>Ga0114951_10005286_pt1 | contig 11991 bp, 8 predicted proteins | sample AM7aDNAmetaG_FD_88677 | JGI IMG/M metagenome (GOLD analysis project Ga0114951, IMG submission 88677) | Freshwater microbial communities from Finland to study Microbial Dark Matter (Phase II) - AM7a DNA metaG | ecosystem: Environmental > Aquatic > Freshwater > Lake | place: Finland: Lake Alinen... | reverse complement strand
TCATCCGTGTAGTCAATAACGGCATTAAATATTTTATGCTTGCAGTGCTCTGACCAGGTTTGGCCGAAAGCCTCGATTTCGGCATCGGTTGCCATGCCGCCAAGGCAAAACTTTTTGCGGGTTGCCAGCACATCAGCACGACCGTAGTACTGTTTAATGGTGCGCATTTCATCAAGGCTCAGGGCAAGGAGCCTATCGCGGCTGAGCTGCACGAGCTCGTCATCTGAAATTTCAACATCAATGTGCGCAACTACTGCATTTTCGCCGCCCTTCACACGAGGAGCTGGAAGACTGATGCCGCAGCCAGGGGCAAATTCCTGACGGGAGCCGATCACATGCCGCTGTATCAAATCATTGGCAAGTATCTGCGTGACGATCAGATCCATATCCTGCCGGATCAGTTTACCCCGAAACAGATACTGCCGGGATGTATACACTTTTTCACCGTCCGCTAAGCTTCTGCCAAGACACAGCAAGGCAGCTTCAAGCGCTGTTCGGCCCGCATTATCAGTCACGCCCGGCTTATAGCCGACTTCAGCTATCCAGTCATAGCCCGTAGCCAGTGGCGTGTTTACCGAATATAGCTGCGTAACCGCATCGCTGTAGGGCCCGCTGGCAAGAAGCTGCAGCTCATCTGCCGATACAGCCATATCAAGGGTGTAGACATCAATTGTTGCAACCTCATCCAGCTCCAGCGCAAGCTCTTCACGAATGCGCTTTTGAACTTTGCATCCATGCGCATCTCTGACTCCGGGCATAAATCCAACTTCGATACGAGCAGTCATTCCTACACCAGCCTATATTAATTTATGCATTATTAAACACCGCATAAGGGCCTCCCGGCAGTTATATGCAGATTAGCCCATAAAAAAAAACAGTGCTGTTATTATTATCTCTACCAACAAAAAGAAGTGGTTGCCAATTTTGGCTATAAAATATCGTAGTTGCTGACGACATGTTGAAAGTTTGAAGAGTTTTGCAGGAAAAGGTTACTCGTCCTGTCCTTCAGTTTGCTCTATGGCTTTTTTAATTGTATCAGGCAAATCCGCCGGAGGGGGTGTTTTTTCCACCTCCAAATTTTTCTCCATTGCTTTTTTGACCACATCAGGTGCGTCGGGAGGAATCGACGGTTGTTTGACTGGTCTTCGGCTTTTTCTTTTTGAGTCAGGCGAAGAAGCTTTTTTTTCTTCGACCGGGGCTTTAGGCGGCTGCGGTTTCAGTTCGGTTTTTTCCGCAACACGTTCCTTCTTGTCATCATTTATATACAGCACATATTCCGTATTTTCGGCTTCATCCTGCAGCGTAACCTTTTTTTCCTCAATCTCTTTTATCAAATAACCCTGAATATAATCACCCTTCATGGAGGGTTTAAAGCCTTCTTTGCCCGCATCTTTTTTTACACGCAGCACAGCGTACCGGTTATCATTGTTTATAACCGTGCCCAACAGCATCAGTTCATTTATTTCCTTTTTTGCCATTTTTTCAGCCGACTGCTTATTGGCCGCAGGTTCTGAAACCCATTTTTTGCGCTCAGAGCTAAAAATATTTTTTTCAATAATAATATCATACTTGCCATCATCTGCACGGGCAGCAGCAGTAAACATAGAGATTGTACATATAAAGACTGCGGTCGCGCACACCAGCATATTCATGATACGGCACATACTCTTGCGCACCACTGCTAGAGGATGGGGGCTTGTGCAAAAAACAGCACTTCTACTTAAAAAAAGTACGTTGGCATTGCATAAATAAAACGCATGTTGCATAGGCAGTCCTTCACAGCTTTACAATCAATTTCATTCTAATAATATGGTTCCTGTACTTGTATATATTATCTTAACACAGTCTCTTGCTCATCCTCAACAAATAAAAAATACGCTGTCACAGGTAATATTTGCTGCCTTTGCATATTCTATAAAGCCGCCCCTGCTCAGGCAGCAAGGGTTCAGTGTGATAGGGAATCGTATTAACGGTTTCAACCTGTGCTCATCTATCAGGATTTTTGTCCTTAGCGAATTGAGATAAGTAAAATTATCCAATGCTGGACCACCCGGCAAAAATACAAGTCGGTATAGTGTTCCAAAAGCTCATAAATCAGTGTGCATGCCCCTGCTGTTCCCTTAAACAATTATGGTCATGTAAAAAATTCAATTATTTTAGTTTCTTGACACACAAATTGCTCTATGTTAGTAGTAAATTACGTTTTTGAAACCATCCGGAATTTATTCATTCCCACTTTAAAAGCCCCTGTTTTTCATATGGGGCGAACTATGCCTAATAACCTTATGGTGTTTTTGCATGAAAGACATTGTAATTGCTAGCGCTGTACGTACGCCTATAGGCGATTTCAACGGAACCTTGCGCGATATATCCGCTGTTGAACTCGGAGCTATTGTCATCGCAGAGGCTGTGCGACGAGCGGGCATAAATAAAGAATCCGTTGATGAAGTGATAATGGGCAATGTGCTGCCCGCAGGGCTGGGGCAAAACCCGGCCCGCCAGGCTATGCTTAAGGCTGGTATGCCTGTAGAGGCCGCCGCCATCACGGTCAACAAAGTATGCGGCTCGGGACTTAAGGCCGTCATGCTTGCAGCCCAGGCTATTGCCGCAGGTGATGCCGATATTATCGTTGCCGGCGGCATGGAAAGTATGAACCAGGCTCCCTTCTACCTTGAAAAAGCCCGTTTCGGCTACCGCATGGGCAATGCTCCCATTATCGACGGCATGATACGTGACGGCGTCTGGGACGTGATGAGCGATTTTCACATGGGCGCCGCAGCTGAAATTTCAACGAACAAGTACGCCGTCTCCCGCCATGATATGGACGCATTTGCCTTCATGTCCATAGAGCGGGCCATTGCCAGCATCAAAGAGGGTCGTTTCACAGATGAAATTGTGCCTGTTGCAGTCCCGCAAAAAAAAGGTGCGCCGCTGCTGTTCAGCCTTGATGAAGTTCCCCGGTCGATAACTATGGAAGGTCTCTCAAGGCTCAAGCCTGCATTCAAAAAAGACGGCTCAGTGACGGCTGGCAATGCATCAAAGATCAGTGACGGCGCCGCAGCGCTGGTAATTATGTCCCGCCAGAGAGCCCATAGCTTGAACATAACCCCTCTGGCCACTATTGGAGCGCAGGGATCTGCAGGCATGGAGTTGGAGGATGTTCTTATAACACCCATGAAGTCTATCCCGAAAGTGCTTAAAAAGGCGGGTATGCAAATCGATGCCATTGACCTGCATGAAATAAATGAAGCCTTTGCAACCACAACGCTTGCCATTGCGCGCGAGCTGGGCATACCGCTGGAAAAGCTCAACGTGAACGGCGGCGCCGTAGCTCTGGGGCATCCTATCGGCGCAAGCGGCGCACGGGTGCTGGTGACGCTGCTGCATGCTATGAAACAGCGAAACGCAAAAACCGGCATGGCTTCGCTGTGCCTCGGTGGAGCCGAGGCGGTAAGCCTGATCGTGACGCGTGATCTGTAAATGCTCCAAAGTACGCATATCGATTAAAGATTTGCGTCAACAGAAAAGGAATGATACATGAAAGAATATGCTACCATTAAAATAGACTTTCTTGCTGACGGGATCGGCTTAATTACTTTTAATCGCCCGCAGGTTCTCAATGCACTCAACACGCTAACCGTTACAGAAACTCTTGATGCTGTGCAGGCTCTGCAGTACGACCCGGAAGTCCGTGTCCTTGTGCTGACAGGTGAAGGGCGCGCCTTTGTGGCGGGGGCAGACATCACGGAAATGCAGGGCAAAACCCCTGAAACCGCGCGCATCTATTCAGAGCTCGGGCACAGGCTGTTTACGACGATTCAGGATATGGACAAGCCGGTCATCGCGGCCATAAACGGCTTTGCCCTTGGCGGTGGTGCAGAGGTGGCCCTTAGCTGCGATATCCGGATTGCCTCCGATAAGTCGGTATTCGGTCTGCCAGAGACGATACTGGGGATTATTCCTGGTTGGGGCGCAACCCAGCGCACCTCACGTCTTGTTGGCCCGGCCATTACCAAAGAGCTTATTTTTACCGGCGAGCATATAACGGCTGAACGTGCTCTTGCAATAGGCCTTGTAAACCTCGTTGTGCCGCACGACACCCTGATGCAGGTCACTCTTGATATGGCTCGCAAGATCAGCCATCAGAGCAGGCTGGCCATCATACAGGCAAAGCGCGTTATCAGCCGCGGTTTTGAGATGCCCCTTCGCGAGGCCCTCAAACTTGAAATAGACACATTTGCTGATCTTTTTGCCACAGAGGATCAGAAGGAAGGCATGCAAGCCTTTATCGAAAAAAGAGCCCCAGAATTCAAGGGCAGGTAAACACTCATCAACCACAGGAGACCGTACCATGACATCCGGATATGATGATAACGACGACGAAAAAGAAAAACCCAGCTGGAGTGAAATCGACAAGCAGCGCGACGGTAGCTCCCATGTTTCCAGAGAGCAGGGCGAACATCGTCCGAAATCTCCCAGAAAAGAGTGGGCGCAGAAAATGTATCTCAAAGAGATAGAGAACCTTTTCAAGGGTAAAAAAGCGTCTAAAGAGCATGCCGCAGCACTCAAGGAAATTCACGAACGGGCCGGCACTAAAAAATTTACACCTGCGGTAAAAAAATACCTCAAAGAATTCGGCATGCCCGATGACTGGAGCACCCTTTTTCTTCTGCTTGACTATTCAGACATTGCTGTAGCAAAAGATGCGGCCGCAGCGCTTATAGCCCTTGCACCCGAGGCGCAGTTAAACCTGAAAGAAGGACTTAAAAGCAAGCTCAACATCATCATCATGACCACAACCGATGACGACCTGAGAGAGATTGCCGAGGAGGCGCTGCAGAGCCTGTAAGCACGATCAGGACTTAATATAAAAAGGCCCGTGCTGCTCATAACGCAGCCCGGGCCTTTTATTTTATTGTTAGTTCCTGCTTGTAGTCCGTCACATTTAAAATTATCAGTTGCAGGCACCCTCCCCTTCATCCCCTCCCATCAAGGGCTGTGGATCAGGCTCCTTTTCCCCCACGCGGGGGCGAGGAAGAAATACGCTGTATTCAATTCACATATATTACCCTGCATCCCCTCATATCAAGTGCGAGGGATAAACAGGCTCCTTCTCCCCTTGCGGGAGAAGGTCGGGATGAGGGGTGATATAAAACACCTCCTTAAAATCAATTGTAATGATCTTCTAGGGCTGCGTCTGAAGCTGCAAATCATCCATCTTTAGCCGGTCAATCTTAATGCCCTCAGTTTTCTTGCGGATTATATTCAGCGCGATAAGGTATTGCTGCTTGTCGGCAAGGACCTTCGAGCTTTTTATCTCGGCTATAAGGCTGCTCACCAACGGGCGAATATCAACGCCGTATTTATTCAGCGTTTCTTGATTGGCCCGGTCAAGAATTTTGAGGCAGTAATAGCTCATGAGCATACGCGTTTTTGAATCCCTGCGGAAAAGATAGGCTTTGCCTCCGATAGTCTGTAAGAAATAGGCTGCATATTCATACTGTTTTTCAAAAGGTATGATAATTCGGCCTGTGCCTTGAATTTCCTGTGCCGGGTCCATCCAGATATAAAAAAGCTTCATGGTGGGCTCGATGATTTCAGACTCGCCGTTAAGGATATCGCGAATAAGCAGCGTATCGTTTTTGCCGAGCACGCCGAACAGGTAGGTGATATTTTTCAGCAGCGTCAGCATGTCCTGTGATTCGCCGGAAATGACCGGTGAAGACTGCAGAAGCCGGTCAACGATGCTCTTGAAATGCTCGTAGGAGGTGCCCCCTGCTCCGTGGGCATTGAGATAGCCCTTCTGATCAATATAGTCGAAAAATTTCATCACACGGGCATGCACGGTGCCTATTACCGGCTCAGACTCCTGAACAGTGGCATTGTCGCCAAACGCCTGCATACGCAGGTCCCTGTCAACTGGAAGGGCCTGGTCTGCAAGCTGGAGGTCGCGGCTCAGCTTATCGATTTCTTTTTCAAGGCCCCCGAGTTCCTTTTCAAGCAGTTGTTTCTTATGCTGCCAGGCTTCCCGCTCTTTAAGGGCAGCTTCCTCAGCAGCATCCTGCACAGCAATATTTTTGAGATATACGAATCCTGCAATCGCAATGGCTATAATCAAAATAATCGCAAAAGCCATTCCTATATTCTTTGTCATCAAAATCTCCTTTTATCTCTGTCGAGTTTGCAGTTGTTGCTTTTAGCCGGTACAAGTGCTATATTTTATACTGATTCAAAAGTTCTTTGCAATAAATAAGAATGGGGGCGAAACGGTTTCGACGGGGGTGGTTGAAGCGCGGGCTGCATACCGAGGTTCCTATCGGCTCGTTAAAAAGGTAGGGCAATATATAATCGCAGACGATTATAACTACGCTCTGGCTGCGTAATTAGCCAGCGGTTCATAAGGCACTCTCCTGCGGAGCCTTATGAGGCGTCGACTTCAGCGGGATAGCTTCTTGTTTGTACTCAAGGGACAAGCGGCGAAACCATACTTGAGATAGTCTTTCAAAGTATCCTGCTCCTGGGAGACTTGAAAGATGAAATTCAAATCAGGAGATAAGTATGTAGAAGTCTTCGTGGAAGATTTCCGGACCCGGGTTCGACTCCCGGCGCCTCCACCATTCTAAAGTCCAGCAAAGGGCAATAAAAAAAACCATCTGTTTGTTCAGGTGGTTTTTTTATTGCCCTTTTTTATGATTACCGAATTGGGTTATTTAAATATTTACGGATGCCTCCTGCCCTGCCCCTGGTTAGCTCATTCAAAGGTATTAGGTCACAGTGCATGAACAGCATTAGATAAATAAGTCAATAATTCCGGTACGACCCCAATGCACCCCCGGTGGTTAAGACATGCTCCTGCTCCACCCTCATTTTTTAATATTGGGGGATTTTCACCAAGTACGTGAATTCTTAAAAAAAATTGCTATAACACCCCATACAAAAACTCCCATTGTACTACTACCGATGATGCCTGCGACGAACCCCTCGCGGAATTGCGGTTCCATAGCATTCAGTGACCCGGATACTAATGAGTACAGCCATGCTAATGAGAACTGCCATGCTCCCAGCAGAATAGTAGCCACAAACATGAGTATGCATGTTATGCGGATCATATGTGGGCCCTTCCGGTGGCCGAATGCAGTGAGCACTACTCCTACGAGCAGGATACTATTGCCAAGACTATTCACCAGGGCGTTGATAATTGTAAATGGCGCGAGCGCGGGCAGAATCGCAGAAATTGTGGGATCTATGGCCCCGGGCATAAATGAAGACAAGGCCCACCACAGACTGATTGCGCCGCAAATACCCGTAACAACTAACCCAAGAATCGGTTTTTTTACTACAGGTGTTGCCTTGAAAGGCATACCGCATTTCGTGCAAGCTGTCGCCTGATCGGTTACTTCAGCCTTACACTCAGGACAAAACACCAAACCCATGATTACTCCTCAGTCAAATCTTCAGTTATTTCCCTAAACTGCTCAAGGGCTGCTTCGAGATCAGCGGTGATGTCTGCCCCGATGATGTCGGGGGCAGGGAGATTGGCGCTGTCTTCGAGAGCATCATCTTTGAGCCAGAAGATATCAAGGTTTGCTTTATCGCGTTTGGTGAGCTCTTCATAGGTAAAGATTTTGATATGGCCCAGCCAGCGGCTGCGAGCATGGAATCGATATTTTCTCGGGCTTGCTGTTCAGGCGCAAGTTCGGGCATACTCAGTAGTCCAATAATCAAAAGTAAGTTTAAATCATCTTATTCTATTCAAAAATAATGGCAAGGACAATGTTTAAAGCACAATTTAAATAAACGTTTAAAGTTTAAGGTTGAACGTTCAGACGGTGTAAGTTCGGGGTTTGTGTAATCATATACAGCGGCAGACCGTTGGGCATGCGGTCAAAAATTTAAAGTGCTGCCATATATTTTTTTTACGCTTGCGTTATCTAATGCCGCAATGCGATTTTAAGCGCACAGTAGCCAAACCGAAGGCCGAACAGAAATATAATTTTATTGCTAATTTTCCGGGCACCATTACTAAACATAATTAAAATTATCTAATACTATTTTAACCATCTGCTAATTATTCACATGCTATCTTTAAATCAGTATCAAGCAAGACATTGAGCAGCAAGAAATGCGTTTTTAACCTGATAGTGCAGGGAGTATGTCCCCCCCCCTTTTTCATGCTCCCTGCACAAATCAGAAAACTAAAGCGAAAGGATTGTTGCAGAGTAGTAACAGTACAGCTTTCTTCATGACTGTGCAGGAAAGATGTTTACCCCCCTTTTCATCTTTCCTGCACACCTCCTCCCTCAAGATATTTTCACCTCCCGAAAAATTTCATTCAATTACAGTCTTATTATAAAAGGCACGGCTACTTACCCGGCTCTGATTGCTTGTTGCAACATATGGTTGGTAAGCTATACTTTTCGGGTTTTTTGCTTGTCCAGATGGAGTGCCGTAATATGGAGTTTTATACGGTCAGTCAATGGCACAAGATATTGTGATCAATAATATTCGCAGTCAGGTGTCATTTCTTCCTTCTATTTCGTATCGTCTGTTTTTCCCGTCCGCCACTTGGGGCTTCCTGTTTGAGAAAATAATTTTCATTGACTTAAACCTCAAGGATTTATAGAGCTGTAAGTAATAATATAATTTTCAAAGGAGGGAGCCATGCACTTCAGCAAATCGAAATACATTCTACCACTAATTATCTTTATATTTCTGTCATCATCGGCCTTTGCTCTTGTAGACGGGGATTATACGTATACCGAGTCTGGTGGATACGCCACCATAACGGACTACACTGGCGCTGGCGGGGCTATCTCAATTCCTGCTACACTCGGTTTTAGCGCCTATCCGACGGTGGCGATTGGTGATAATGCTTTTTCCGGCAAAAGCACCGTGACCGGCGTGACCATTCCGAGTAGCGTTACGAGCATTGGGTTTAATGCATTTAGACATTCCGGTTTGACCAGCATAAGCATAGGAACCGGCGTTACGAGCATTGGGGGGGTTGCTTTTTTTGAATGCTTCAGTTTGACCAGTGTAATAATTCCTGCCAGCGTTGCGAGCATTGGGGATTCTGCGTTTTCGCATTGCATCGTTCTGAGCGGCATAACTGTTGATGCAGGCAACCTTGCCTATAGCAGTCAGGATGGTGTTCTCTATAACATAACCAAAAAAACACTTATTCAATATCCCGGTGGAAAATCTGGCCCGTTCACCATCCCGGGTTCTGTTGTGATCATTGAAGATACGTCGTTTCGTTACTGCAGCGGTTTGACCAGCGTGACCATACCGGGCACTGTTACGATCATTGGAAATATGGCGTTTGGAGGTTGTACCGGTTTGACCAGCGTTAACATCCCTGGCAGCGTCACGAGTCTTGAGGATAATGCATTTTATGACTGCAGCAATTTGACCGGTGCATATTTTTACGGGAATGCGCCTACGATAGGCTCTCAGGTTTTTGATTACTGCGCAAGTGGCTTCACCGTGTACTATCTTGCTGAAGCTACAGGTTTTACAAATCCGTGGTATAGTTATCCAACAGCCGACTTTGCAATATATTATGAAGATAGAGATGGTGACGGATATGGAAACCAATCCGTAACGACATTCGGAACTACGGTGCCTGCGGGTTATGCGTCTGTAAGTGGCGACTGCAACGACAATGATTCCGCAATCCACGCCACGGTTATCTATTACCCCGATGCCGACGGCGACGGTTACCGGAATGCTGACAATGCTTCAGCGTTCTGCTCGCTGACGCCGCCTGCAGGTTATCTGGAGAACACCAGCAGTGTTGACGCTGACGATACTGACCCTTTTTATACCGACTTCCTGCCGACCTGCGGGGTTAAAATCATCCCCAAAACTCTTGGCTGGCTTGTGGGTGATAAAGCAAAAACCAGATCCCTGCTCGTAATTGGCAAGAGGGGCACGGATTTCGGCGATAATCCAGTTATAAAATGGGAGTCAGATGCAATTGACGATGTAAACACAAGCGTGTTTTTCAAACGGTTCATGTTCATGAAAGCGAAATTCAACGGCGAGCCACTTGAGAAGAAGGAGTATCGAGTGCTTGTCGGCGATTGCGAAGGCAAGATCAGTTGGGCAAGGTGATAGCGGGCATCGCCTGCTGACGCATTAATCACCTTTCACAACAAAAACCCCGTTTACCTGTTGCTCCATCAGGTTGAACGGGGTTTTTTATTCAGGGTGGCACAAAAAAGCAACCGCCCCGCTGCTTCTACATATGGTGGTCTGAATAAATCGTAAAAAGACCACAGTCCGTGTTAATGCCTTGAATCCAGTTCGGCACTCAATTTATTGCATGGTACGTTTAATAAACTTGAATTTTTTCGTTTTTTAATTTGTCCAACCCGAGAGCCTTTATATGGAGTTTATGATTCCATGTAACGGGAACAAGATATTGCTATATACAATTAGCTTTTTAACTGAAAAAGATATAATACAATTCTATGTCATAACAATTCCCTGGAGATAAAATAATGGAGATACAAAAATCATTAAACAAGTTTGCTGTTGTCGTTGCTTGTGGCGTGGTGCTGTTATGCTGCCGGGATGCTCGGGCCTGGCCGGTGCCGGATACGGGGCAGACGAATTGCTACGATAATGCAACAGAAATAACCTGCCCGCAACCGGGCCAGCCTTATTACGGTCAGGATGGCACCTACAGCATCAATGCGCCTTCCTATACCAAGCTTGATGCAAACGGTGATGCACTGCCGGATTCGGCACTAAACTGGGCAATGGTGCGCGACGATGTTACCGGCCTTGTCTGGGAAGAAAAACACAACTTGGGTGGCGGAACAAATTATTCAGACCCCAATGATGCCGACAATATGTACACCTGGTATGACGGCTCTACCGGGGAGCCCCGCCTCGATAACGATACTCTGGACTTTATCACCAGTCTGAATAACAAAAATTACGGCAGTCAAAATGATTGGCGCCTGCCTACGCGGATAGAACTGCAGAGTATTATAAACTATAGCCACTACGACCCCGCCATCGATACGACATTTTTTCCGGACACGCAGTCATTTTATTACTGGTCGTCCAGCCCCCGTGATACAGTTTACGCATGGTTCGTTGGCTTCGAAGAGGGCATTGTGAGCACCCAGGGTAAAGCCGCCGCAATTTACGTTCGCGCCGTTCGTGGAGGAGTGCCATCAAGTAATTTCATCGACAATACCGACGGCACGGTGACAGATATGAACACCGGCCTTATGTGGCAGCAGGCTACAGCGCCAGGCACCTACACATGGAAGCAGGCGCTTGCTTACTGCGATAATACGACCCTTGCCGGCCATACTGATTGGCGTCTGCCCACGTCGAAAGAGTTGCACAGCATTGTTGACAATAGCCACGTAGACCCTGCCATCGACACGGCAATTTTTCCGGACACGCAGGCATCCTCGTACTGGACGTCCTGTACCTATGCTTACAGTCCCGACTACGCCTGGGATGTGGACTTCTATGGTGGCTACGTGCACAACAACTACGATAAGGACCTCCCCGGTTACGTTCGCTCCGTTCGATTAGGACAGGTGGTTACTTCAACCAGCACCACAACCACGACTGTCTCCCCCTGTATTGATAATGATGGCGACGGCTACGGTGACAACTGCACCGCAGGTACCGACTGCAATGATAACGATTCCTTTTATAATGAAATCTGTCCAGACTGTGTGGTAAAAGTCATTCCCCAGTACCTGGGCTGGTTTCTAGGTGAAAATGAAAAAACCCGTCGCCTGCTGGTTATCGGCAAGAGGGATACAGTTTTTGACAAAAACACACCTGTTAGATGGGATACAAGCTATATAGAAGTTTTAAGTAAGCGCGTATATCCCCGGTCGTGATAAATTGAGCCAAAAATGGTCGTTAAGAAGTGAGCCACTTTAGAGGTTGAGTTACTGAGAGAAAAGGATAAGGTTTTATTTTTATCTCAGTATAAGAGAGGTGGCGCATTTG
>Ga0114951_10005284_pt1 | contig 11992 bp, 8 predicted proteins | sample AM7aDNAmetaG_FD_88677 | JGI IMG/M metagenome (GOLD analysis project Ga0114951, IMG submission 88677) | Freshwater microbial communities from Finland to study Microbial Dark Matter (Phase II) - AM7a DNA metaG | ecosystem: Environmental > Aquatic > Freshwater > Lake | place: Finland: Lake Alinen... | reverse complement strand
GGGCCTTGGCGGACTGGTCAATGAAATAAAAAATAAAATAGAGATAAATTACAAGGATATTCCCAATTTTCCGCTTTCTACCGTCGAAGCGCACGCAGGTAAATTAATATTGGGAGAAATGGGAAATAAAAAGATTGTAGCAATGCAGGGGAGATTCCACAGATATGAAGGCTATAGTTATAAACAGGTGACTTTCCCCGTATATGTGATGAAAGAACTTGGCGCTAAAGTCCTAATGGTTTCAAATGCTGCCGGTGGGCTCAATAAAAATTATAAAGCAGGCGAACTTATGCTGATTTCGGATCACAACTCACTTCTTCTCGGCGATAATCCTTTGGCCGGACCGAATGACGACAAACTCGGTCCCCGGTGGCCTGATATGTATCAAACTTATGATACTGAATTATTAAAATTGGCCGGGAGCATAGCAAAAAAATTAAAGATTAAACTTCACAAGGGAGTGTACATCGGGGTTATAGGTCCAAATCTGGAAACTGAGGCAGAGTATAAATTTCTTATTGCTATGGGCGGGGACGCAGTAGGTATGTCGACGGTTCCTGAAGTTATTGTTGCAAGGCATTGCGGGTTAAGAGTTCTTGGTATTTCCGTAGTTACCGATATGTGTATCCCCGGATATCTTGAGGTGGCAAATATTGAAAAGATCATAGGTAATGCTGCCAGAGCCGAGCCGAATCTTACAAAAATAATGAGTGCGGTGGTTAAAGAGGTGAAAATATAATGCTCCCTACCGTTGCCTGGGAAAATAATTCTGTTGTAATGATTGATCAGAGACTTTTGCCCGGAAAAGAGGTATATATCAGATGCAGAAACTACAAGAAGGTAGTTTATTGCATAAAGACCCTTGCGGTTCGAGGGGCTCCGGCCATCGGAGTTTCAGCTGCTTACGGCGTGGCTCTTGCCGTGCTTAAATCCGGGACCGGTGATAAGATGAAATTCTTTCAGGAAGTTGCGTTTGCTATTGAAGAACTGAGGCAAAGCCGGCCTACAGCGGTTAATTTGTTCTGGGCGCTCGACAGGATGACCGCCAGGTTAAACTCTCTTTCTAATCTGCCTGTTTTGGAAATAAAAAAGAAAATAATTGAAGAGGCTCTTCTTATCGAAAAGCAGGATATCCTAATCAACCAAAAAATGGCAAAAAACGGCGCAAAACTTTTTAAAAAAGGTACAACCATTATGACCATATGTAATACCGGGGTCCTGGCAACTGCCGGGGTAGGTACTGCTTTTGGCGTTTTGAATGAGGCTCATAAACAAGGCAAAAAAATAAGTGTTGTTGCCTGCGAAACCAGGCCTTTGCTCCAAGGGTCAAGATTGACGGCCTGGGAATTAAAACGGGCAGGTATTCCTTTCCGGTTAATTACGGATAATATGTCGTGCCATATAATGTCTAAAGGGTTAATACAGAGCGTAATAGCCGGCGCAGATAGAATTACGGCTAACGGCGACACGGCCAATAAGATAGGAACTTATATGCTTGCGGTTCTGGCGAAGCACTTTAAAATACCATTTTACATTTGCGCACCCACCTCTACAATAGATATTACTTTGAAAACAGGTAAATTAATTCCTATCGAAGAAAGGAAAGCCGAAGAAGTTACAAGTCTAAAAGGAGTAAAAACAGCCCCGGACGCGATTAAAGTCTATAACCCAGCTTTTGATGTCACGCCTAATGAATTAATTGCAGGAATAATAACTGAAAAGGGAGTCGTACGGCCTCCTTATATTAAAAACCTTAAGAAACTATTTAAAGAAATTCGTTAGATCGTATTCCGGGCTGATTTCTTTCCGTAAAAACATCGGGCAAATAAATAATATTTCCATGGTAGTTTACTTCTCTATTGTAAATCAGGTATAATGATAACCGTAAAGTATTTATTGCGGATTTAGTCAGGCGAAGGATATTTGAAGCAAACCTGTTGCTGGAGTAGCTCAGTTGGTAGAGCATCGCACTTGTAATGCGAAGGTCGTCAGTTCGATCCTGATCTCCAGCTCCAAAATTTACGCGTGGCGCAAATTTTGAGAGCAATTGACCGATAGTTATTCAGGAAAAAATATTTCTAAATACTTGAGGATCGATGAATAATAGGAAATTCTTAGTTGCTTTAGTGCTTGCGGTGACTTTTCTTGCTTTTTTGCCGTCCTTAAACAACAAGTTCACAAACTGGGACGACGATTATTATGTGCTTAACAACGGGACCATCAAAGAGTTCAGCCTCCAAAACACTGTTAAAATATTTACCGAAAGCTACCTTCCCTTAACCATTTTCTCTTATAATCTTGAATACACTTTTTTCAAGCTAAATCCTTTCTTTTATCATTTGAATAACCTGCTTTTACATCTTTTTAACTGTGCTCTTGTTTTTTATTTTATTTTATTGCTTTGTGAAAAACCAAGAACTGCGTTTATTACTGCCTTACTATTTGGCATTCATCCTATGCATGTAGAGTCTGTGGCCTGGATAGCGGAAAGGAAGGATGTCCTTTATGCCTCATTTTTTCTCCTTTCACTGATTTCTTATCTGCAGTACCGGAAATCAAAAAGCGTAAAATACTATTACCTGGCGCTGGTAGGATTTGCTTTGTCCTTCTTCTCAAAAGCAATGGCGGTAACTCTACCTTTTGTGCTGCTATTAATTGACTATTACCAGGATAAAAGCTTTGATAAAAAAAGTTTTCCCGAAAAAATACCTTTTTTTATTCTGGCGTTGATTTTTGGTATTGCTGGTTTTCTTATGGAGAAAACGCACGGCGCCGTTAAACTGGAAAATTTATCCGCCCCGGCAGATAATATGCTGAAAGGCATATATAGCCTGGGTTTTTATCTCTATAAATTATTAGTACCGCTGAATCTTTCAAATATTTATTCCTATCCCGCAGGCATGGCAGGAATGCTTCCTTTGCTGCTTTTTCCCGCCCTGGCGGGTATTACGGTTATTGTTTTAAAAAACAAGGTCATTAAATTCGGCGCCATGTTTTTTGCGATTTGCATTTTACCGGTACTGCAACTTTTACCATTTGGTGTAGGGGTTTTTGCGGACAGATACACCTATCTACCCTCTATCGGATTGTTCTTTCTTGCCGGACACGGATTAGAGAAACTTCGCGAAAAAAATGATGAGAAAATAAATAAATTACTGTCAGCGGGGGTGGTAATAGTCTTTGTCCTTTTGGGTGTACTTACCTTTGTGAGATGTTTTGCCTGGTATGATGGTGAAGCAATATGGACAGATGCTTTAAAGAAGGATAATAACTCTAAAATAGCAATCCATAACCTATCGGTACTGTCTTTTCAAAAAGGCGACTACGACAAGGCGCTTTTGGGCTTTACCAGAGCGTTACAACTTGATCCGGGTTTTAATTTAGCTTATAGTCAAAGAGCTCAAGTTTATATCTCCCTGGGTGATTTTACTAAAGCTCGGAAGGATATAGCTCAAATAATCAGTAATAATCCTAAGGCCGGGGAGAGTTGTCAGCAGTTATATGAGCTATGCGACAGGATGGAAAGCAAAGAAAAACGCGGAATTAACAGAGAGGAAGCACTGGTTGTAGAAGAAGGCCGGTCTTGTCTTGCCCGCGGTAATTACAAAGAAGCCATAATTAAATATACTAAGGCTTTGACCTTAAGTCCCGGTAATCCGGAATACTTAAACAATCGGGGCGTTGCTTCAAGTGCAATAAATGATAACTTGAGTGCTTTAAAAGATTACGATGCAGCAATTAAAGCCATGAACAACGAGGCTTTGCCCGAGTATTATTTTAACCGGGGGAACATTTTTAGAAAGTTAGGCGAGCAGAATGAAGCGGTTGCGGATTACACGAGGGCGATAAAGAAAGAAAGCGGCAAGTCTGACTACTACAATAACCGCGGAATTTCTTATTACAGTCTTAAGGACTATAAACGGGCGCTTAATGATTTTGAGCAGGCAGTGATACTAAATCCCGGGAACAAGAGTGCTTTGAAAAACAGGGATACGCTGATACAAAAAAGTAATCCAATAAAAACACAATAGTTGAATAAACAAAAGTTATTACGAGACATAAGTTTAGACAAGTGAAGATGTCCTATAAGAAGTAAAGTAAAATTTAAAGGTAGTAAACATCTAAAGATACCCTCATCCATACCTTCTCCCGGGGTAGAGCAATGGAACAATAGAAAATAGATAGAAGAAAAACAGGATGAATTATGAGAAGTTGAGCATAGCGAAATCCGCCAACGCTTTGTGGCGGAGAAGCTGATGAAAAGGAGAAAAATATGATGATTCCATCTTTGTTTTCAGTAAGTTACGCCGGCCTCTGGGGACAGCATAAACTAGATACTAAACAATTTATAGTAAAGGCGGCTAAACTCGGATATCGCGCGGTTCAAATTGCAGGGAAGAAACCTCATATTTCTTTTAATCATATTACGGATAAAGAATTAAATGAAATTAAAGATACGGCTAAAAAATATAAAGTCGAGATACATACGATTGCAGGCTATAACGATTTTACAAGCGGCAAGGGTTCTATAGGTAACCCTTTTGTTGACATTCAAGTCGGCTATATTAAATCGTTGTGCGTTATTGCTAAAAAACTGGGTGCTAAACAGATTAGAATATTCAGCGGCTACTTTTATGACCTCGACAATTACATGGAAGAGTGGAAAAAATGCGTTGAGGCGGTTCGGGAGTGTTCAGAAATTGCGGAAGATTACGGAATTATGATAGGGTTGCAGAATCACCACGATGTAGCGGTATCTACGGAGAGCTATATCGAGTTTTTAAACGATGTAAATCACCCTAACTGCAAAGCCATGTTTGATCCCTGGTCTCCTGCCTTACACGGAGATGACCTCTATCAAGCAGCAAAGCAGCTTGCTTCCCGGATGATTCAGACAACGCTGGCGGATTATGTTAAACTCCGCCGGTTCGCCTATATGCCGGGTATAGTGAATTATAAACCTTTACCTGAGATAATTAAGGCAGTTCCTATTGGCCAGGGATTTATTGATAATAGAGCTTTTTTCGACGGCCTTAAAGAAGGTGGTTTTAAGGGTCATGTAATTTATGAGATGTGTTCACCTCTTCGGGGCGGTGGCTCGGAGGCGAACCTTGATAAAGCCGCAAAGCTTAGCCTGGCAGCCATTAAAGAACTTATCTCCTGACTTCCTTTGACAAAAAGCCACTTAGTCGGTTAGTTCCTGTTAAAGTGCACATTTTAGGAGCAACTGGTCAATGCCATCCGAATTTGCCTTTTTTTATGCTTCTTTGATTTTCAATTGTAAATATTTTTAATTAGTTCTATAATGTTATGAGATATGAAGAAGCTTGATTTATTAAATATTTCGGATAAACAGGCAGACCCGGATGCTGTCTTAATGCTAAGTGTAAAAGATGGAAATCTTAAGTCTTTTGAAACGCTTGTAAATAAGTATAAGGCGCCGCTGCTAAATTTTATTTTCAGATTTATTAGAAACAGTCAAATCGCCGAAGAAATAGCTCAAGAAACATTCTTTAGAGTTTATCGCGCGCGCATGAAATACAAACCTGCAGCAAAATTCTCAACCTGGCTATACCGGATTGCAACAAATCTTGCCTTTGATTTTAAGAAGAAAGAAAAAGGAGATGCCATCACTTATTCAACATCTCTACAAGGTAAAGAGGCGGATTTTGAAAATAAAGATAAACCTGTTTATTACGGCATTGAAAAAAGTCAAATGGATAATTCTATTCAGACCGCTCTTCAAAACCTTCCTGAAAAACAGCGCTTAGCCTTAGTTCTCAAGGTCTACGAGGATAAAAGTTACTCTGAAATCGCTGAAATAATAGGTTGTTCAAAAAATGCCGTAGAATCTCTGATATTTAGGGCCCGCCAGAACCTTAAAATTGAAAATTTCCGTTAAAAAACCCGCAAGTATTTCAATTATTTAGCGTTTAACTAAGTAGGAGATAAAATGAGAATATCAACGGGAAATTGCGAACAGATTAGTTTAAAAATACCTGCTTTTATTGATGGAGAACTTAGTGACATTGAAAGTAAGTCGGTAAAAGAGCACATTAAATCTTGTAATAAGTGCAGGATGGCGTATGATAGATATTCAGTGCAGAATGAATTACTGAAAGAGATCACGAAAATAACCCCTTCTGATAGTTTCAATAGTAAATTGTTTCAGAAAATTGAGCAATTTAATATTAAAAGACAACATCCGGCGGATGTATTTTTCAGATGGATTCTTCCTTTGCCTGCTCTTTGCGCGGTTGTTTTGGTCGTTTTTATGGGATTTACGCTGGTTTCGCCGTACCTATATGCTTTGCCCGGACAAAATGAGACTAGCGGGGTCTTGCCGATTAATACCAAAAAGAGCTTAATATCTTTTATTGAATTCTCATCATATTGTGATAACCATTGCCGGCAGGTCTGCCGATATTGCAGGGTAACAAAAGGAAGTAAATGTATTTGTGGAGGGTGTGCCGATGAATCTGAAAAATAGTACTGCGCTTGCTGTTCTTATGCTGGGGATAGTATCTTTCTTTAATCTTTTTGGCCTTGAAAAAGCTGTTATTGCCATATTCCTTGGCTTTGCATATCTTAATGAAAGTAAAGATACAGATGACAGATTCAGATATTTTGTCTATGCCGGAATAGGTCTAGGAATTATAGCAATATTGGTTCTTACAGTAATATTTGCTTCAAAAAGCCCGAAGTTTTAAGGAGTTAAAAATGTTTAAAATTAAAAATCTTGTTGCCCTGCTTTTGCTTCTAAGCAGCGGCTTTTATGCCGAAGAACTTGACCTGCAAAAACTAACAGGCTTGGCCCTGGATAATAATTTGGAGATAAGATCTCTAAAAGAAATGGTCAAGACTCTCGAAATAGCCTCCCGTAAAGAGTCAACACTAGAAGAACCGAAGTTTGGCATAGGTATTGTGAACTTGCCGGTAAGTTCTTTTTCCTTTGTTGAGGAAGATATGACAATGGTGGAATTTAAATTCATGCAAATGCTTCCGTTTCCGGGGAAACTTGGGTTAATGGGTTTGTCGGCAGATTTTAATGTGAAAATTGCCGTGCAGGAGTTAGGGGCGAAAAAAAATGAAATTAAAGAGAAAGTCGCAAAAAAATATTATGATATCTTATATTTGAACAAAGCTTTAGAGATTTCCGAAAGAACAAAACAATTGTTGAAGAGTGCTATGGCCGTAGCCGATGAAAAGTATAAAGCAGGAACCGCCATGCAAACAGATGTCTTAAAAGCGCAGGTAGAAGTCTCAAAGATGGGCTTAGATATAAATATGTTTAAACAGGAAAAACAGACCTCTTTAGCGGTGCTGAGCGCTTTGCTCTTTGAAAAGAAGGCGCTAACACTGGAAAGCACGCTACTGGAAAGAAATAGAGTGGAATTAAGTGTGGAAATTTTAATTTTAAAAGCCTTGCAGAACAATCCGGAACTAAGGATGGCCTCTCTTCAAATAGAAAAAAATAAAATTGAAAGAAACCTTGCAGCAAGCCGGCTGACTCCTGATTTTAATCTTTCGCTCTCTTACGGCTTGAGGCAGGACAATCCGGCAACAGGTATGAAAAGAGCCGGACTGGTAAGCCTTATGCTTGATATGAGCCTGCCTTTTCTTTGGGGAGGCGCGGGGTTTGGGGTTCAAGAGAATGAAGCAGAGAAGGAAGTTAAGAAGTCCATATATGAAAATACTGAAAATAATATTATTTCGATGATAAAAGAAACTCTTTCTATGATATTTAAGAGCCGGAGTAATTTAGAATTATACGAGACAGGTATTTTGCCTCAGGCAAAGCAAAATATGGATGTTTCTCTGGAAGGTTACAGGTCAGGAAAATTGGATTTTTTAGCTTTACTGGACAGCCAGATGACTTTGTATAAATACGAGGTTGAGTATTACAAGGAATTAGCAGAACATCAAAGGAGAATTTCTGAAATGGAAACTCTTATCGGAGGAGAATACAAATGAAATGGCTTAGTAAAGGAAAAACTAAGTATATAATTACGGCTGTTATTGTCTTGTTACTGGGTTCAGCGGGATTGATTGTGTCCCTCGGGCATAATGGCAGCCTCGAAAATGAAAAACACGCAAAGTACCATTGCCCCATGCATCCTACTTATACCTCCGACAGGCCGGGAGACTGTCCTATTTGCGGTATGAAGCTGGTCCCTATCGAGGCAGCCCCGGAAGCAAATAAAGATGCTTCCTCCGGGAAAAAAATAAGATATAAATCAACTATGAATCCCAATGAAGTATCGGATGTTCCGGGAAAAGATTCCATGGGGATGGAAATGGTGCCGTTCGAAGTTGAGGAAAATAGCCGTACGGCAGTATCCGGTCAAGCAGTTGTGAATATTCCAGTTGAACAACAGAGGTTGATCGGGATAAAAACTGAGAAGATAAAAAATAGAGAGCTCCAAATAGCCGTGCGCGCGGCCGGAAGGGTGGCTCATGATCCGGAGCTATTTAACGGTATGGCAGAATATAAAAAAACGCTCGAAGTGTATGAGGATTTAAAATCAAGGAATACTTCGGCGGATATTATGAAGCAGACGGAAGATCTGCTAAATTCGAGTAGAGACAAACTTTATCACATGGGTATCTCAGAAAAGCAGGTAAGTGAGATATCTTCAAAAAGCAAGGATGACCTTTCAATTCTATATACTTCAAAGGCTATAAAAACTGCCTGGGTATATGCTCAGATATTTCCGGGTGAAATTGGATTAATAAAAGAAGGCCAGCAGATGGAAGCGGTTGCCGTTGCTATTCCCGGAAAAAAGTACAGGGGTAAAATAAAGTCTCTTGATACCCTGCTTGACAGCGAGACGCGAACCTTGAAAGTTAGAGCGGTAGTGGAAAATACGGAAGGTTTGTTGAAACCGGATATGTATGTCGATGTTGTTATTCATGCTGAGCTTGGTAAAGTACTGGCTATTCCGGAATCTGCGGTCCTGGAAACCGGAATAAGAAAAATAGTATTTGTAAAGGACGGGGAAGGAATATTCACTCCCAAAGAGATTAGCACAGGAAGGCAGACTGATGATTATTATGAAGTGCTTAGGGGAATAAAAGAAGGTGAAGAGGTTGTAACTTCCGCTAATTTCCTTATAGACTCGGAATCGAAGATAAAAGCAGCAATATCAAAGGTAAAATAACAAGCGCTAAGGCCAAAGCACTAAGTACTGAACAAGGAAATTATATGTATGCCGGTTTTTTTAAGGGAGCAAAATATGTTAGAGAAAATTGTTGATTTTTCTGCAAGAAACAAGTTTTTGATTATCATATTTACTTTTGTTGCAATGGTGGTCGCCTATTATTGCGTTAAAAATATACCCCTGGATGCCATCCCGGATCTTTCCGATACTCAGGTGATAGTCTACTCTAAATGGGACAGGAGCCCGGATATAATTGAGGACCAGGTAACTTACCCTATAGTCTCCAGTTTGTTGAGCGCGCCCAAAGTCAAAGCTGTAAGGGCCTTCTCTGATTTCGGGTTTTCATATGTTTATGTAATCTTTCAGGACGGTACGGATATTTATTGGGCAAGGAGCAGGACCTTAGAATACCTTAATAAAATAACTTCAAAGCTTCCGGAAGGTGTTACCACCGAACTGGGTCCTGATGCTACAGGTGTCGGCTGGGTCTATCAATACGCACTTGTTGACAAGACAGGGAAAAATGATCTGGCGCAGTTAAGAAGTTTTCAGGACTGGTATTTAAAATATTATTTGCAAACGGTTCCGGGTGTGGCTGAAGTTGCTTCTATAGGGGGCTACCAGAAACAATATCAGGTCAATATTAATCCTAATGCACTTGTGAATTACAAAATACCTTTGATGAAAGTTGTCGAAGCCGTAAGGAATGGAAATAATGATGTTGGCGGCCGGCTTGTTGAGTTCTCTGGTGCGGAATATATGGTGAGGGGCCGTGGCTATGCAAAATCAGTTAAAGATATAGAAAACATTGCAGTAACAAAAAGCATTGAGGGTACACCTGTATTAATAAAAAATATCGGTAAGGTAAGCATAGGCCCTGATATAAAAAGAGGGGTTTCTGACCTTGACGGCGGCGGAGATGTGGTGGGGGGTATAGTAATAATCAGGCAGGGCGAGAATGCTTTGAATGTTATTAATAAAGTAAAGGCGAAGTTAGAGGATATTAAGACCTCTTTACCCAAAGGGGCGGAGATTGTGACCACTTATGACCGCTCGGACCTGATACACCGGGCCATAAACACGCTTAAAAGCCAGCTTGTCGAAGAAATGATAATTGTCAGTTTTATTATTCTGTTTTTTCTCTGGCATATTCCTTCGTCGCTTATTCCCATAATTACAATACCTGTTGCAAGTTTTCTGTCTTTTATACCAATGTATATGATGGGCTTGACTTCAAATATTATGTCTCTTTCCGGTATTGCTATTTCTATCGGAGTTCTGGTAGACGGCGCCATTATTGAAGTGGAAAATGCCTACAAAAAACTTGAAATCTGGATTGAAGAAGGAAGAAAAGGAGATCCCCATGAGGTAAGACTTCAGGCGCTTAAAGAGGTGGTCCCGGCGGTATTTTTCTCTTTGCTTGTTATTGCCGTCGCTTTCCTACCTATTTTTACGCTGCTTGATCAGGAAGGAAGACTTTTTAAGCCGCTGGCATATACAAAGACGCTGGCCATGGCCATAGCCGCAATTCTTGCTTTAACACTTGATCCGGCTATTAGGTTGATGTTTATGCGGATGGATTATTATATTTTCAAACCGAAATGGCTTGCGTGGACCTTAAATCAGGTTGTAGTTGGAAAATATTACAAAGAAGAAAAACATCCGATAAGCAAGATTCTGTTTAAATTATACAATCCTGTTTGCAGTTTTACACTGAAATATCCTAAAAGGATTATAGCCGGGGCCCTTGTTTTAGTTGTTATTACAATTCCCGTATATTTTAAACTCGGTTCTGAGTTTATGCCGCCTCTCAATGAAGGCAGTATATTATATATGCCGACCACACTGCCGGGTATTTCGGTAACCGAAGCCGCAAAATTGCTTCAAACCCAGGACAGAATATTAATGAGTATTCCTGAGGTGGAAAGAGTATTCGGCAAAGCAGGCCGGGCTGACACCTCGACCGATCCTGCACCTTTCTCAATGATGGAAACAACAATAACATTAAAACCTGAGAGCGAATGGAGAAAGGTTACGAGGTGGTACAGTTCCTGGATGCCGGAATTATTTCAAAAACCTCTGAGGCATATATGGCGTGACAGAATAACCTGGGAAGATATTATTAACGAAATGGACTCGAAAATGAAGTTCCCGGGGGTTTCGAACGCCTGGACGATGCCCATAAAGGCACGAATCGATATGCTAACAACCGGGGTAAGGACGCCCGTGGGAATAAAAGTTTTCGGAGCCGATCTTACGGAGATAGAAAAAATAGGGGCCAGCCTGGAAACTTTACTCCGGGATATTAAGGGAACGAGAAGCGTTTATGCGGAAAGGGTAACAGGCGGATATTTTGTGGACTTTGTTTTAAAAAGAGAACAGCTGGCAAGATACGGGCTCAGCGTGAAAGAAGCGGAGATGGTTATAATGACCGCTATAGGCGGGGAACCTGTATCAACTACGATTGAAGGAAGAGAGCGGTATACTATAAATGTGCGTTATGCCCGGGAACTCAGGGATAATCTGCCAAAATTACGAAGAGTACTTGTGCCGACTATGGATGGAGCCAATATTCCTTTAAGCGAACTTGCGGATATAAATCTTGTTTCCGGCCCTTCGATGATAAGGGATGAAAATGGAATGCTGGCGGGATATGTTTATGTGGATATTACCGAAAGAGATGTCGGTAGTTGTGTTGCTGAGGCTAAGAAGGTAGTTTCCGGAAAAATAGATCTGCCGCAGGGATATTCACTTATGTGGAGCGGACAGTATGAAAATATGCAAAGAGTGGCGGAAAGATTAAAATTCGTAATTCCGCTTACAATATTTAT
>Ga0114951_10005281_pt1 | contig 12001 bp, 8 predicted proteins | sample AM7aDNAmetaG_FD_88677 | JGI IMG/M metagenome (GOLD analysis project Ga0114951, IMG submission 88677) | Freshwater microbial communities from Finland to study Microbial Dark Matter (Phase II) - AM7a DNA metaG | ecosystem: Environmental > Aquatic > Freshwater > Lake | place: Finland: Lake Alinen... | reverse complement strand
GAGCCAGGCAGGAAGCAGCCCCCCTGTGTCCGAAGTGCGGCAAACCAATGACCCGCCGCCGCGCCAAGAGCGGGAGGAACGCAGGCAAGGACTTCTGGGGATGCACGGGATATCCCGAGTGCAAAGGGGTGAAGGTGATGCAGCAAGAGGCCGGTCAGTGATGGGAAGCGAGGAAAGGAAAGTGGGAGGCACGCATCGTTCGAATGACGCTTGGCTCACTCGGTGTGGCAATTCGCCCTTAGCGTCCGCGCCTACGGCAAGATCATCGAGCTTGTCCTGAGCCCGCCGATGGACTCTCCCGGACGCTTGTAGACTTGGATGGCGCGGAGAAAATCCGCACGGAGCATGTGACGGAGACGGTGCAGGTCCGAGGTCTGGACAGGCATTTGCGGGCGTGACTCGTGCGCGCGCGGATGCGCATATTTCAGGAACATAGAAGGAGTTGGGGCGATGACGAGCAAGCGATTCTGGACGATTGCGGCCGCGTTTGCGCTTTGGACCGGCGTGGCGCTGGCGCAGGAGAATGCCGAACTTCAGAAGCTGCTGGACCAGTGTGCGCGCGGCGATGCGCGGGCATTGAATCCGCTGAGGCGATTCGGGCCCGCCGCCGCGCCGGCCGTCCCCTCCATCATCGCGATTATGAAGAACCATCCGCTCGATGCCGGCGCGCCCATGGAAGTCTTTGGCGTGCAGAACGACGCCGTCGATACCCTCGGCCGAATCGGGCCCGCCGCCAAACCCGCCATTCCTCTGGTGCTCGCCTTCATGGAAATGGCGCCCAAACTGCCGCTGCAATCGCCCAATCCCGCCTTGGACGCCGAGATTTGGGGACGGCTAAGGATGGTGCCGCTGATCGTGGCGTCTGAAACTTTGGGCGCTATGGGCCCCGGGGCCGATGCCGCCCTGCCGAAGTTGAAGGAACTGACCATGTACCCCGACCCCGCCGTCGCCCTGGCGGCGCACGTGGGGTTGGCCGGAATCACCGGCGACCCAAAGGAACTCGACGCTATCGCCGCTGCGCTGAAGAAAGGGGAGGACCAGACGTTGTTCGCCATGGACGCCGCGGTTGAAAATCCCAACCTGCATCTGAATTTCTCAAACGAGCGGATCAAGGAGTTCATGGCCGACCCAAACCCTCACGTCAGCGCGATCGGCCAGGGGCTGGCGAAGCTCAACATGAGCAAGAGCGATGAGCTTGCCCCTTCGCTGGTGCTGGGCTTCACGCACAACGACTCCAGCATAGCTCGGAAGTCTCGCGAAGCCCTGGCGGCGCTCGGTGCGGAGGCGGTTCCCGCGCTCATCGCGGGCCTCAAGGGACAGTTCGACACAACCGGCATTCCGCCGAACAGCATTGAAAGCGCCAAACACGCCGTCCTGGCCGAATCGGCCCTGACTCTCGCCATGATCGGGCCGAAGGGGCAGGCCGCCGCCCCCGTCCTGATTCCGATGCTCAAGGACAAGAATATGCCGCGGTACGCCATTCTTCAGGCGCTGGCGGAGATGGGCGACGCCGCCAAGCCCGCCATCCCGGACATTCAAGCCATTCTCGCATCGGACGCGCATCTGGCGATCTGGGCTCGTTATGCACTCTATCGATTCGACGTGGATCGCGAGGCCCAGTTGCAAGCCATTGTGAACGCCGTAGGTTTCACCGGGTATGATTTGACCCCGCGCGATGTCCTCCAGAAGATCGGCCCCGTTGCCATCCCCGTGCTGATGGCCCGCTTCGACGCCGTCAAGGAGAAGTCCGAAGCGGCCGACCAGGTTGTCAAAGCGCTGGCATCCTTCAAAACAGAGGCGAAGCCCGCGCTGCCGATGCTTCAGGAGTACATGAAAGCCACCGCCAACGATAAGGGAGCGAACGTTGAGTACATCCGCGGCCGAGTGAAGGAAGGCATATTCCAGATCGAGTCGGCCATCGAGGAGGAGCGCAAACACACTTCCGCGCGGCCGAACCAGCCCGACGCCCCGGCGCCGCCCGCGGAAAAGCCCTCCGCGTCCTCCGCGACGCCAACCTCTCCCGTGCAGGGCCACATTGTCCCCACCGAACCGGTGGGCCTGAAGGACCTTCCGCCGGTCGTGTCCGACCTCGTCAAGGCGGATTTCCCCAACGACGCGATGACCGCGGCCAGCGTGAACAAGACTCCGGGCAATGCCGCGTACAAAGTCGTGCTCCACTCGCCCGGCGGGACTGACCGCGCCATGGAAATCAATCTCACTCCCCAAGGCGAGGCGGCGTCCACCAAGGTTGCTCTTCTGCAGGAGGAGATTCCGCAGACCGTCTTGGATGGCGCTAAGGCCGGCTCCGACGGGGGCGACCTGCGCCCGACGTTGGCCAAGACTGTCAATACCGCTCCTGCCGTGAGTTTCATGGCAACGCGCACGGTGACGTACGTTCTCAACGGAAAAAGGCTCGACAAGCCAACCGTCCTCTATGTGGTGATGCTGAAGAAAGGCGCCATTCCCGGGAACATTTCCGTTGATGCGGAGGGAAAGGTCGTGACCCCGGCAAAATACCTCCCCCCGAGAAAGCCGGCGACCCCCGCGCCCAGGAGCGGCGCGCCGCAGCAGCCCTGAACGCGAAAGCGACGCTCGGGCACGGAATTCACGCGATCGAGCGAACCACCCCGCCATCTACTCTGAGCGCCGCTCCCGTCGTCGCCGACGCCAGCGCGCCGCAGACATAGGCGATCATCGCCCCCACTTCGTCGGGCGTGGCAAACCGCTTGATCAGCGAGGAGGGGCGGCCCGTCTCAAAGAAGTCCCGCTCCACTTTTGCCCTGTCCACGCCGCGCGACGCGGCCAATTGCTCCACGAACTTGCCCACCCCCTCCGATGCGGTGGGCCCGGGAAGAACGCTGTTGACCGTCACCCCCGTGCCCGCCAGCGTCTCCGCAAGCCCGCGTGAAACAGCCAATTGCGCTGTCTTCGTCATGCCGTAGTGAACCATCTCGGCTGGAATCTGGAGCCCCGACTCGCTCGACACAAAAACGATGCGCCCCCAGTTCCGCAACCTCATGCCATGGACGTAGTGGCGCGAGAGTCGCACCCCGCTGAGGACGTTGGTTTCGAAGAAGCGGATCCAGTCCTCGTCCGGAATCTCTTCGAACGGCTTCGGCTCGAAAATGCCCAGGTTGTTGACCAGGATATCCAGTTCCGGCAGTTGAGCGAACATCTCCTTGCACCCCTGCGCGGAGCTCAAGTCCGCGGCGACTCCGCTGACGGACGCGCCGGGCACTTCGCGCTGGAGTTGCGCCACGGCGTCAGCGACTCGCTGAGCCGTCCGGCCGTTCACGGCAACGCGCGCTCCTTCTCTGGCCAGAGCGCGGGCGGCGGCATACCCGATACCGGCAGTCGACCCCGTCACCAGCGCCCGTTTTCCCTTCAACCCCAGGTCCATGATATCCCTCCTGACTAAGTCCCGCGCTTCTCGCAGATCCACACCACGGCACGTTGGCCGCATTCACGCCGGCACGGTCCGGCACATTGATTCTAATCCACCGAACCTTCGTAGTTGAGCCCCCTCCCCGGCAAAATAAGCGCCTGGCTCCCCCATCCGGGCTCAGGCTGTTCCGCCCGACGCCCTCCTGCGGTGCATTTTCCAATTGACCCACCCCCCGCATCCCGGATAGCATACTCGCGGTCGCATGCTGATTGGCCCCATTCGCGTTAGCGCAGGAAAGGGAATCTCCATGCTCAACGCATCGCCGAACCGCGCGCCTGGCCTCGCCATCGCAGCTCTGTTTCTCGCCGGCAGCGTCGCTTTCTCCGCCCCGGTCGCCCCGGCCGCAGCCCCCGCCCCCGCCGCCGCGCGCCCCCAGATGCCCGCTATCACGCAGCCGGTGATGTTCAATACCCCTGAGGCGGACAAGATTCTCGCCGCCCTGCAGGTCTTCCCGGCGGACAACCCGTGGAATGAGGATATCTCGCAGAGGCCCGTCCTGAAGAACTCGGTGGAGATGATCTCCCTCATCGGACCCGGGAAGCGGCTCGCGTACAACCTCGACATGGCGTTCATCTTCGTCCCGGGCGACCAGAAGAAAGTCGATGTGAAGCTGCTCGCCTATCCTGCCGAGTCGGACAAGGGGCCGTACCCGATGCCCGACAATGCCCCCGTCGAGGGCTGGCCGCTGGATGGCCGCTCGCTGGCCGCCGCGCAAGCCGGCAAGGAGGACACCGACCGGCACGTGATCGTCGTGGACCCGGTCAACCGCATGCTCTACGAGTTCTACCAGGGGCGCAAGACTCCCGCCGGCTGGGAATCCGCCTGCGAGGCGACCTTCGACCTGAAGTCCAACAGGCTCCGCCCCGACGGCTGGACCTCTTCCGACGCCGCCGGTCTGCCCATCTTCCCCGCCATCATCCGATATGACGAAGTCGAGCGCGGCATGGTCGAGCACGCCATGCGCTTCACCGTGCACAACACGCGCAACGCCTACGTTTACCCCGCCACCCACCGCGCCAGCAGGAAGACCGACCCGAACCTGCCGCGCATGGGGGAGCGCTTCCGCCTGAAGGCGAATTACGATATCTCCTCCTTCTCGCCGCACGTGCAGGCAATCCTCAAGGGGCTGAAGAAGTACGGCATGTTCGTCGCGGACAACGGCGGCGACTGGCGTCTCTCCGTCGCGCCGGACAAACGCATCAAGGGACTGGATGAACTGGGCCGCCTGAAGGGCGCCGATTTCGAGGTCGTGGAGCCCACCGGGCCGAACGAAGGGCCGCGCGGACATTGAACAACATCGAGGTTCCCGCGCACACTGTCTCCGTCATCGTCTCGGCCTATCGCCGCGCCGCGTACCTGAACCAGGCGCTGGAGAGCGTCCGCGCGCAGTCGTTCGCCGACCGCGAGTTGATTGTGGTGGATGACGCCTCGGGCGAAGAATGCGTCCGCCAGTACAGGCTGCCCCCCGGCGCACGGCTCATCATCCATGAAAGCCGCCGCGGCTCTGCGGCGGCCTCGCGCAACACCGGCCTCAGCGCGGCGCGAGGAGAGTACGTGGCCTTCCTGGATGAGGACGATATCTGGCTCCCCGGCAAACTCGCGGCGCAGGTCAACGCCCTGGAGAAACAGCCGGAGGCCGCCTTCACTTACTGTCACTCCCGGGACGTGGATGAATCCCTGCGCCCCTGCGCAAAGCAGGCGCGTTTTCGACCCTGCGCCGATCCCGTAAGAGAACTCGTCAAGCGGAATTTCATCAAGACCCCCTCCAGCGTGATGGTCCGCCGCAGCGCCTTGGAGGAATGCGGCTTTTTTGACGAGAGCGTCGCGGGGGCGGCGGACCGGGATTTGTGGCTCAGGCTGGCGCGAAGGCATCCGCTGGTTGCGCTGTCCGAGCCCCTCGTCCTGTACCGCATGCACCCCGGGCAGTTGCACCATCAGGAGCGCCTGACCCGCCCCGGCCGCATCCGGGGTCTCGAAAAGACGCTCGCCTGGACGGAAGCGGAGCGCCCCGATCTGGCGCCGCTGGCGAGGCGCACGCTCTCCCACGCGCTGTTCAAGGTCGCGCGCGCCCAATGGTCCGAGGAGAATAGCGCCACCGACGCGCTCGACGCCGTCAGGCGCGCGCGTTCGCTCTGCCCATGGAACCTCCCCGCCCGCATGCTGGAGTTCCGCATTGCGTTCTCCCTGCGCCGTCCATCAACCCGGACCCCGGCGGAGCGCGTCCAATGACGCAGCCACTCCTGATCCTTGGCACGCGATGGCTGGCGGAGGAGATGTTCGACCTCATCTCCGAAATCCCCGGATACGAAGTGGCCGGTTTCGTGGAGAACCAGGAGCGCGAGCGGTGCGCCGCGCCGCTCGAAGGCCGTCCCGTCCTCTGGGTGGATGAAGTTCCCCCCCTCGCGCGCACGCATCTGGCCCTCTGCGGAATCTCCACCACCACGCGCGTCGCATACATCCGGCAGGTGGCCGAGATGGGGATGCGCTTCGCCACGCTGGTCCATCCCACCGCCCGCGTCTCCGCGCGCGCCACGATGGGGACCGGCTGCTTCATCGGCCCATGCTCCGTCCTCTCGACGCATTCCAGCCTCGGCGATCATGTCTTCGTGAACCGGGGCGTGCTGATCGGCCACCACAGAACTATCGGGAGCTACGTGACGCTCCAGCCCGGCGCCAACATCGCGGGGCTGGGGAGGATCGGAGATCAAACGTACGTCGGGATGCAGGCCGCCGTGCTTGAGCGAATCAGCGTCGGCGCAGGCTGCGTCATCGCCGCCGGGGCGGTCGTCACCGCCGACCTGCCAGACGGCGTGCAAGCCATGGGCGTGCCGGCGCGCGTCACCAAAACCGGCATCGACCCGAAGTAGGAGCGCATGAGCGACAAATTGATCATCAACGTGGCGCTCACGGGCATGGTCCCCACCCGGGAGCAGACCCCTCACGTCCCGCTCACTCCCGCCGAGATCGCCGAGGAGGCCAGGCGATGCCGGGACGCCGGCGCGGGCATCGTCCACCTTCACGCGCGCGACGCCGAAGGCCGCCCCACTTATCGCCGCTCGGTCTATCGGGAGATTCTCCGCGCCGTGCGCGCAAAATGCCCCGACATCGTGCTCTGCGCCTCCGCGAGCGGACGCATCTTCACCAGCTTCGAGGAGCGCTCCGAGGTGCTGGAGCTAACTGACCCGGCCCCGGAGATGGCTTCACTCACCCTCGGCTCCCTGAACTTCGCGAACGAGCCCTCCGTGAACAGCCCCAAGATGATCCGCGACCTCGCGCTCAAGATGCAGGAGCGCGGCATCGTGCCGGAATGGGAATGCTTCGAGCTGGGCATGATCGAGTATTCGCATTACCTGATCCGCCACGGGCTGCTCCGTCCGCCGCACTACTGCAACATTCTGCTTGGCTCGCTCGGCACGCTCAGCGCCACCCCGCACAACCTCTCCTCCGCCGTCGCCGCCCTGCCCCCCGGAGTCACCTGGGCGGCCGCCGGCGTCGGCCGGCATCAGTTCGCCGCCAACTCGATGGCGATTGCCATGGGGGGACACGTCCGGGTCGGACTGGAGGACAACCTGTGGTACGACGACGCGCGGACGCGCCTCGCCTCGAACGCCGAGTTCGTGGAGCGCGTCGTGCAGATCGGCCGCGCCTCCGGCCGCGAACCGGCCACCCCCGGCGAAGCGCGCCGGATCATCGGCCTCACAACCCCATCCCCTGCGCCCAGCTTCTGCCCAGAAACCAACCTACGCCGCCGCGCAGGGGCAGCGGACGGCGCCTGCCTCACACCAGCGGAATCGCCGCCTCCTGCCCCTTCCGCTCATCGGAGAGGTACGCCGCGTAGATCGCACTGATCGTGTCGCAGGCCAGTTCCAGGCCGGACTGCGGCGCGCGCTTCTCCGCCGCGCAGGTCAGGAAATCCTGCATCTCCGCGATGTAGCCCAGGGTGATGTTCTCATCCGGGCTGATCGCCGTCCACCCCTCCTTGGTGCTGATCTTCTCGACGGTGTAGATATCCTTGAACTGCTCATTCCTGGGATTGAACGTGTCCACCATCCCGATCGGGCTGAGGTTGCAGCGGGTGCGGTGATTGTTCGCGAACACCTCGATGTAATTGTAGATGCCCCCCAGCACAATCTCGCCGCTGATGACGTCGGCCACCGTCCCATCCTCGAAGGTGACGTGCATCCAGCCATGGTCCTCGGTATCGTGGTACTTGGTGCGAATGAAGCCGCGGTCCTGGTAACCGGGGAGGCGCGTAATCTGCTCGCAGCGGCATGTGACGCTCCTGGGCCGGACAGGCTTGCCGTTGCGTTTGATCCCCTCCACGCGCTTCAGGTACAGCGCCGCGGAAAGCGGGTGGCACACCTTGCCCATCAGCGACCCGCCCCCCTGGTAGCGCCAGATTCCGTAGAACGCCGAGCCGGAGCCGTTGTGCGATTCCTCTCCCAGGATGCGCAGCACCTGCGCGGCGCTCTTTTCGATGATCTCCCGCTCCTTCTGGATCGCGGGGGCGTAGATGAAATTCTCCGCGTAGCCGAACATCACCCCCGAGCGCCGGATGGTGGCGGCGAGTTTCGTCAGCCCCTTCACCACCTTCTCCAGCATCGGCCCCTTGGGGTCCTGGTCGCCCCGGTATTCCGCGCCGCAGCCCTTCGGCCCGAAGTAGCCCGTGAGCGGCTTCTCGCAGATGATCCCCACCCCCCGTTCGGCGGCCAGGAGCATCCCCTCCTCGTGCGCAGCCGGCGGCGAGACGATGTCCAGCACATCGACGTGCGGAAGCATCGAGGGGATATCATTGAAGACGGGAATCCCATGCTGCTTGCCGAACGCCTGGCGGCTCTCGGGGCGCAGCGAGGTCACCCCCGTCATCTGCACCTGCACGCCATGCGCCTGAAGCAGCGATTCCAGATGGAACTTCGCCGCGAACCCTGCGCCCACAAGACCCACGCGGATGGTTTTCATGGTTCCTCCAGTTATTCCATTGCATGAAGGAACCCAATGTAATCGCGAAGGGGGCGCATGTCAAAGGGCAGAGTGCGGAATGGAACGAAGGCCGGCGCGATTCGCGTCACGCGGCGTCAACCCGCGCCAGTTGCCCGCGAAGCCGCTCGTTCTCGGCGGCCAGTTCTTTCAACTGCCGGCTGAGTTCCTCCGCCTGGGCGCTCTTCTCTTTCTCCAGAAGGATGGCCTCCTCAAGCCCGGCCACGTTCTGCGCTCCGGACGCGAGTTGCCCGTTCATCTCTTCCAATTTCACCTTTGCCGTCTGGTTGGCCCAACGGACTTTGGTCAGCTTCTTGAGCAGTTCCGCCTCCTGCGCACGGGACTGCTTCAACTCACCCGACAGGCGGGAGATCTCGGCGCGCTCCTCCTGCGATTTCGGAGATTCACTCGCCCGCAGCCTTTCCTGAAGGGTCTCGATGCGCCGCTTCATCCGGAATGCCAGCCGTTTCAGTTTCTCGTATTCGATTTGGACGCCGATCAGCGAGACGACCTGCTGCTCCATTTCCTTCCGGGAGCCGCTCTGCGCCTCAGCCGACTTGGCAAGCGTGTCTCGTTCCTCGCGCAACTGCCGGCTCTCCCCCTGCGCGGCGGTGCGCATCTCCGACTCCGAGCGGACTTGAGCCTCGGCAAGCTCCAGCGCTTTCCGCGTCTGCGTCAGTTCCTCCCGCAGGCGCTGGACTTCCTCATGCGACCGTTGCCCCTGTTCCCGGTTCTCCATGAGCAGCGCCGAAACCTGCTGTCGTTCGCAGGTGATGTCAGCCAGCCGAAGGGCCAGCTTCGCGCGCTCGCCGTTCGCTATCTCCAGCGCCGCGCGAATTTGCTCAAGCTCTCCGGGCTCACGCGCCGGATCAGTCTGCCCCAGAATATCGAAGATGGACGGCCACGCGACGTACGTGTCCTCCGGCGCGGGGGTCTGCCCCGGGAGGTTCGTTGCGGGCGCGCATGCTTCCCTGTTCGCTGTTCCAAAGTCTGTCATATCAGCACCTTATCCAGTCGCCCGCGCGACAAATAACGGAACTTCGGGGGGTTCAACAGGGACCACGTGGACGGGGGCAGCCCCCTGCGCCGGCGTCGTTTCGCGGCGGAAACGCTCATTCTCCGCCTCGGCATCGCGCCGTCGCCCGATCTGCCGGTCAAGCGCCAGAATGAGCCGCGATTGCTCGCGCGTGCGCGCCCGGATGTGCTTCTCAAGGGTTGCGTACTTCTTTTCCAGCGTCGAAACGAGGCAGCGAAGATCGAGGGTCTCCTGCGTCCGGCTCTGGCATGACTCCTGGCTCGCCAGAACCATGGCGGCGGCGGATTCGAGTTGCCCTTTCACTTCGGCCAACTCCCGGGTGCGCTCAGCGAGTTGTTTCTCGAAGTTCGCTCCATCCGATTCGGCCTTGGCCGAACGCCCGACGGCGAGGCGCAGTTCGGCGCTCAGCCGCTCAAACTCCTGTTCGGCGAGCTCTCCGGCTGCGGACTGCCGGCGCGTTGCCTGCTCGGCGCCTTCGAGGGCGGCTGTCAGCGTCTGAAGCTTCTGCCGCAACTCGACAACCTGCACACGCGCCTCCTTCAGCGCCTGTTCGTTCTCCTGCAGCCTGCTCTGGCTTTCGAGCCGGGTCCGGGCCGCCTCGCAATCGAGGAGTGCGACTCGCTCCTGATGCTGCGCCAGCGTCGCGCGCACGGTTGCTTCGGATTGCCGCGCGGCTTCGAGGTCCTGTTTCAGCGCGTCGATCGTTTCTTCAGCCCGGGTGCGCTTCGCCGTCTCGGCATCATGGGAAGAGGTGAACTGCGCCAGCGCATCAGTCCGCGCCTTCAGTTCCTCTTCCAATTGTCTCAGGCCGGCCTGGGCGGTCGCAGCCGCCCTGGTCTGTTCGGCAAGTTCTTCATGTGCCGCTGCGACCAGCTTCTCAGCGCGCTGCCGCCCGGCCTCGGACTGCTTCAGATGATCTGCCGCATCGGCGAGCGACTGGACCAGTTCCCGGGCGCGGGACTCCATGACGGCCCGCTCCTGCGCCCACGCAACCTGTCTCTGCTGTGCGCCTTCTGTCTGGCGCGCCAGGCGACTGCAGGTTTGCGCCAGTTCCTCATTCGACTTGGAGGATGTTTCCTCGCTCCGCGCCAGTTCAGCGCTCACGGCATTCAGCGCCGTGTTGGCCTGCGCCAGCGCAGCGGCCTGCTCCTTCGATTCTTTCTCCAACCGCCCGAGGTCGGCTTCGGCGGACGCGGCGGCCTTCGCCTGCTCGGCAAGTTTCTGATGGGCGGTCACCACCTGACCTTGGGCGTGCTGCAGCGCCCCTTCGGATTGCTTCAGCTTATTCGTTGCATCGTCGAACGCCTTGACCGCATGCTGAGCGCGCGTTTCCAGATTCGCGCGCTCTTCGTCCCAGAGGCCCTGCCGAGTCTGTGCAGCCTCGGTTTGGCGCATCAACTCGGCGCGCGCCTTTTCGAGGGTGCGGGCGAGCTTCCCGGCTTCCTTCTGAGCTTCGGCAAGCTTCTCACGCACGTCTGCGACTTGCCCCTCGGCGCGCAACCGCGCGGCATCGGACTGCTTCAGCTTATTCGTTGCATCTTCGAACGCCTTGGCCGAATGCTGAACGCGCGTTTCCAGATTCGAGCGCTCTTCCTCCCAGACGCTCTGCCGCGCCCGCGCAGCCTCGGCTTGGCGCGTCAACTCGGCGCGCGCCCCTTCGAGGCTCCGGGTGAGCTCTTCGGCTTCCTCCTGAGCTTCAGCGCGGCCCGCCACCTGAGCACTCAGAGCGACGTTGGCCTGTGCGAGCGCATCGGCCCACTCCTTCGATTCTTTCTCCAACCGCCCGAGGTCAGCTTCGGCGACCTTGACGGCCTCCGCCTGCTCGGCTAGTTCCTGATGGGCGGTTGCGACCTGACCTTGGGCGTACTGCAGCGCCTTTTCGGACTGCTTCAGCTTATTCGTCGCATCTTCGAACGCCTTGACCGCATGCTCAACGCGCGCTTCGAGCTTTGCTCGCTCTTCGTCCCATACGCCCTGCCGCGTCTTCGCAGCCTCGGTCTGGCGCGTCAACTCGGCGCGCGCGGCTTCAAGGCTCCGGGTGAGCTTTTCGGCTTCCTTCTGAGCTTCGGCGCGACCCGCCGCCTGAGCATTCAAAGAGACGTTGGCCTGTGCGAGCGCATCGGCCAACCCCTTTGACTCTTTCTCCAACCGCCTCAGATCGACTTCGGCGGCCGCTGCGACCCTTGCCTGTTCGGCAAGCTTCTCGCGGACGTCTGCAACTTGCCCCTCGGCGCGCAACCGCGCGGCATCGGACTGCTTCAGCTTGTCAGTAGCATCGTTGAGCAATCCATTTGCATGCTGCGCCTGCGCCTCAAGGTCAGTTCGCTCTTCAGCCCAGGCGCTCTGATTGGTTTGCGCGGACTCCATCTGGCGCGCCAAGTCGCCGCACGCCTCTGCAAGGCGCTGGTTGAGGCTCGCGGCTTCCTCCTGCGCTTCGGCGCGCCCCGCCGCCTCGGCGTTCAGGTTGGCGTTGGCCCGCGCCAGCGCGTCGGCCTGCGCCTTCGACACTTCTTCCAGCCGCCTCAGATCGGCGTCGGCAACCG
>Ga0114951_10005280_pt1 | contig 12003 bp, 1 predicted proteins | sample AM7aDNAmetaG_FD_88677 | JGI IMG/M metagenome (GOLD analysis project Ga0114951, IMG submission 88677) | Freshwater microbial communities from Finland to study Microbial Dark Matter (Phase II) - AM7a DNA metaG | ecosystem: Environmental > Aquatic > Freshwater > Lake | place: Finland: Lake Alinen... | reverse complement strand
ATACACAACAGGATTAGTAAAATTATTGGCTGTGATGCCTGACTGTTGAATTGTGCTACCCACTTTGGCTGTGGCATACTGAGACAAAGTAAAAGAAGCTGTCAAGGCAGTAACATTCGTCCCCTGAGGAACGGTTACCTGTATCGTTCGTGCAGAGGTATCTATCACTGAAGGTGATAATTGTTGTGGAACAGAGAATGAAAGTATAGCCGCATTAGTACTTAACCCTGTGTTTGACCAGATATAGGGGTTAGCAACCAGGCCAATTGTATTGTTAGGAACAAAAGAAATAATCTGCATTGCACTGATTACGGAATTGTCGCTCGAATTATACATTTTAAAACTGATATTTTCTCCGCTTGCAGTGTTGGAATAAATCATCAGGAAAGCGATGTATCGCCCGAGAGCTGATATATACATTGGCTTTGCTGTTCCCCTGCATTCTGACCCCACAAAAGCGCCTATAATATCAGAAGTGTCAGTTGATTCCATACGGTCAATGATTAAAACACCAGTTGCAGTCATGGAATACTGGAACGAATAGGGGTTTACGGTCCAGCCCGGATTTGCCGCATTTACCCCAATGGAGGTTAACAGGAATAATGCGAAAGTGATTATATATAATTTCATATTACAGATTTTAATTGAACCATTTCATTTATCCCCCCACTTATCAGTAAATGATAAATGGAGGGTAAAATGATTTTAATAATTAATTGGTAATGATCACTTTAATTTGCGAAGAGAATTTATTCGCTTTCAAGCCGATATAATATACTCCCGGTGACAACTTTACACCATTTTCATTGGTGCCATTCCATTTCTGACTCCAAACGCCTTTTTGCATTTGCTTATCTGTCAGCACATCTATTTTTACACCAAGAATATTATATACAGTTATGTTTACATGAGCATCTTCCTTTAAACCATAAGATATAATTGCTTCATTTCTGAAAGGATTCGGGTTGAGCTTCAGGTAATATTCGGAAAGAACATTATTAGTTGAAATACCTGTAACATCTGCGATAGTTAAAATAACCGGATGTTCAATGTTTCCCTGAACAGTATTGGCTTCAAATGCAATAGTTTCATTGATATTGTATTCAAAACTCAGCGAAGGATCGAAAAGCCGGAATGATACATTTTCACCGTTAAGTTCAGAACTGTTTACCGGCAGAAAGAACAGGTAACTATTTGTTGGGGCAATCCATGTAGGCCTGATGTAACCCCTGCAAATATTATTTACAAAAGCACCCAGTACCATATTGTCATTAACAACTCCCAGTTCTCCCATAATTACACTTGCTACAAGGCTCAGGTTATTTTCATACTGGGCCATATTATTATTCCAGGCAAGGGGGGTAACGGGGAGTGTCTCTTCTCCTCTTTTCAGCCCTGTACCGGTTTTAGGATAATAAAAAGTGCCGGTTGCAGGATTATATGATTTGTACATATATCCTTCGCCCGGTTTCATGTAACTCAAACTGCCAATCCAGTTCATTCCGGTCTGATACATTGCAAATGAAGACTGCCCTTTAATTACATCACCGTTTTGTGCTCCCAGATAAGTGGCCATAGCTTCATTAACAGTGAAGTTAGTTTGCGGAACAAAGCCAATCCAGCTCCATCCGTTCCTGATTGTAATAGGTGTAACATCAGGATTAACAATTTTACCTACAAAACGGATAGTGTCAGGATGGGCCACTTTCATCATGTACATCTGGTCATTTTTAAAGTTGCCGGATGAGATTAAGCTACCATTCCAGCCAAGGCCGGAAGTAAATTGAGCATAATTAGCAATCTGTGCTTTAACCAGATCGCCGGTAGTCGCCTGAACATCCTGCAATACATAATTCACATCGGTAATGTGTGGTGAAGTGAGGTTAAGGGAGAACCAGTTCCACCCTGCCCTCAGCGCGATAAACTGATCTTGTGCTTCGGTTGCATTTATATAAATTGGATGCATCACAGTTCCTAAAACAGCATTAGCTTCAAAATTCAAAGCAGGGGTAACTTCAGATCTGATGACACCTGCACTGGCATCCCATACTTTGAAATTTAACGGCTGAGAAATACTTGTATCATTACTGTAAATATCGAGGAACGTCTCCCATTTATCTACCGCTGAAATATACTGCAGCCTGCCAACACCCCTGCATACATTACCACTGAATACCCCGATAATATCGTTCTTGTCAGTGGATAATATGCTGTCAACAGCCACTTCTCCGATGACATTCATTGAATTGACATAATCAGCAGGATTCACAGACCAGTTTGGCGCAGGAGCTACAACATCGAGTTTCAGAACAAAGGTTTCATCATAACCAAACGAAGAAGTAGCAGGAATATCCACAATGTAATTTCCTATATTCAGGCCCGAATTCACAGTGAATGTAACAGTAATGGTGGCTGTTGGCCAGATTGTTCCGGTCTGCGGACTACAGCTAAGCCAGTCGGGCAGGTTGTTAATGGAGTAAGATTCCATGTTTCCGCCTTTATTTGTTAATGTGACTGTGAAACTGAGCGGATCGTAAATATTCTTGGTGAGAATCACATCCTGGGAGCCCCATACAAGTGGATTGCGATCTACATAAGCTGTCCATGTCCTGGGTGATTTCATCGTATTATTATGGAGGTCCTTAACACCCTTCACAGTAATATCCAGTATACAGTTTTCAATTTGTGCGTTGGGTGTTGTAGGCGTAAAAATAACCTTATCATTGTTCAGAAGATAGGTGAAATTTACAGCCTGTACAGGTCTTTCCAGTTTAATTGCAGGACCGCTATGGTCATAATTTGCTCCCGGGCCTACCATTGTAGCAGGCAGCGTATCGGAGCCTGCAATATTATTGAATGTAGGCGTAAGGATATCTCTGCCAAAAATCTGTGTATATTTTTCAAACGGGTAATAGAGTTGCAGGCCGGTTTCACTACCCTTTAGCCTGAAGTTCATATCACGGTTGATCTGATCCTGGGTGCGCCATAGGTTCCATATACGAACTTCATCAACGGAACCCGTATAAAAATCAGAAAATCCATCTGCATAAAGGCCCCGGGTAATCTGTGCCCCGATACAGGCTTTTGCTGCAGCAAAACCGCTGAATTGAGAACCTGAAGTTCCAGCCTTAAAAATGCCATCCAGGTAAACGCTTAAATTGCCCATCCGGTTAACAGACATAGCAAAATGATGCCAGTTGTCATCAAAATACCCGGTGGCTATATTTGTAGTTATTCCGTTATTCACTACCTGAAGCATTCCTGAAGCATTGGATCTGACCGACCAGGTGTTCCTGTTATATAAGCCATTGTTGCCACTGCCATTGGAGAACAGGCATATATTAGACCCATTTGCTGACTTAAACCAGAATTCAATGGAGAAGTCCTGATCTGAAGTAAATACGGTTTTTTGTGTATTTATTTCAGCATAACTGCTGCTGCCCAGATGGAGTGCGGTGCCGGCAGGCGTGATCTGCCATGTTCCGTTGGTAAGGGTGGCATTTCTGCTGTGCGCAATATCGCTCACCAGTGTTCCTTTCCCTTCGTCCATAGGCCAGCACCCAATCAGTTTACTTTCACGGCCTGACAGTTTTGATGCAATATTGGTAATGAAATCCGTCAGAAATAATGACTTTCCCCATATCCGCAACTCATGCATATTGGCATTCAGGTATGCATATCCGGGAACTACAGTTGGTTTGGCAACGTAAACATCGCCATAACCCTGATAATCAATATTCGCTGGTATGGAGGCAAGCAAGTCGGCATCTTTATAAAATTCGATCAGAGTGTCGGTGTTATCGTAGGACACTACCCAATGGTGCCATACGGTGTCAAGAACAACGGTATTTGAGCTGAAAACCCTGTTTTTCAATTGCATGAAGAGTTTATTGTTTTCGTCAATACCAACTATAAAACAATTAGCCGGATCGTTACCCTGCGAAAGTATTGTCTGTTTTACTCCTGCCGAAGCCGTGTTCCGTAACATCCAGAACTCAACTGCAAACGATTTGCCTGCCACATTTACGCCTGACATTTTCATGAAAGCTGTTGCGCCGTCAAATCCCACGCTGGTACTGTGACGAACAGTCGTACCATTAAGGACTCCGCTGATGTCAAAAGTTCCGGGTTCAAATGCAGTCCCGTCAACAGCTTCATTGAACTGTATGCTTAATTCGTCACCTGCTCCAAGTATGCCATCAGAAGGCTGCGGGTTGCCAAAAGGCGCCGGGCAGATGCGGTCGAAAACACCGGTGATTAAAGGAGAGGCTTTATCGCTTACTCCACAATAGCCCAGTACTCTCAGCTGATAATTTCCGTCCGCTTTTGATGAAACATCCCACGGAAAAGATAATGAAGAACCAGTGGTAGGAAGAAGAGGATCACCCGTGCTATTTCCCCGAATAGCAGCATTTTTCCAATAGGTGGCAATAGTGTTCCAGACAGAACCCGTCACAGGTTTATATTGAATCTGAATGTTCTTCTGATAATTCCATCCATACGGAAAACCTCCCAGATCAAAATTCAATGTATCAGGGTGGAGTGAGTTTACTACAAACTGGTCTAAGGGCGAATAAATATTCATTGTCTGGCATGGCGGAACAAAACTGAAGTACAGCCTCAGATGAACCTGTGCTTTACCAGTTCCTAATTCGTATTCACAGGGGGAATAAAACATCAGATCCAGACTGTCATAATCAAAATAAAGCGGACCGGCTTCCACGGTGATAATTGAGTTAATAGACGAACCTGCAGGAATAGTAAAAGCAAGATAGTCTTCAATGGTAACACCATTAACCTTTACCGTATATCCATGCTGATTAGTCTCCTGGAGCACACGCAGGTTATAGGTCATCGCATCATTACTTTCGCTTGCATTTCCAAGTTCCGTTTCGAACACTGCTGGCTGGTCTGATGGTATATTGAGCTGGGTTGAGTTGCGGACATAAGCCTGGGGAACTTCTCTCTGGATTGTTCTGGCTTCCCAGGGGCACATTGACCGGCCTCCAAGAACCTGGAACACAGGACCGTTTCCTGTACTGTCAAGTTTTACTTTAGTCAGAAACTGGTCGCCGATATCATTATCATTCAGTACATAACCGTATGTAGTTGATGTGCCGCTATTTGTTTCATGATCTGTATTTTTATTAAAATCATACGCGATGTTGCTGGTACCTTGCAAACCTGATGTAACCCCCCACAGTTTAAAGGAGAAGCCCCATTCAAGCGTTAAAAACCCCCCTGCCCTAATTTCTTTGGTGGTGCTCGTTCCTTTTGAAGCGCTATTGGTAACGCTTCTTTCATATTGCAGCTGTCCTCCGAAAGAAATATTTACCGTGTCGCGGGCATTGATCTTGTCAGTTTCATTCTGAACAAGTAACTCTCTCCAGATACGTATATCCTGGTTATAATCCCTGATAATGTCATTGATTGAATCAACGTTGGTATATCTGTAGGTATAGCTGGGACCGTCATAATCTGCAAGCTGGCTTATTGCAGGGTCTGAAGTCGTAGCACTGGTATCCCATATAGGGTCATCATTATTTGTGCCATAGTGGGGATCGGTTGCGTCAATATTCAGGCTGCCATAATGGAAGGTGTAATGGGAATTGGGGTCAAGCTCTTCCTGCAAAATGGCCAGGTTTCTTGCATTGATAATTTCAGGAATAACCACCGTTTCTATGTGGTTTTTCGTGTACATAAACGTTGTGGCAAAGCCTCCGGGAGAAATGGACATCCCTGTCCGTTTGGTGACCCTGAAACCTGAGTGTGAAACCGGATCATTGCATAAAAAGCCCATAGTTCCCCGGTTTAAGGATACCAGTGTATCTGATGTGGGAAAAACCGCATCGGTAGCCCCGAAAGTGTATGTTTTTGTACCACCTATAAAAACATCGCTTTCATCTCCGGGTAATTCCGGGGAATCGCTTGTTTGCCAGCGATCCATTGTTGTCAAAGACATTGACCATGAATCACCATTGGTTTTTGTATACCCTGCGTGCCCCCCGAGCGTAATGCCATTATTACTGTCAAATGAAAACCCAAGTGCCCCCACTTCGGCTTTTGCATACAATTTAAAAGACTGGTTTACATCCACTCCATTTGAAACTTGAACATTTTCTGATTCAGACCATTCTGTTCCCTCCTCAATGTATGAATAGCTGCCGCTTCCCGGGGGGTCTCTTAAAATTTTAATGATTTCTGTGGGCCCCTTTGTGATAAAGTCCTTACTGCTGTCGCGCGCTATCTGGCCGAATACATAAGCCTTCAGCCCGAACCAGGGACTGGGGTACTGAGGCGTCCATTTCTTCACCGGCTTTTCTCCCGCTTTCACTTCTATTTCCAGCAACTTCAGGAAATCGCCGATCACTTTTGGGGAACCGGCTGTAAAACCATACAACATCGAACCATCCGAATTATAAGTTTGTTTAGGCTGATCAGCTATGCCATTGGTAATGGAAACAACCCCATTTAGAATAGGAACAGTATCAATTACCACCGAACGGGAGGGAACAGCATAAAAAGGATCTTTATTTGTGTATAATTCATATGTGGTAATCTTCATCCCATACGAATTTCCACTTGTAAATGAAGGGTATGGCAGATTGCTTAATTGATAATTTCCTGAGACACCGAAATCATTGTACGGAAAAATGCTGTCGCCTTTAAAAGGTAATCCATTGGCATTCGTTATCACAAGGCTGGGGTCACTAATATATATAAAATTACTGATCGTATTGTATTTGATGGAGTCCAGGTGGTCAAACCGGCGGAGGGTTACTGAAGCTGAATCATAATAAGTATAGGCTGAATCATAAGCTGTTTGCACAGGCAGATAAACGGAAAGGTTCAGGCCGCGTGAAGTCTGGGCATTTAAGGTAGAATCCAGAGCCAGGTTTTTGGGTTCTTTATTTGAACCGATGGTGATGCCTTTTTCACCCGAAGAAAGTCCAAACAAAAATTCCATTGGTGGCAGATCCACCGAGTATTCACCTGTGTAGGAATCCGTGTAAAAAGTTTTATTAAATGTACAGTTGCTTTGGTTTGATCGTATATCAATCCGGGCTGTACCCATATTGTTTTTACAATGGCCAAACCCGGGTTGCTTGCTTCCTTCTATATTTCCGCCAACAACACTTCCTATCACCCTGATGATGGTACTGTCAATAAATACCTGACCTGATACAGGAGCATCAAAATTCTGATGAAGATTGTTTACAAAGGCATGGCCTTGTTTTACAGGAGTTACCGTATGCCAATCCATAGGAACCTGTAATTCAAACTGGCCTGTATTGCCTGTAACTATCGGTGCATTATTCTTCATCTGAATTTGCCCGTCAATGTTAAAAGATATTCCGGGAACACCACAGGTGGTACCTTTGTATAAAACGACTCCGGTAAGAGAAAACACTGAAGAATCCTTAAAATTAATGTTGCTGTAAGTTTGGTTTTTATCTACAGAAACTATACGGTTAAGCGGTTGAAACTGGTGAGTTTCAAAAACAGGTGTAACTGTAATGATTTCGGAAAGCCCTTGTACAGGTAATTGATCAATGGAATAATACCCGTTAAGTGCAGTTAATCCGCTGAAATTCAACATGGAATTAGCGGGAGCGTCCGTTGACGAAACTGCCCCGGAAACCACAGTGCTGTGATTCTTGTTAAATCCTCCGCCTGAGGACTGACTACAGTCAAAGATCATGGACGCGCAATTATCTTCCAGACGGTAATATGCCACCAGAGTGGAGTCTTTCCCGCCTAAAATGCGGTTATAATTGTTTTTTATTGAAATACTGTCGCGCACAACATTCCAGAAACGTATTTCATCTAAATTCCCGTTGAAGTAATTCGTGCTTGAAGGTCCGCTTGTAGCCATAGAACCCAGGCTGATGTATGCAGATGCATTCAGGGAATCAGTATTTGTTGAATGATCTGTTGCTTCTAACTTTCCGTCAATATACAGATTAATAATTCCGCTCGATTTTTTGCGGGTAACAGCTACATGATGCCATAAATTGTCATTAATCCTTTTTACTGACTTTATCGTTTTTGCCGGATTACCTATACCAAATGCAAGAATGCCGTTATTAACAAGCGAAGTACCAAATATTTTTGCCTGGCCTGCAGCAGAAGCATCAACAATTCCTTTGCCCGAAGTCCAGTCAGTTGCAGCAGGACCGTGCTGGGAAGTTTTTATCCAGTACTCCAGGGTAAAATCAGCGGAAACGGAACGCGGAATCCGGACATAAGTCTTGGCAATACTGTCAAATTTTAAACTCTTGTTTGATTTGACATACGTCCCCCCGGAAGTCATCAGCTTAACATTCGGCTCAGCCTGGCCGGCGGGGCCAATATAAGTAACCAGTCCGTTGATCGTGGATGTCGGGTTGCTGAACCCCAGATCGTTCTTCCTGTTGGAATACAGTGTCGTTCCCTCGCAGTTTGACACGGCGCGTATCCAGTAACGTTTTACTGTTCTGTCGGCAAATCCGGATATATGGGTATTATCTATCTGATACTGTTCAAGAGATTTACCTACATTGTCAACAATAGACACTGCATGTGAAAAGGCGGTATCATTATCATCACTCTGAAGAATTTCAAAATGATCGTACAATGCCGGATTCCCGGAATTATTATATTTCCATTGGAGCATAACCATGTCACGGTACTCCCCTTTTGTTGCCGTGAATAATGTTATAATGTGCGTTAGATCAGGCATCACTCTAATCGCAAGAGTGGAATTCGATGCTAAAGTATCGCAGTGATTCATCACTTCCAATTGGTATATATAATCGGTACACAGCAGGAAATTAGCATCGGTGAACCTGACTGAATCTTTAGAATAAGCCGGGTTGAGGATGGTGTAGTCAGCATCCGCAGATTTCTTTCTTTTAATGATGAGCGGCTTTTTATTGATACCACTGTTTGTCCAGTTCAGTACGATCTTGTTGTTAACTACTGATGCTGTTAAGCCTGTGGGTGCCGCAATATTAGCATAATACACTGCAGAAACAATTGTTCCGTAACTGCCCCATAATCCGCAGGCATTTTTACTTCTCATACGGTAATACCAGGTCCCGTCGGAGGGAGGGATATTGTCCACAGTGCGTAAACTTCCGCTGATGGCAGTATCTACTCTGACATAGGTTGTAAATAAATTACCGTCACTGCGTTGCAATTCGTAGGTTGTAGGAACAGTACCCGATACGTCCCAGGCAAGTGTTATTTTTCCGTCGCAGGCATTGTTATCTGCCCTCAGGTTATCAGGAGCATTAAGAATAGCGTTCACATTTCCTATGGCACTGAAGCTGTATTTCGAGGTTTTCTGGTAAGCGGTATCAGTGCTTGATCTGGACGACCTGACAGTATAAGTATAATTGGTGCCGGGGGTACAGGTGTATTGATAACTTGTATCGAAAGTGGAAGTTATACGAATGCCGTCGCGATATACCCAGTATAAGGGTGAATCTTTGGATCCATTCCATGAAATGGTGACAGGGTTGCATGCATTGGTGCGCGCTGTCATTTTGAAAGGAATAGGTGGTGAAACTATTCTTTCGACTGCCCCATTCATAGTAGCATCAAAATTGAAATCACTGTTGGTGCAATCATGATGACCGGAAGCGTCTGTCAGTTTCTTGTTATTAATATCAGTCGTAACAACGGTCTGGTAATACCTTATAAGCTTATCGTTCCCGGTTTTCCAGTATCCGTGTCCCTCCTTTTGTATTTCACTTTTATAATACCGTCTTATGGTATCCTGCGGAAGCGCATCCTTCCATAAGCGGAACTCCGTGATTTGTCCGTCGAACGAATAGTCAGATGTTCCCTTATATGCGCTTATTTCCATTTCCCAAACACTGCTGTTTACATGTGCAGCTGATAAATTAAGGGCAACCGGGGCCGAAGGCCCGTAAAGCAGCTCTCCGTTTTTATATACGGTACGGGTTCCCATATGGTCACCTGTCTTTGTCCATACACAGGCCCAGTGAACCCAGTGACCAAAGTCTCCCGTCCGCTGAATAGTCGGAGAATAATAATCCTGAGGAGAACCCGACCCTGTACTGAAATTAAAATATCCGCCATCCGAATACCCCAGATAGAGTCCATAATTGTCGGAGGTCTTACCTGCTGAAAAAAAGTAGTTTTTATCACCGGCATCCACTTTACACCATAACTCCAGGGTAAAAGAGGTGTTGTCAATCTCATTGGCTTCCCCAATCTCCACATTATCTGAAAGCCCGTCAAATTCAAGTACGCCCAGGCGTTGTGGCGGGATAAAGTTATCTACGGTTACATTCAGGGTTTTACCTGCCACAAAGTTGGAAGCAGGACCGGTTAATGCAAATCTCTCTATATACGCATTAGAATGATTTGGTGAACAATCGTTCAAAAAAATCATTCCTGTATTATCGCCTGATGCAATTCCCTGGTTGAAATTATAGTATTGCTTCAGGCCGGATGTAGCAGGGTCAACCGGCACATTCATGTTGTTATAGATATCGGATGTGGTTCTTGCTACGTTCCAGACCCGTATTTCATCCATAAGCCCGGTATAATGATAAGTATAACCTTGTAATGATCCGAAATTAATACTTGTATTAATAAGATTAGGATGGTTAACTGTTACTGCGATCCCGTTTTTTGCCCCGTCAACATATAACTGGCTTGTTCCTGTTGAATACGTAAAAGCAATATGGTGCCAGGAATTGTCGGCTACCACGGTTGAACTTCTCGGTCCGGCGGCACCCTTAAAATCAGCTTTCAATTTACCATCAGTATCAATAAACAGATCAATATCACTGGGATAATTTGCATGGGTAGCATCGAGACCCAGTGCAATTATTATGCTCTTTGCGCTGGGTGCAGGAGCCTTAATCCAGGCTTCAAGAGTAAAAGGCCCTGTGCCTGATCCTTCTAAAAGGTTATATGCAATCACAAAATCATCAACTCCGTCAAAACTCAGCGCATTGCTTTGTGCCCTGACAGCGTTCATCGAAAAGCCAAATACGATCAGGATGGCAAGTCCTTTAAAAAAAGTAAAAATGTTTTTCATACTGTTAACTATTAATGATTAAGAAATTGATAATAATTGTCTTATTGTTTCTTTTTGGGGGTCATTTAACCGCTTTGCATAATTATATAAAAAAGTAGAACACGGACATCGTTTATTCTTTACACATAGGTAATGAGAATAATTTGTCCTGATTTTGATAAAGATGAATTGTTTTTCTGTGGTTTCGAAAGTGTGCAGAATAAAGCCGGAGGATTGAGCTAACAATGTTTTAGCATAGTCTATTAGCAGCATCGGAGCAATAATTGGTAAGAGAATCAGTTCAAACAAAACTTGGACAAATGTATGAGAATATATTTCATAACCACACGAAAAGTTAGAAATATATTTATATGCATTACTATATATAATGATTATAAATAAGAGTTTTTAATCGGGAAAATTATTGAAATAATAAGATATAAAAATGTGACGGAATTAAATAGATTTCAAATACTAAAAAGTGGCTCTCCGGAGCATTAATCTTGATAAATTCCAGATTTAACAGATAAGTCAGAAACATATCCCAAAATTAAAAAAGAAGCCCGCATCAGATTGATACAGGCTTCTTTAAAAACAGGAATGAACTTTCTATTTCCAGATCATTTTGACATTTTGCGTAGCTATTGAGGTCTGTACCCTGACCAGATACATGGCAGGAACCAGATCCAGCGTACCTGTGTACATATTGCCGTTGCCTGCTTTGACTTTATATACACAGGCTCCGGTGAGGGTATATACCTCAACCCCCTTTATATCTTCTCCGGTCTGTGCTATGATGTTGAGCTGGCTGTTGTTCTCATATACCTTCACATCTGAGGTTGTCAGCGGTGTATTGATATTGCCGAAACGCAGGAAGAATCTGCCTGTTATCATTTCCGTCGGAAATTCAAAATCATATACCGTGTTTTCCGATAAACTGATCAGTTTGCCTTTGTAGCGGTCTT
>Ga0114951_10005277_pt1 | contig 12006 bp, 5 predicted proteins | sample AM7aDNAmetaG_FD_88677 | JGI IMG/M metagenome (GOLD analysis project Ga0114951, IMG submission 88677) | Freshwater microbial communities from Finland to study Microbial Dark Matter (Phase II) - AM7a DNA metaG | ecosystem: Environmental > Aquatic > Freshwater > Lake | place: Finland: Lake Alinen... | reverse complement strand
TGAAAACGTATTTCCGAAATCTATCGAAATTTTTCAAAAGAATATCTTTTATAAACCAAACAGACGATTCTCGTCTAATTTTATGTTTAAATATTGACTGAGTTTTTCAGCAGATCCTACATATTTAATAGAATAAGCAGTAAAATTCATTGGTTTCACATTCCAATTAGCAGCTACTCTGGGATCAATATTCCATTTTGATGCAATTGAAGAAATTAGCGAAGTTGTTGCTGTGGACTTAACTTTACCTTTTAAAATTGAATCTGTTTGTGAACTTAGTAACCGAAGAGGCAATACATATTTATTAGTATAAGAAAGTGGATCGTTGAAAAATGCGTCAGTAAGTTTTATAGTGATACCACCATTAAAACTGCCTTTAGGAATAACCATGTTAGAATTTGTAATTGGCTCGTAATAATTCGATGGCAGCATTTTAAGACGGATAGTATCAGTACCTGACACTATTGATAAACTATCAACTAAACTCGGATCTATTTCATACCCAACATTAATATCTTTTGTGTTAGTATAAACTCCTCCCATAGATGCCTGTATAACAAATTGATGTTTCAAATCATTTGAATTGTCATAATATGATTCTGTACCTAAAACCAACGTTCTCACAGGATACTGCCATGCAAAATAAGTTGTTGTATAATCAAAATTTGGAAAATTATTTGGATCATTTTGACAAGAATAAATCCCCATTAAAGAAATTAAAACAACAAGTATTTTTATTTTTGTAACTTTCATAATATTCGTTTTTATAATTAACAATTAATTAGCAGCATTTTGTTCAAGCTTTTGGCATTTAAGTATTTCTGCATTTGGAATAGGAGCAAAGTACTTGAAGTTATTAAAGTTGCGAGGTTCGTCACTCATTTCTAAAAATTGAGGAGCACCACCTGAAACTAAAATACGTGCCCTGCTAACTTTTCCGTTCAACTCCAATCCCCAACGTCTTAGATCCCAAAAACGAAATCCTTCAAATGCTAATTCAATACGACGTTCATTGCGAACTAAGTCCATAAAATTTGCTGTCGGCAATGTATTTGCATACGGATCACCATTTGTTAATCCAACTCCTGCTCGTTTACGTATTGCTTTTACAATATCTCTTGCAGAATATGCATGAGTTCCTTTCCAATCAGCAGTGTGACCACCTGTTGCAGCTTCAGCATAAATTAGAAAAATTTCAGTATATCTTATTAATGGTCTTATTGTTTTCTTTCCTGCATACACAGGTGGAGAAATATTAAAATCAGGTCTTAGAAGTTTTTTCAAATAATATCCAGTTCGTGTAGCTCCGGGATTTTCGATTCCGTTTTTGGTATCATCTTTCGATGTCTTAATGGTTGAAGTACCAATTTTCCCACCATCACGTATAACACAAGAGTCAAGACGTGAATCTCTGTTTAAATAGGGTGTTGCAGCAACATATTTTGAATTGGTTACATCGCTAATAGGATACCCATTTACAGCAGGGAAAGCATCTACAAAATTTTGAGTAGGATTTACTTGCCCTTTTCCAGAACGTGACGGAGGATAATTCTTTGCTTCAATAGTAAGTGCCATAGCATCAGCAGTTGTAGCTTCATTTGTAGGGTTAAATCGCCAAAGTATATCTGCCAAGTTTTGATTTGCATCGCTATAATAGAATTGAGTCTTTTTTAAAGTTGTTGTTAATGCTGTATATGCATTAATTGTACCAGGGAAAAGATCAATTAGCATAGATGAATATTTAATAGCAGAATCACAATAAGCAACATTATAATTTCCACCATTATATTTTGGACTTGCGGCATGCATATATAATTCTGCTTTAATTCCATAAGCAATTCTTTTAGAAATTCGATTAGCATTTTTTACACCTAATACCCGAGCACTATCAGAACCAGCAACATAATCCATTGGTAAATAAGCTATCGCAGAATCTAATTCTTGAGCAATATTACTAACTATTGTCTCATACAAAGGTCTTTCAACATTGCTCCAAGCAGTTGGATTAACATCAACTAAACTTTTGAAATAAGGAATTCCTAGCACTTTATTTGATGAGATACCAACTCCACCATAATATCTTAAAAGCATAAAATGATGATAGGCTCTCATACCGAAAGCTTCACCAATCCAACGTTTTCGGTATAACGTATCAGCAGTTGCACTACTCCAACTAATTTTTAAAGCAGGAAGTAAAGACAGAAATTTATTAATATTGGCAATGGCTTTATACGATGAGTTCCAAATCGCAGTAGGATCATACATTGCGCTCCAGGCACCACCCACCATTGGTATGTAAGTACTAACTGGATCATTCATTACTGCATCATCGGTAGCACACTCCGAAAAATCATAGGTGTTTGGAATCGTTACATAAGCAGTGTTCAAAAATCCGAATGCAGTCTTGGCGTGTTGTGTTGCAAGTTCATCTCCATAAGAGTTGTCGGGCTCAGGTGCAAGCATATCCTGACAGCTTGAAAAAAGTATGCCGATAGACAAAAAACAAAATATTTTAAATATTAATTTCATTGTAATAAGATTTTATAAAGTTAATACGACAATTTCAATCCAAGTGAGAAGTTCCGGGTATTGATGCTGGTACTTGTTTGTCTTAACTGAGCATCCTGAGCCAACATTAACAAATTATTCCCTCTGAAATAGGTACTTATACCTTTTATGAAAAATTTCTTAAATAATTTTTCAGGAAGTGTATAGTTTAATTGTACTCTGCTCAATGTTAGATCATTACCGTTTACCATCCAAAAATCAGAAGTTCTGAAATTGTTTTGACTGGTTTGAGCTGTTAAACGTGGATATGTAGCAGTAGCGGCAGTAGCATCTGTCCAACGATTCAATACCATTTCGGAATATTTTGTAGTTCCATCCACCCAATAATATTTATTCGGTGACTCTGTAGAACTCATCATCCAGTTATATCCTAAACGAGTGCTTGCTGTTACAAACAAAGAGAATCCTTCATAAGCAATAGAAAAATTTAAGTCCGCACTAACACGTGGGGAAGAATTTCCAATTACAGTTTTATCGTTATCATCGATATACCCATTTCTATCTAAATCTGCATAATGAATATCACCTCTTCTTATTGTTCCAAACAATTGATTGGCAGCTGTTGCTTCTGCATCTGTAGCAAATAATCCCAGATTCTGTAATCCCCTATAACTATCTGTTGGAGTTCCTACAAGATACTGATAAGCATTATTATGAATTTCGTCACGCTTTACATATTCAGAAACTGAATACAAGACATTTAATCCAGTTCCCAAAGTTACTTTACCCAGCTTTTTTTGATATTTTATTGCAATATCTAATCCGGAGTAAGACGTTTCATTATAGTTTTCGTATGGAATAAATGTTGAAATAAAACCAGGATAATAATTTATCCGTTGTGTAATCTGGTCAGTATAAAGTGTAGAGAAATAACTTGCATCGATATATAAGGATTTATTAAAGAGACTTGTTTCAAATCCGGCATTTAAGTTCTTCATTTTTTCTAATCCTAAATTTAAATTTTCAATTTGATTAACATAAGTTGAAGCAAAACTATATCCATTTGCGTCTCCAGTTCCAAAACTACTACCGCCGGAATTTAATCCTCTAAATCTGTTATATCCAAAAGAAGATGAAGCATCTGTTTGAAGGATTCCTGCAGTAGCCTTAATTTTCAAATAATCGATGGATTTATTCGCATTCCAAAATAATGCTTTTGAAATTACCCAGCCTAATCCTATAGATGGTGAAAATGCTACACGATGACCGGGAGCCAATTTATCAGAATTAATTAATGCACCAGTAAAATCTACTATATAACAATTCTTGTAATCGTAAGCCATTCTCATGCCAATATGAGCACTTTTATCATTATGAAGTGAGCCTTGTACAGTTGCAAAAGCATAATAGCCCAATAATGATGCAGACACGTGATGATCCTGACCAAATGTTCTATCATAATCTAGTAAAATATTTGTTCCTATTGTTCGTGATAAACTTCCTGATGAAAGAGTTAACACACCTGTTTTAGAATTAGCATTAATAGTATTTATTGAACTTATCTTTCCAGTCAAATCATTCCAACTGGGCTCATAAAGGGCGTAGGTATTTTGAATAGATTCAGAAAAACTACCATCAGTATCAAAACCTATATCCCCGCGTAAGGACAAACCTTTAGTTATACCGTTTAAATCAAATATGACTCCGGTATTAAATTGCATGCTACTAGTATAATTGCGAGAATAACCGGCTAAATTTAATTCACCATAAATATTTTTTCCGTACGAATTTTTTGAAATCAAAGAATTCCCACCCAAAATGTAGTTATTATTTACATGAGTTAGAGGGTCAGTTATTGTTGGATCTTCAAACGCCTCTATCGGAAGTAATGGGGCATAATCATTTGGTTTGTATGATGAGGCCATACTATAATAATCAGTTCTGAGACCTGTACTTGTATTAAATATAAAAGCTGCATCGATATAACTTTTTATAGTTGAACTAATATTAAAATCAATATTACCTCTCACACGTAGTCTGTCAGAACCATTTGCTACTCCATTATTAGCCTTATATAAAACGTCTGAATGTTCCCAACCTAAATTGGCATAATATTTAGCGACATTGTTACCACCACTAAATTCGCCCACAAAACGACTTGTACTATAACTTGGGTTTAGAAAGGCTTTATCATAATAATCAAGATCAGGATACCGATAAGGATTAGTTCCATTATATTTAGCAATTTCAATTGGATCGTAATCAGGCACTTTTGCAGGATTATCATTTGTCTGTGCCTCGTTATATAAAGTCATATAATCTTTAGAATTTAAATACCTAGGTAGTGCAATTGGTGTATTTATTCCACTTTCAATTGACATTCTGACTACTTTTTTATTAGCTGTACCACGTTTTGTTTTTACCTGAATAACTCCATTCATGGCCTGACTTCCATATAAAAGTGCTGAATTAACATCTTTCAAAATAGTTATTGATTCTATTTCTTCCGGCTGAAGTGTAGATGCATCTCTGGGTAATCCATCCACAACAACTAATGCATCTCCCAAACCAAGTAGATTATATCCACTCTTAATTCCCGCACCATAAGTATCTAAGATATTTTGAAACCTGGATACATTATCTTGCATTAAAATTTCAGTAGGTTTTATTTCTGTTGCATTCCCTACCGACAATCCCTTTTTGACATTTTTAAATGCCATATTTAGATTATCATTGCTTCCTAACAAATATTCATTTTTTACTAAAATGACTTTTTGCTCGCCAATTATTGAATTAACTGTTATCGAATTGTACCCTTTTGCCTCAACTAAATAATAAGAATCGACATTTGCTTGCAAAGAAAATGCACCTTTTTCATCTGTATTTGTTTCAATATCACCTTGATTTCCATAAATTTTGGCATTTGATATTGGATTGCCTTCTGTATCCTTAACAAATCCGGCTACTGTAATTGTTGCTTTATTTATTATTTTCTTTTGCGACCAAATCAATTCTTGTGATCCGATAAATAAAATCGTCACAATTAGAAGCAAAGACTTATATTTTGATATTTTCATCATATTAATTACGTATTAAGATTATTGAATCAGTTTTGATTTTTTACCAACCAGGGTTTTGAGAAAAAGCTGAGTACAATTGTGTTTGAGTATCTTTAATCGGCATCCAAAAATGCTTCTTCTCGAATATTTTCTTAGCAAAAGATCTCACTTTGAAATAGGTATGTCCAGCATCAAAATCTAACACATCCATTCTCATATATTCAGGCTGATCAGACACATACCAGCGACGCAAATCGTACCACCTTATATTTTCAAAAGCAAGTTCAACAGCTCTTTCTCTACGAATAGATTCTCTCAGAGAATTTTGATCAGCATAATATGATGATGGTAATGGTAAAGGTGTGCCGGCAGGAGTAATTACCCGGTCTCTAACAGCTTTCAAAGCTTCCCATGCTTTCACGTTACAATCTGTGGATGCTGAAGGATCGCCTGTTGGACCATAGACTTCATTTACGGCTTCTGAGTACATTAAATATACATCTGCCAACCTTATAACTGGTAATGATCGGTTTACATCAGCACTATAATTGTATGAACTACCAGCTCCATATATGGTGCTATCTCTGAATTTTTGCCAACCATATCCGGTATCAGATCTACCTGCTCCACCACGATCAGTACCACCTATATAAAATTCGGCCTTTTTCGAAGTTGTGGCGTTTTTAGTTAGAATACGTCCGTCGTATACAATATTTTTGTAAAATCTGGGATCTCTATTGGCAAATGGATTAATTGAAGGTGTATTATATACATCCGGATTAAAAGCCGTTCCATCATTCATTCCAAAATATTGAACATAATTTTCAAGTGGACCGTCACCAGAGCCAAACCCACCCATACTGGTTAAAAAATCACCAATTTGACATCTACGTAGATGCCCGATATTAGGTGTATTAAGTATTCCTTCTTTACCTCTTGCGGGAATTTTTTTTGCAAACATGAAAAAATTATCGCTATAATTACTCCATGGCAAAAGATCGTAGGTTGTGCCACCACCTAGTGCTGAAAGTTTTATCACTTCACCAAAATACTTTATTGACTTTTTTAAATAGTCATTATTGTACGTATAATTACCAGTAACTGTTCCATTCATTAATGGACTTCCGGCATATAACATTGCTTTACCTAGCAATGCATAGGCAGCACCTTTTGTTAATCTTCCTTCATTTGTTCCTTTTGTAATTTGACCTGTTTGAGTAGCATCCCAATTGACAGGCAGTTTATCAATTGCGTACAATAAATCTTTTTCGATACTATCTGAACAGGCAAAATATGATAATCGAGGAAAATTCAAATCATCGTTTGGAGACAGAACTCTCTTGATATAGGGAAGTCCGCCCCATATTCGAATCATCTGGAAATAAAAATATGCTCTTAAGAAATGTGCTTGTCCATCGATTAAATCTTTTTGTTCCTGTAAAGGTGCATCTTTGTATGTAACAGTCATTTTGTCTAAATTCGCAATAGCAATATTTACCTTACGAATACCTAACCAGCCACCATCCCAATAACCTAAACTGGCATAGCCATCTCCTGAAGTATAACTCGTTGATCCGTTAGCGATAATTATATATGGATTAGAATTAAATTTTAGAGGTTCACCGTTAACACTTGTTGTGGGCGAGTAAAAATAATTAGCAATTGAGGTTTCCCAATTTCTGTAATCAGAATTTTGTGATGGCATATAATTATTGCTGACTTGTAAAATATCATCTCCCATATTAAAATTTGTTGAATTATTTCCATTCATAGGATCTGACATACAATCATACGCATCTTCTATAAATCCCTGAAATTTATCAAAAGATTTAAAAATATCGGCTTCTGTTAACCCTGCAGCTGGTGATTTGTCTAAATAATCAGAACAAGATGTAAATAATAGAAAAAATAAAGCCGACAAAACTGTTAAATTGAGTATTTTCATAATATATAAGTAGTATTAATTAGAAAGTAACGTTAAGTCCTAAATTTATTCTTTTTACAGTTGGATATAGTGAAAAGGATTGATCACCTTGTGCATAAATATCAACAGCAGATTCTCTATCTTCTGGTATTTTTGAAAAGAATAATAAATTATTTCCAGAAAGAGTTAATTTCAATGCATTAAGACTAAGACTTTTTAGCAATTTGCCTGAAAATGTATATGCAATTTCCATGTTTTTTAGCCTTAAATAAGAAGCGTCAAAAACTCTCCCTCTTGCTAATTGATTTTGACCAAATGCAGAACCACCTGCAGGCAACATTGGGTAACTGGCATCTGGATTAGTTGGAGTCCAATAATCTCCTAAGAGACTATTTGCCCAAGGAGAACGACTATCGCCTGTAAAATTAATATTATTGAAATATTGCGACACATTATAAACTCCGAAAAATTGAACCATAAAACTTAAACCTTTATAATCAACGCCAAACGATGCATTATACGTATTTTGAGGACGATTCGGATACCCATAAGCAACTGCATCTTTTGCATCTATAACGCCATCACCGTTGAAGTCAATCACAGCTACACTACCTGGTAAACGACCTGAATTGGCTGTAAAGGCCACTGTTCCATATAAATCGTCCCAACTTTTAGTAAATCCGGGTTGTTCAATCTGGTATCTTGGTTGCCCGATTTGATATCCTTCATTTTTTTGATATGCAAACATTAATTCAGGATCATCTCTAAAAATTACTTTATCTTCAGAATGAGTAAAATTATAGCCTATCCAACAGTGAACTCCCGACCAAGTTTGTTGTAATTTTAGTTCCATTTCAAAACCTTTGTTTTGAACTTTACCAATGTTAGCAGCAACTGGTGCAGCTCCGAAATAACTGGGAGTAATTGCCGCACGTTGTGCTGCCGACATAAAAACATTACTTCTATCATCTTGAAATAATTCGAATGTACCACTTAAAGTACTGTTAAATATTGAAAAGTCAAGTCCAATATTCTGTTTTTTAGATACTTCCCACTGTAAGTCGGGATTACCTATTACTAATTCTCTATATTGTTTATATGTGGCTCCGGGACCTGTACGTATATCTCCATTAGTATATGTTGTTCCAAATGTGGTGATGTCTTGTCCATCTAATCCCCATTGTGAATCGTATGACCAACGCTGAGATGCAAAGTTGTCGCTCCCAACAGTTCCAATAGAATATCTGATTTTTAATTTATCCAGCCATTTTTGTTTAATAAACGATTCGTTTGAAAGCATCCAACCTAACCCTAGCGAAGGAAAAAAACCAAAGCGGTATTTTGCAGCAAATTTTTCAGATCCATTATACGCTCCATTCATCTCAACAAAATAACGATCATCATAACCATAAGTCACACGACCGACCCAATCTTCACGATAATGTGGAAATTCACTCCCGGATGTAAACTCTTCACGGCTCATAAGTGCCAAAGCTGAAACGTCGTGTTTCCCAAATGAACGTGTATAATTTAATTGACCCTTATAATACAAACGACGTTGTGTACTACCAATACTAAAACTCTCAGGATCAAAACTTCCGGGGTATTTAAAATAATCAAAATCACTTCCTCCAGTTGAAGGATTATACGTAATGACTCCATCAGGACTAATACTTTTACTTTGCAATGTTATTGCAGAGATTGCACTCCCTGAATACATTCTGTTATCATATGATAATGAGCCTTGAGCAGTTAAACCTTTAGTAATAAACCCTAAATCTTGTTTTAGACTGAAATCAGTGAAAATTTGAGTAGTGTAATCTGTAGACAAACCTGCTGACCCGCTTAATACAGCTACAGGATTTAAATCAGTATTATTAGGATTATAACCAAATGTACCATCTTCCCATCTTACAGGAAAATTAGAGGGTGATAACTGGTAAAATGCTCGCCAAATATTTGTTGCATTGGATGAAAATCCATCCTTTTTGCTTATAGCTCCTGCTAAATTTACTGAAAATACAGTGGTTTTGGAAATATTAAAATCTAAATTCGAACGAAAGTTATATCGTTCGAACCCCCATTTTGCTTTATATGGTAAGCCAACATCGAGACCAGATCTCAGCAAATCATCATCTTTCAAGTATGACAATGCTGCAAAATACTTTGCAAAAGCAGTACCACCTGTTATATTTAGGTCATATCGATTAGTCATAGCATTACTTTTTGCTACCTCCTTAGCCCAATTTACATTCGGATACAATTCAGATTCATAGACTGTAGCAGGGTTTCTGTATTTATTCAAAATTCCCTGAGGTAGATACCAACTCCAATTAGTCGAAAATGCAGGATTCTGTCTCTCAAGTGTTTCGTTTTGATAAGCGAAAGTTTCATAAGAATCCATATTTTTGGGTAATTTTGAAATATATTTAAAAGTAGAATTAGTTGAAAATGTTATTTGGGCTTTTCCTTCTTTTCCTCTTTTTGTAGTTATGAGAATAACACCTTCAGCACCCTTAACTCCAAATACTGCAGTTGCAGATGCATCTTTCAATACTGATATCGCATCAATTTGCCCCACTTCAATATCACTCATCTTGCGTTCAACACCATCTATCAATACCAAGGGTTCAGATCCATTCCACGAAGAAAGCCCACGAATGAGGATTTTTGGGTCTTCAGCTCCGGGCATACCTGTTACTGTTTGAGTTGAAACTCCAGGCAAAAGTCCAGTAAGTGCTTGTCCAATACTAGAAAAAACGCCGGTTCGTACCAAATCTGTACCCTTAGTTTGAGTTATGGCACCTACTACACTTTGCTTCTTCTGAGAACCGTAACCAACTACTACAACTTCATCTAAACTTTTTTGTGACTGTGTTAGCGAAATATTTAGCGATGTTTTACCCTTAATATTCACTAACTGAGTTTCATAACCAATATAAGATATTTTAAGTTGTCCATCTTCAGGCGCATCAATTGAAAAATGTCCATTTATATCTGTTATCGTCCCAGTTCCACTACCATTTAATAAGATGGAAGCTCCAATCACAGTTTGGTTTTTCTCATCAGTAATAACTCCAGTTACTTTTGATTTTTTTATTTCTTGTTTTGGTTTCTCTTCGATTGGCTTAGGTTTTTTGCTAATATAAACCTGTTTACCATCAATTTTATAGGTATTTAAACTATTCTTAAAAAGTTCATCTAAAACTTTTGTAATAGATTGATTTTGAATATCTAATGAAACTTTTCTAGTTAAATCTATGTCTTTGTCAACATAAAAGAAAACAACTTGAGTACTTTTTTCAATTATACTCAATATCTCTTTAACTGTTCTATTTTTCTGCTGAATAGATAGATTAGGAGTCTGTGCAATGGTTTCACTCAATAACAACTGAGTAAATATCACAACAAACAGAATTAATAATCTATAAAACCCCCTTTTTGTCAATTTTAGTTGCGTGATGATTTTCATATATTTGTACCAATTTAAATTATTATTTTTTAGGACATTTATTACTAAAGTACTTTACTTAAATCTATGAATAGACTTAGACAATTATCGTCTGCTATTCTTATAATTAATCTGTTTCATATTTCATATCTAACTGATTTATATTGTTTTATAGACTTCATTTATAAACAAAAAATAATCTTTTTCTTATTCTCAATTAGATATAACTATGGCTATTAGAGGACATTTATACATCTAAAATTAAATGGAATTATAACTTCAATTGGTTGGAAAAATATGATTTTACTAACTATTAAAAAACATACTTTTAAAGTTTTTTTTGAAGTGAAACTATTAACCGGACATTCATTATTCAAACTTTATTTGATATTCATCTTTTTTTACTGCAAAATTCATAGACGTAATTTCTGTTAGTCCATTTAAAAGTTGGTTCAAATCATCTTTAAGTTCCAATTTTCCAGAACATGAAATACCTGAAGCATAAGTTGGTAATTTCATTGTTACATTATAGTATCTTGACAAACGAAGTAAAATATTTTCAATTGGCTCATTTTTAAACACATATACTCCAATATGCCACGAAGTATAGTTTTCTACATCTACATTGCTTAATGTTGATGCTTTTTCGGTGTAAGCAAATAATTGATTTGGTTTCATTATAGTGGCTTTACCATTTTTTGGTTTAACATTTACTGAACCACTAACTAAAACCACATTAGTTTGCTTGTCTTCCTTATATGCAGTAACATTAAATACAGTACCAAGAACCTGTACATCAATTTTTTCGGTCTTGATTATAAATGGACGTTTGGCATCATGAAATACTTCTGCATATACCTCACCTTCAACAAAGATTTCTCTCTTTTCTTTTGCAAATGTAGTAGGATAAATAACAGTTGTTCCAGTATTAACCCAAAGTGTAGTTCCATCTGACAAAGTCAAAAATGCACGTTTACCATAAGGCACTCTGAGTTGATTATATATTGCTGTGGGTTTAACAGCAACAATAGATTGATTTACAGCTACAGCTTGCTTATTTACCT
>Ga0114951_10005275_pt1 | contig 12008 bp, 19 predicted proteins | sample AM7aDNAmetaG_FD_88677 | JGI IMG/M metagenome (GOLD analysis project Ga0114951, IMG submission 88677) | Freshwater microbial communities from Finland to study Microbial Dark Matter (Phase II) - AM7a DNA metaG | ecosystem: Environmental > Aquatic > Freshwater > Lake | place: Finland: Lake Alinen... | reverse complement strand
GATAGGCCTCAAGCTCATCCTTGTGCTCAAACCATTTTTCTTGGCACCATATGCGAAAACTATGTTTCATTTCAGTCCCATAATATGATCAATCACTGCAGAGGCTTCTGGAAACCCTTCGCGTTCTTTCTTTGCAACTACAGTCTCGATCATATCCAACTGCACTGTATGGAGTCCGCTTACAAAAGTCATAACATCTTCGGGTTTCATTTTATAACTGATTTTGTATTCCTTGGCTGACTGTGCCTTTTCAACTTCATTCTTTAATGCGTCATACCAAACAAATTTAGGAGTTTTCTTTTCCATTATTCTTCCTCTTCATCAGTGATGAACTGACTGGCCATATCGCACATGCAACTGAAACAGGTTGGACAAAAACTTACAGGCAGGATTCCAAAATGTCCTTCAACGCCACCCTCGTCGTCGGTATAATCACATGAACATACCGTACACTTGTGAGTTTCGGTTATCATACTGCGGCCTCATCACAGTCGCGAGCAAAAATACGAACAACATCTTCATGGGTCACATAGTCTTTGAAGTAGATATAAGTATCTTCGACACTACGACCACGAGCCTGCCATTCCATGATTTCAATTTCAATGTTTTTATAAAAGCCCATTATTGAGCCTCCCCATAGGCCACCGCATCTGCATCGGCTGACCAACGAGCATATTCTTCAGGGTCAATGATGTCGTTAAAGTCGGCTTCGTCAATGATCCAGCCTGCAATACGCAATTCTTCACGACCACTGTAGGTCTTCTTCATTGCGTCCATAGTGTCGTGGATACGATTGATCTGTGCTTCCAACCAAGAACGGTTGCGCCAGTCTTCATCACTGCCAAGAGTGCGTGGGCGGAAACCATAAAAGTCCTTATGGAAGTCACTAAAGTAGCCTTGTAGTTCTTCTACATTATACTGGGCTAAATGGTTCTGTGTCATGTCTGCTCCTTTAATTTACTATAATACTATTATAACAAATCGGTAATTCTTGGTCAACCATTATCCGGGACTTAGGAATTACAGTATGTAAGTGCATACTAACCCTGGTTGTCTGCCCGGTTTGGAGATTACATATTCTTTTTAACTGTTTACAGTAGCAAACGGACTAAAATCTTCCTGTTGTTTATTTGCAACGAAATCAAAGGCATATTCGCCAGTGTTGCCGATGGGACTCACTTGCACACTACCCAAGCCCAGGGTTTCTGACAAACGATGAAATACTCGACGAGCTTGGCGCTCTGTGATTTTATGGACAAATAGGGTGCCGTTGTAGAACTCAGTTTTAACTGGCTGGTTGGTAAGAGTAACTTTGACCAATTGATCTATTACAGTTTCAAACATATCTGCTCCTTTATTATCACTATAATGCTAGTATAACAAAAGAGTCTTTTTGGGTCAACCGTTTGATTGTGGCGCTTTTACAACAGATTTATAGAATTTGTGTGGACACTATTTCCATTTTAATCTTGCATTCAACAAGATACCGGTCCCAAAACTCCAGCCATTCGGGGTCCCAGTTTTTGCCGTGTTTGGCTGTTTCCTCATCCTTCCACACGTAAGAATCAATATCTTCTGCGCAAGTAAATTCACCTGGCAACAATACCATATCGCCGCGATCAATGGCATCTTGCCGGTATCTGCGTTGGCGGAGTTCGGCCTGTTTAAATTTTTTTTGTTCTTCAGCAGTTAAAGTATCTACCCATTCGTTTATTATCAATGGTGGTCCACTGTTGTCAACTGTTGAATATCTGAATTCTTGTTTAACTGGCATAATTATTCTTCCGATACTATTTTAAAACTAAGGTTATTTTCACTAATGTATCGGTTCCAAAACTTTAACCAAATTTGATCATGTCCTTTGCCACGATGTGCTGTTTCCTCATCCTTCCAAATAAATTTTGGACTTGTTTGCCCGGGCAAGTGCCAACCATGTGGGGCCAACTCCACTGCCAAGTCTCCACGCTTAACTGCTGTATCTGTATGAGCCTGTTGACGTTTTGCGGCGCGGTGAAACTTCTGTTGTTCTTCTTCGGTCAAGGTTTGGACCCACTCATGCAAAGACGGAAACGTGGTGCGTCCGTCTTTGGCTCTTAGATCGTATTTGGTTTTAACTTCCATAATTATCTCCAAATTTTATAATATTTACGTAGAGCCAATTGTCTAGCAAGCCAAAGTCTGAATTGGATATAATCATATCTAACCAACATGTTACTTGTTTGGAGACTTGGGTGCCTGTGGCGCTGGAGCAGTAGGTGGTCGAGGTTGCGGTGCAGTTGCAGGAGGTTTTTTAATGCTGTCTATCAACTGTTGTAGACCGGCGGCCACACCTATACCGGCAATCGACATCATAAGAACAAAACAAATAGGTCTCATCAGTTGGGCACCAATACCGTTTTGTAACAGTTACAGTTGGCATCTAACAGGGCTTCCCAATGATAACCAGCTGGTGCTGGATATACAGGTTGTGCTGGTGGATAAGTTTGTTGAATATACACTGGACTCTGTTGTATCACAACCGGTGGCCGTGTAGCTTCATAAACAATCAGTCCTCCTACTACGGCCGGTGCTACCCAACCATATCCTGGATGATAGTAATAACGACCTCCGCCATGGCGCCAGTATTCAGCGTGTGCATCAACCGCAAACAAGGTACTCATGGCTAATAAACTTGCGAATACTGTTATAACTATTAGATTTTTTTTCATTTTACCATTCCTATGCACTATTTAATCCAGTATAACATAATAACGTTTTTATAGTCAATCAAGTTGACAAGTTAAATGATTTTTTGACCGCTGGCTTGGGCTACCGTGTATTGAACCGTACCCAAATTGGCTGTAGGTTGTGGATATTGATCGCTGATAGTGATATCGGTTTGAATACCGGCTGTGCTTAAACGAGCTTGATTGCGAGCTTCAATCATACTGCTAACAATGGCCTGGCCACCTTGAGTATTGGTGTTGGCCACACTTTGTAACACGTAGGCTTGACCGCCTTCGGTTACATCTAGTCCATAGGATCCTAGACTAGTAACCATACTCCACGGTTTTTGTCCGCCTACCAAATAGGTAAAATTTACTCCGGCAGCGGCCAAATTTGCATTTTGTGTAACCAGTTGATTAGATATGATATCAAAGTAGGCTGTAGTAGCGGCCACGTTGGCTGGATGGGCAGCTACAATGGTTCCGACTGTGGACTGCATGGCCGGGTTCAGGCCGCCGGTGAACGCATTAGCGATGGCTGCATTGGCCACGTTGGAAGGACCATAAGTTCCAGCACCAGGATACCCTGCCGGTATTACCACAGTATAGGTAGTATTGCCTGTGTCAGGATCTGTATTAGCCACAGTATAATTGCCAGCTATGCAGTTGGCCATTACAGTATAAACACCATTGTTACTGTTGGTCAATGAATTAAAATTGCCAGCTGAGGTCATACTGTTTAATATAACTGTTGTGTTGTTAAATGGATCAGTTATATTGTTGCCGGCTATACTACCAATTATGTCTGTCAATAGCAATAAACCTCGAACGCCGGTGCCCAGAGCCAAAGTTTGTTGATAAAATGTAACCACATTGGCTGGCAAAGGATTAGCCAAGGCATTGATATCGTCAAGCCCTACATTGCTTTCTAAATTGCTTGTGGCATTAGCAAGAGACGGAAGGTCAGTGTCAAAAATATTTTTAACCTGTTCCAGACCTGCTTGTAAGGCTTTACTGGCCAAGGCCTGGTCAGCAGGAATAATTGTCTGTAGTTGACTGTAGGTACTCATGTCTGTGATGCCGGCATATTTTGTAAGGGATTACCAGTCAAAGGTGCAAGGACCGATGGCGGCAATGTATTGGCCAGGTTTGTATTGACTGCACCCAGGCTATTGATATAGATACCGCGCACTCCGTTGGCAGTAGGAGCTGTCAAGGTATTAAAACTGCGTGGAAACAACAAGTAAGGATTCAATAAATCAGCCATGGTTGTAATACCTGGAGTAGTTACACGCAACAAATTCAATATTTGTTGCAAATCTGTACCGGTAATCTGTGTCATGGCCAGGTACACCAGGTGCTGTTGTTGATCTGTAAAGGCACCATTGATTGGATCAACAATCAATGCTTCTGGTATACCAGCATTTAATAAGGCTGTGTTCAAGGCCGGTGTAGTGCTGGCCACTGTGGATAACTGTTGTAGCAAGGCTACCGGATCACCAAGGTTGTTGAGATTGGCCAGGTTGATTAAGATGCCCAACTGTTTAAGATCAGCACCAAAAGCGCCAAACGCCTCACTGACTGAACTGAGTCCGCCGGTGCTGAGATTGTCTTGTGATGTAAACCCAAGGGTATTGTTGATACTATTGGCATTGAAGGTGGTAGTGATCAGTTGATTGTTCTGTGTTACCCAACTCTGCGCTATAGTGAATACCTGATCAAATTTTCCTATGTCTCCACCGCCCATGATAAGATTGTTGTAGTAGTTGACTGTGCTGGTCATTGTGCTATTGCCTAGACTGCCTTGATACGCCGTAGGAACTGCATTGGTTAGAGCAGGAAATATATTGGCCACAACGTTTTGATTGACATATCCTGATTGGGCTATGGCTTGGAACTGTGCAACTACCGGAACTGATGTATAACTGTTTATGGCTGTGGTCATTACGGCATTAGGAGCAATAGGATATCCGCCAACATTGCCCAGTATGCCTGCACCAGCAATAAGATTTACACTACTGAGGATTCCAGTGGCCATTATGTTGCTCTAACATCAGTGCTACCAAACTTGCGACTGTGTTGTATGCAACTGTCACCGTCGCCATCCAATACCAATGGTATTCCATTGGCAAATACACTGGCGCCAACTTTGCCTGTAGTAGCGGCCTTTGTGGCGGCTCCAGCAACACCGCCCGGAATCACCCCTATTAGTCCTGCACAATGTTGAGGACTAGTAGGGCTACAACCCACATGTGGAGTAAACGGTGTAGCAGGAATAGCCGCCGGGCGGCCGTTGATCAATACGTTAGTATGCCCAGGCCCTACGGCAATGCCGCCGCCTGAATTTGGATCACCTACACGTTGAACGCCTTTTCCTGGCATTGCATTATCCCATTATGATAGATGGTTTGCGCACTGCCTTGAGTCCTGTTGTTGCTTCCAGGTAATGGTCGCTGACTTCGTCTCTGGTGTGGCAAATCATTGCTATGGCTGTTTTATTTATAGTCACATTTTGTTTGGGATCGCCTGTAAATATGGTATAGATCAACTGTATACCTTTTTCAGTAGGAACCGCACTTAACGGTTGCGATAGCACATATCCATCCTCATTGACTTGTACCACTTTGCCCACAATTTCGTCGGCATTGGTCAATTTGAATGTGTAAACTTTGTCTTGTTCTACTTGCATATTATCCTTGTAAATGTTGGCGCAGTTCTGTAAAACCGCCAATGTAGTTATCGTCCAAGAAGATCTGTGGCAAGGTTCTTGCGGTAGGTACTGCTTCTAATAGTTGTTCTCGGGTCCAGTCCTTGCTTACGTTACGTTCTTCATAATCAATACCGCGTGATTCTAATAGGGCCTTGGCCTGAACACAAAAAGGACAGGCGTTTTTGCTCCATACAGTAGCTTTCATAATATTCTCCTTATTTTTATTATAAACTGGGTAGTGCGTCGTAATCTAGTGTATCACTCATGACACCAATCACATAGTTGGTGCTTTCTGACTCTTGCAAGGCAGTCTGTTTGTTGCTGGTGTTGACATGCTTGTTGAACCAAGGAATAGGTGTGGTCTTGGGTGCAGGTGCCTGATACTTGACACCAATCTCCTTGAGTGCGTTAACTGCTGTGTAGTCCACAAAGTCTTTGAGGATCTGTGCGTTGAGACCAATAACCGGACCCTTGTTGAACAAGTAATCGGCCCATTGTTTTTCTTCACGAATAACATCCTGATATAGTGCATATACTTCAGCTTCACATTCTGCTCGAGCTTCAGCAAAGCGTGAATCTTCTTTGCATACTTGATTGATCATCCATGCTGTCCAATCTTTGTGTAGAATTTCGTCTTGGAGGATCAGGCTGATAATGTTGCCGTTGCCAATAAAAATACGATTTTCCACCATTGCTAGACTGGTAGCAAAACTTACCATGAAGCGGAATGCTTCCAAAGCATAAGACGCATGTAGTGCCAGCCAGATTGCCCGGATGTGTTCTTTCTCCGTAACAGCTTCTCCTAGTTCTTTGCGACAATTAACCAAATGTAATGCATCATAATAATTGCCAACACTTGATGCCATGTCTACAATTTCTTTGGTGTCATGGATTGTGTTAAAGGCATCTTTAGGCACGTTGTAGATGTTGCGAATGATGTGACTGTAACTACGACTATGGATATTTGTTTCAAAAAACCCCCAGTTGAACATAAGTGACTCAAGTTCAGGAATACTACACACTGGTGTAAACACTTGTGTTGGGCCACGACCTTGTAGACTGTCCAGGGCTGTTTGACGAAGTAAGTTACTGGTAAAGATATGACGAACTGTGTCACTAGCTTCTTTAAAGTCGTTGGCATCTTTGGTTAATGAGATTTCTTCTGGCACCCAAAAGAATCCACGTGCTTCAGCTTCAAACTTGGTCAGCTTGTTATACTTGACCTCTTCAAAGCGTTGAATGGTCACAGGACCAGCTGGATCAAGAAACATTTTACGTGACAGATAGTCTGTCTTGGTGTTTAAATTGTATTGTTTTTTTGACATTATTTTTTCTCTTGATATAGTTTGTTAATATTTTTCTACTAGAGCTTACATGAGAGACAGTCTTCTTGGTCATCAAAGTCTATCACTTCTAATGCCGCTTCTGGTTCGTCTTGTCCTTTTGAACCTTGTTTATTGATCAGGCTATAGTAAAAAGTTTTCAATCCCCAGCGATGTGCCAGCATCAAGTTCTTGGCAATTAGTGTAGTTGGAACTTTGCGATCAGCAAAATGTGCCGGATTGTAAAATGTATTTGTTGAAATACTTTGATCCACATAGGCTGCAATAACTGCCGCTGTCTTGATATAACCTGCACAATCTTTCTGTTCCCACATCAATTGATATCGGTTCTTTAATTTATTGTATTCTGGGGCTACCTGAATTAAACTGCCAGCCTTGCTTTCTTTAACAGTGATCAAACTCATTGGCATTTCAATACCGTTAGTTGAATTAATAACAACGCTACTTGATTCAACCGGTGCCACTGCCATTAAGGTAGCATTACGAACACCGTGAACTTTCATCAGCCCACGAAGTTTTTCCCAATCAAGTTCTGGCTTGAAGTTAGCCAATTCGTTAACTGCCTTGGCACGGAGTTCCCAAGGAAATACTCCTTGACCATAACGTGTAAGTCCTGAGTGACTGCACGGCCCACGTTCTTTGGCCAACTCGACTGTAGCTTCTGTTAAGTAGTAGGCCTGATGCTCCATCCATGATTTAACTTCTTGTAGTGCATCTTTTTCACCATATAGTAGCCCACGCTTGGCGTGCCAGTAGGCCAAGTTAGTGATGCCAATGCCCAAGGGTTGAATTTCTTGGTTGCTTAACTGTGACTGAATGGAAAGAAAATCTTGGTAGTCCAAAATATTACACAAGCTACGCTGAAGTATACGGCAAGCACGGCGCATATCCTCAGGATTACGGAACGCACCCCAGTTGATTGAGCCTAGCGTGCATAAGGCAATACGGCCTTCATCGTCATCTAGTCGTTTAAAGCTCTTGGTGGGCAGTAGGATTTCACAGCAAAGATTACTTTGATAAATTGTGTGATACTCAGGATCAAACGGTCCTTGATTCTGCACGTTGTCAATAAACACAAGATAGATACGACCTGTATCAGTGCGCTCTTTTAGTATGCCACCCTTGAACACATCTTCGGCGGCCATGACCTTGGTGCGTAAATCCTTGCGCCGTTCATATTTTACATAAAGTTCTTCAAACAGTTCTGTGTTTTTATAAAACGCTTCGTATAAGTCTGGAACCTCGTTGGGATCAAAAAATGTGATTGATTCTTTGTTTTTAAAACGGCGCCAGAAGAAACTGTTGAGGACTACACCGTAGTCCATGAACCTTACTCTGGTTTCTTCAGTTCCTTGATTATTCTTAAGCACAATAAGATCGTCAAACTGATAGTGCCAAATAGGATAAAATACGGTAGCACTTGCATTGCGGATACCTCCTTGACTACAACTTCTCAAATCTCCAAACCACTTTTTAAGAAATGGAACCATGCCGGTGTGCATGACTTCGCCACCGCGGATAGGTGCGCCCAACGGACGCAAACGACCAATTTCCAAACCGATGCCGGCTCGCTTGGCCGCATACTTGGCCATTATCTCGCCACTAGCAAATATACTGTCAAGATTGTCATCACTGCGGATAAGCACACAACTACTGAACTGTTTAGTAGGAGTCCCAAGCCCAGCAAGCACAGGAGTGGCAAGAGTAAAGAGGCCATCGCTAGCAGCATTATAATATTCTTTGATATAACGCATACGGGCAGCATTGGGTTCTTCCTTGTGGAACACAGTAGCCGCAGCAATAATATAACGAATTTGGGGAGTTTCATATGTTTCCTTTGTGGCCCGATTCTTGACAAGATATTTTTCAATCAGTTGTTCAATGGCCGCATATGAATATAACTCATCTCGGTCATGGTCCAACATGTCATTCATTTTGTTCCAGTCGTCCTCAGTATACCAAGTCAGGAGTTCGTCGGTATAGAGACCCGTGGCCACATTACGTTTTACTATCTCGTACAGATGTGGCACTGTGTATGTGCCATACACATCTTTGCGCAACATGCTGAGTCGTTGTTTGCCTGCTACATACTGGTAGTTGGTATGTCCAATATCAGGATTTGACTCTACATCAATAAGATCCACAATAGCTCTTAGTGTGATGCCATCAATTTCTTGAGTGGTAATACCATCATAAAAGTGCAACTGCGCTTTGATTTCTATCATACTCTGACTGACATCAGCAATACCTCGGCATACTTTAGCTACCTGTGCTTGCCACTTGTCAATCTGTAGTGGTTCTTTAGCACCGCTTCTTTTTACAACTGTAATTTGCGTCATCCTACTCTCGTTCTTGTTATTTTGTTGTTACTGTATCTGGTATCGCTTTAGTCGGCGAATTGTTTTTGCTTTGGGTTTGTTATTTAAGATTGAATCGTTTTTCCAATTAAGTATATATTTTTCTTTCGCTACCTGGACTAAATTATCACCAGCTTCAGTCAAAACCAGCTCTGCATCTGCCATATCCGCACGATCTAACAAACTTATAGTATACAGGATTCCAAGCCCACGAGCAAGATCACAGTAAACATTATCACTCAAAAGTTGCCAAGGATCGGGCCAAGCGGGTTGGTCATCCCAGTGTAGGTAATAAGGACGCCAAGGGGTACCAAACCACCAATGATTGATGACCGTTAGTGCTTGTTCTAAATCAAGAGATTGAACTCGAGTGCGTAGATCTGACCAGGACTCTAACCGGTCAGCAAAGTCTGCTGACCACATTAGGCTAGATAGGTAATAGAATAGTTAATGATACCATTGGTGCCACTATTGTTAGCCGCATAGGAAACAGTGATGGTAGTACCGGTTTGAGTGGCCGATAAAATAATACCTGTATCGCCATTTTGCACATAATCATCCGACCAGACCGGATTACCACTACCGTTGTTGGATGCGATTGTTATGGTTCCAGAACGATAAGTGGTAGAACGTGTAATAGTATAGTTGATTGAAAATGCCTGTGCTACAGAGGCATTTAAGGTTGTTACTGTGCCCGATACGTTGTTGGTCAATGCACCTTGAACACCAGTTTGTCTTGTGAATGTGCCCATGGCCAACTGTTCACCATTGGTGGTGGCAATACTTTGAGTGTTGTTGAGATTTACACGAGCATAAGAAGCCGCATCAGTATCGTTGCGTTGAAACATATCACTGATACTGACGTTGTTACCGTTCTGTATTTCAATGATGGTTGTGACCGGATTACCGGAACCGTTGAATCCATTTCCTACATCATAAAAAATGTTGTGGCCAGTGGCATTTAGCGTTGCGGTCGTAATAAACACACCTTGTGAATAGATGTTGTCAAATAAATTATGAACTATACGAACGCCAGTCGGGCCTGTTCCGCCACTGTTACCAAGGTTAAATCCTTGATACAGAATGTTAAGCGTAGAATTTGTAAAGGTTATGCCTTTGATCTGTTGTGTGGTAGCCGAGGCGTAAGTGGTGCCAGAGAATAGGCAACCATCGAACACAATCTGTTCGCAGACAAAACTAGTAGTGCTGGCAAATTGAACGCCCATAGTGCCAGCAACACTGGTAGTTAACGTTGATTTGCTTCCAGGGCCTGTAAAACTGACATTTTGAAAACGGCATTGGGTAGCATCCTGGACCAGGAATACATTTGATGCGGCATTGAGAGTTCTGAATCCCATGTTGGTAATGGTAATCGACTGTGGAGGCAATGCTCCACCAGATCCAATATTGGCTCCAGTATTTTGATTGCTGTCGGCTGTTTGCGCCACCACACCAGTTATGCCGGCATCCATTTGAATCACAGTGCCATTGATGCCTTCGCCATACAGGGTAGCATAAGGAGGAATGTTAATTGGGCCAGTTACACGATAAACACCAGCTGGGAAAAATAATGTGCGGCGGATCTGTGGATTGGTTTCTCTGCAATACAGTTGATTCAATGCACGATTAATGGCGGCTGTGCAATCTGTGGTACCATTGCCTACTGCACCAAAGTCCAATACCGATGCCCATTGATCTAGCCAGTTCTGCAGGCTGAGCGTAATTGGGGTACCGGCAGTTGGGCCTGTTTGCACTGCATATCCGGCGGCCAGGCCTTCATAAGTGTAGGTGTTAGTAAATGCCAGGATGTCTGAAAATTCTGTAAGAATTTCAGTGTTGCCAATTATAGGAGCACCGTCCTGGAGTGTACCATTGCCAATCCAAAGTTGGCGTGTGTCAGTTGACCAGCCAAGCTCGGCGCCAGCTAGTTGCGGTAAATTTTCTGCTAAACCTTTACGGTTTGTAATTTGAGATATTTGAACAATGGCCACTATAATCTTCCTTGAATTCTATCCAGTATTTAGCTGGTTAGGCCTGTAGGTAGTATAGCTCTAAACGGCGCCACCATTGGTCTGCCCAGTAGTCAAAATCCTCAGGTTTTAAGATAAATTCTTGATATTCGGGGCGGGCTAGAGGATTGCCCATTTCGTCTACAGGTGGTTTAACACACATCAAAACCACACCTTTGCGTATGTTGGTACCATACACTTCGTTGTGTGCCAGTGCATAGGCTACCAACTGTAAGTAGTAATCAGTGATCCATTCCGCTCGCTTGGGCTTGTTGGTCTGTTTAAAGTCCAGAATACTTTGGTCTTTTTGGTGTATGCCTACACAGTCTGTAGTGCCTGCATACAGCTTGGGAAAGTATAAGGGAATTTCTACACCCCAGAATTCGTCAACGTTTATGAGTCCATCTTCGATCACAGTCTGTGCCATAGCATGACTGGCCCAGCCAAACGGATTTGTGCCACGCTCTTTTAGTTCACCAGTTTTGACATAGTGTTCCAAGTAGGTATGCATACGTGTTCCGCGATTGGCGGCTTCTGTGGTGATTTGTTGAGCTTTTGCATGTCCTACATTACGACGCCATTGTTCTAGTGCAACCTTTGCTTCTGCTGGTTTTGTTTTGTCTAGGATTGTTGTTACACTAGGTACACGACTTCCATCTGGACAACTGTATAAACGTTTACCTTCTTCACTTGTGCGACTTAATTCATGATACGCAAATTTTGGGTTATACACGAAAACTTTCTCCGCAACCACAGCGGTCACGTTCTTGGGGGTTAATAAATTCAAAACCTTCGTTTAGGCCTTGACGCACATAGTCTATTTCCATACCGTCAATGTAGGGCAGGTCTTTTTGATCTACTAGGATGCCAAATCCTGATTGTGG
>Ga0114951_10005273_pt1 | contig 12013 bp, 10 predicted proteins | sample AM7aDNAmetaG_FD_88677 | JGI IMG/M metagenome (GOLD analysis project Ga0114951, IMG submission 88677) | Freshwater microbial communities from Finland to study Microbial Dark Matter (Phase II) - AM7a DNA metaG | ecosystem: Environmental > Aquatic > Freshwater > Lake | place: Finland: Lake Alinen... | reverse complement strand
TGATCGAATTAAGCTCTCCAGTTTGAATTTTGCGAAAGTAAAAACGAATATGATTAGGAATACTTCGAAGAGAGGGGATTAATATGGAAAGGGTATATTTGGATTACGCGGCCACCACGCCGGTCGATAAAAAAGTTTTGGACAGTATGCTGCCATATTTTTCGGAAAAGTTCGGCAATGCTTCATCACTACATAGCTTCGGCATGGAGGCGAGTGAGGCGGTGGAAAAGGCGCGCCAAGTGACAGCTGATTTTTTCGAGGTGGATAATAAAGAAGAAATCATTTTCACCAGCGGCGCCACGGAGTCGAATAATCTTGCAATAAAGGGTGTGGTCAAAGCGTATTATACTAAGCCAGAAAACAGGAATATCAAACCGCACATTATCACCACAGTCTTTGAACACCATTGTGTCCTACATACAATCAAAAAATTGGAAAAAGAAGGTTTAATTGAGGCGACTTATGTTGCTCCGCAAAAAGACGGGGTTATTCGGGTGGAAGAGGTCAAAAAAGCCATCCAACCCAACACTATTCTAGTAACCGTAATGTATGTGAACAATGAAATCGGCACAGTACAACCGATTATGCAAATCGGAAAGATTGTAAAGGAGGCTAATAGACTAAGGGCTAAAAACTATCAGCTAATTTTCCATACTGACGCCACGCAGGCCGTCAACTATTTTGACTGTAATGTGAAAAAATTGGGCGTTGATCTGATGAGTATGTCGGCGCATAAGATTTATGGCCCGAAAGGTGTTGGCGCGCTCTATGTCAAAAAAGGCACACCCATTAAGATGATCCAGGACGGCGGAGCGCAAGAAAACGGCATGCGGGCCGGGACGCTCAATTCAACCGGGATTGTTGGTCTGGGCACGGCAATTTCTGGAATTATGAATTATGAATTACGAATTAAGAATAGTAAGAAAATCACAGAGCTAAGGGATTACTTGATTGAAAAAGTTCTCAAAGAAATTCCCAAAACTAAATTGAATGGATCGCGCCGAAAACGTTCACCTAACAATGCCAATTTTAGTTTTTCTGATGTGGAAGGGGAGAGTCTACTCATCATGCTGGACGCCGCTGGCATTGCCGCTTCAACCGGTTCCGCTTGTTCATCTGGTTCGCTCTCACCGTCGCATGTCCTGATGTCACTTGGTATGAAAGCGGAAGAGGCGCATGGCTCATTGCGGCTGACACTCGGAAAACAGACGACCAAAAAAGAAATCGACGAAACAGTGAAACAACTCAAAAAAATAATTACAGATCTGCGAAAAATTTCCGGCAATATTTTGGAAGACTACTACGCAAATAAAATTAAGAACCCTTAACTAACTATGTCATTCTGAGCGAAGTCCGTACTCGGACGAAGTCGAAGAATCTGCTTTGTGTAATCACTAGTATTACTATAAATCACAATGCTTGTGGTAATGCATAGCAGATCCTTCGACTGCGTTCGTCGCCTCGTTGGCGACTCACTCCGCTCAGGATGACAACTTATATTATGATATATTCAAAAAAAGTTCTCGAGCATTTTATGCATCCGCATAATCAAGGCGAAATGAAAAATCCTTCTGGCGTCGGCATCGTCGGCAATCCGACTTGCGGCGATGTGATGAAAATTTATATCAAAGTGAAAAAGAAAAAAAAGGAAGAGGTGATAGAGGACATCAAATTTGAGACCCTAGGGTGCGCCAGTGCCATTGCCACCTCATCTATGGTCACGGATTTGGCCAAAGGCAAGACTCTCACAGATGCTTTGAAAATCACGCGCGACGATGTGGCTGAGGCCTTGGAAGGTTTGCCGCCGATAAAAATGCATTGTTCAAATCTATCCAGCGAAGCGCTGACTGCGGCGATAGAAGATTATCGCAAGCATAAAGAGGAGGAGTAGGAAAAAATTCAATCGAAAAAAACAAAAAACCAGTTTTCAAGAAACTGGTTTTTTAGTCTAGGGGAGAGGGATGGAGAAATAGATAGGACGTCGCATAATGTAGGTTATGCGACACTGAGTATTATTTAAACTCCATTTAAAGCCTTTCTAGGCTTAACCTAGCTAAGATGCTTATCTAGTATAATTAGCCCCTCTCTTTGGCCTAATCTCATATAGGTATATCTATCTCATAAGATGCCAAATCGCTCACAGCTCAATTTTGGAGGTCGTTTTTCCGTGTCATTCTTGTGTAGGCAGGAATCTAGTGTATAAGATAATTGATTCATAACTCACTTTCTATTTTCACAAAAATAATAAAAAAGTAGAACGAATAAATTATTTTAATCAAAAATACATTTTCAGAAAATATTTTAGTTGTAAATGATCATTTGGTCGATGCTGGTTTTAGAATTGGTTCCTATTTGTCCAATGAGCGACATGGAAGTTCCCAGATAAAGATTGGCTCCAAAGTATGGATCATGGACGATGTAATCTTTGCTGTCACGTCCGGTAACCACCACATAATGCCCTCCCCCACCGGACGATTTATTTATGTGGACGATGACTGGGTGGCCAGCGTCAATTTGCGATTTGATGGTTGACCAGTCGACATTGCCATGACCGATAGATGAAGCCAGACTGACATTGGGACTCCAAGAGCCCGGCCAATTGATCAAGGCACCATAAAAGACTTTGGCTTTGGCTAAACTGCCCGGGTTGATGCTAGCGCCCAAGTGTTTCAAAACCATGGCCACTGACGCCACGGCGCAGCCATCATTTTTCATAAGATATTTGGAATTTCCGATAGGTTGGTCACCCCAGCGCGAGTCGGTTTGAGAAAAATACCAGGAAGTGGAAGCCCAATATTTCGAATCCGGTTTTGGATAATTTTTGACACTATCCAGGACATCGCCAATATTGGAAGCTGCGCTAAAATCAAACAGTTCAGCTTTCTGTTTTTCAATATTAGCCAACATCTGCTGGTATTTCTGTTCATCTCCTTGCGTTTTTTCCAAAAGATATTGCTTCTGATTTTCACTATCTTGCAAATCGGTTTTTTTTTGAGCGAATTGGTCGCTCAATTCCGTGTTTAACTGATAGGTCGTCTGCAACTTTTGCTGACTGATTAAAAGTTCCGCCTGAGTATTTTTAATCTCATCTAAGACATCCGAAACTTTGACGCCGGATTGTTCGATGTAGTCCGACTGGCCGAATGACACCGCCATGTCCTTGTTCCACAGGACCAATTCCAAGACGCCTTGCTGGTCATAGTCATAATAGGTTTGCATCAAATTACCCAAGATTTTTTTTTGATACTCGACAGCCGTTTCTTTTTCGGAAATGTCGGTTTTCAAGCTGTCGATCTGACTGGAAGTGTCTTTCAGTTTTTGTTGGACTGATTGCAGTGTTTGTTGGGTCTGCGCTTGTTGCTGATTGATGGTATCCAACTGATTGGCCAGCAGGTCTTGAGTTTGATTGCTAATTTTGATCAGCTTGTTGTAAGCGTCAGCTTGATTGTTTAAGGCCTCGCATTTTTGTTCATCACTCTTGCATTGGTCTTGGCATTGTTGGTTCAAATCAGAACCCGCAGTAAGGTAGGCACATTTTTCATCACACGCCACCTTGCAATCATCAGCTGAGGCTAGCGAAATAGGCCCAATAAAAAACAGGGTGCACAACAAAATAGCCGAGGTGCAAACTCCGAATGACCGGCTGCTTTGTTTTTGTTTTTCAATAAACATTTTTGCGAGAGAGTTAGTTTAGTTTTTGAATGGCCTTGTCCAGGCGTTCCAAACTTTCGGCTTTCCCCAGGATTTGTGCGACTTCAAAGGGTGAGGGCGACCATTGCTCGCCAGTCAAAGCCACGCGCAGCGGCCAGAGCAATTGGCCACGATCAGTTTTGCCGTCCTCATCGGTGAAATTTTTTTCCGCTACTTGCATGAATGTTTGCATGATTCTTTGCAAAGCTTCGTTGGTCGCATTTTCCGGATCAAACTCAAAATCGACATCCGCCATCCCTTCTAAAGTTTCCTTGGATAATTGTAGAGATTTTTTTGTTTCGAAATCTTCACATTCCTTCCAGCGCAAAAGCTCTGTGTCATAATGCAATGCTGTTTTGAAAAAGAATTTAGCATCCTCCCCTACTTCATCCAATTTCAAGAGGCGAGCGCGCTCGACGGACAAAACTTTTTTCACATATTTTTCCGCTTTTTTTTCGGCCGGCGCGTTCAGATAAAAATCTTTGGTTTCCAGGAATTCTAAAGAACGTTGATATAAATCCAAAATGGAAATTTTCTTAATCCACTGAGCATTGATCCAGTCTAATTTTTTGATATCGAACACCGCTCCCCCTTTATGCACATGGGTCATATCAAATTTGTCCGCCAGTTCGGATAGCGTGAAAATTTCTTGTGTCTCACCATTGCCAGGATTCCAACCTAAAAAGGCTACGAAATTTATAATCGCTTCTTTCAAATAGCCTTTCTTGATATAATCTTCCACCGCCACGTCCCCCTGACGCTTGGACAGTTTGCTTTTGTCAGCGTTGAGCAGAAGTGGCAAATGAGCAAAAATAGGCGGCGTCCAACCGAAAAAGCGGTATAGCAACAAGTGCTTGGGCGTGCTCGACAACCATTCTTCGCCACGAATGACGTGCGTGATCTGCATGTCATGATCATCAATGACATTAGCCAGATGATAGGTCGGAAAGCCGTCGGATTTTAAAAGCACTTGATCATCGACAAGATTAGTTTCGAATTTCACTTTCCCGCGCACCGCGTCTTCAAATTCAAGCGTTTCATCTTTAGGAATTTTGAGGCGAATAGTATAGCTGCAATTTTCTTTCAATTTAGCATTGATCTCGTCCGGCGTAACATGGTTCAAACAATAGCGGTCATAAATCGGCGGCCGTTTCTCGGCAGCCTGTTCCGCGCGCATCTCTTCCAGTCTTTCCGGTTCGCAAAAACAATAGTAAGCGTGGCCATCTTTCACTAACTGCTCGGCATATTTTTTATACACCTCTAATTTTTCCGATTGGATATATGGCCCGAATTCTCCGACTTCCAGAACGCCGGGGTAATTTTTTGATTCAATTACATTGGTGTTATCATCTTTAATCTCAGTTGTCTGGAAAACCCCTTCATCATATTCCAAGCCCGCCCAATCCAAAGTTTTAAGCAGGCTTTCCACCGCCCCTTCGACAAATCTTTTTTTGTCAGTGTCCTCTATGCGTAAAATAAAATCCCCACCAGTATGCACGGCGAATAAATAATCATACAAGGCCGATCGAAAATTTCCGATGTGCATGAAGCCGGTCGGGCTCGGCGCAAATCTGACTCTGGTTTTATTCTTCATCATCTTTATTTTCCTTATCTTTTTTAATTATCTTCCAGTGAAAAAGCAAGATCGGCAAGGAAATGATTAACATTGTCAAAGCATCCACGACTGATGATTGGCGAGCCGCACTATAACATTCTTCACCGATATTATTTTTCTTCCATTCTTCATAATCGCGTAGCAAATTTTCCAGTTGTGTTTTTTGATCAACGGTTGCAACGCCGGCATAAACATTCTTATCAAAAGCATACACCGGTGGAGCTTGATTACATTGTCCATAATCCCCCTTTTCCGCTTTAGGAAAAACATAAAATTTCAAGGCCGTATTGAGCAACCTGCCTGTCCCGACAGCCACAAAAATCAGACTGATAAGCGCCGCCAGATACAAATAGACACTGCGGATCAATTTTGTTTTGGTAGTCATGGGTTTTTTATTTATAAAAACTATTTACTAAAAATTACTTTGACCGGAAAGACAACCACAGCGCGGAAAATCCGCCCAATTCTTTTCGGTTGCAGGATGAGCCGCCAGAGCCATTCGAGGCCGAGTTTTCTCATCCATTTTGGCGCGCGCTTGATCTTGCCAGTCAGGAAGTCGAAAGCGCCTCCCACTCCCATGGCGAGTCTAATTGTATCACATTTTACTTGATTTATGAAGAGCTCTTGGAATGGAGCGCCGAAGTTGCAGAGAAGAAGAGTGTCATTAGTCATCAGTAATCGATCATCAGTGTTTTTTATATCGACATTGGCTCCAGAAATAATTAGTCTCGGATAAATTTTCAAAATCGCAGTGCGGGTTTCTTGCCAGGTCGAAAGGCCATTTTTATTGGCTGCTAGAAATATTTTCAAGTTTTTTTCTTGCGCCAACCGTAAAATTTCCAGCATCAAGTCGGCCCCGGCCAGACGAGTTTTTAGAATACGCCCGAAACGCAAAAAGGCGAACCAAATCCCCACCCCATCGGCCACATTCAAATCACTGGCGTTCAAGACATCTCTAAACTCGGGATTTTTTTGGGCTTCCAAAATGAATTCCGGGTTGATAGTGACAATGCGGTGGAAGCGCGGCTCGGCTAAAAATAATTCTATCTGGTTAAGAATTTCTTTTTTGGAAAGATTATCTATTTTGACATTGAGAACTTCCATCAATCTCCAATGATCAATAATCAATGCTCATTCAATTTTCAATAAAATAATTTTCAATTGATGACTAGAACATTTGAAAATTCATTGAAAATTGAAAATTGAAAATTGAAAATTATTTTTTAAGATTATACCAGTGGGCAGCTTTCCAGCACGGCATACTCCCCTTCCCCGCCGTCAAAGTCACTGGCCATGATGTCCACGGCGTCCACCGGCAAGCTGATGGCAAATTTTTCCAAGATGCGCGGTTCGGTTTCCAATTCCGCCCATTTGTTTTTGCGGATCCGTCCGAGTGTCACATGTGCGCGAAAAGATTTTCTAGGGGCATAAGCAATGTCTAAAGTATCTTCCAATGAATTGACTAAATTTTTCAATTCTTCGCTGGGTCGGCCGATGAGCGCCACAGCCCGCGGTTCATCCGCACTTGGGAAAAGGCTGATTTCATCAAATTCCAGATCAAAAATAGTGTTTTTTTGGGCGGCCTCAGCCACTTTTTGGCAAATTTCCGGCAAATCAGTTTCCAGCACGAAACCTAAAAAAGCCAAAGTGATGTGCAAATTGGCTGCGCGCGTCCATTTGACCGGTAAATCATGCCACTTTTCGGCCAAGCGTGCCAACCTTTTGCGGTCTTGTTCAGGAATGTTCAAACTGATAAAAATTTTTCGTTTCATAAAAGAAGTCTAGCTGTTTTTCAGGGTTTTGGCAATTGCAATAGAAGAAATACAAAACAGCGATACTTCCTAGAATTCAACCATGAAAAAATTGACAGAAAAAGCTTTACATGCAATAATATCCTGTTGCTCAATCAACGCAGTACCTACCCAATAAAAAAACAAGAAAAAGGAGAATGCCGTGAAAACTAACCGAATTGAAGATCTTGAACCCATTACCCTAAAAGAGCGTATACATCCAAAAGTGTACCAAGCAATCTACAACGGAGAAGCTGAGCAACTGGAAGATATTTTTCTGGGAGCTACGGACAGGGTGCTGACGCTCATGCTCGAAAATAATCTCACTATGGTGCCGGAGCGCAAGGCCGTCTGGTGCAATTTCGGATGCTACATGCCCCATGGACATTTCGGATTTATGAATAAAGCTGGAGACAGCTTTCCCGATGAAGCCTTCGGAGAAAATTGCAAAATTTTCTGTCAAGAGAAAACAGCCCGAACAGGCCGAAACATGGGTCACAGCTGTTCTCATGAAAGCAGAGACCCGAAAAATGGAAAATGGGGCGGATCAGCTGAAATAACTTTCCAGCTCATATCCATTAAAGGCCTTCCCACTATTGCCGCCTGCTACGGCGCCTGCTCCGGTCTCAAGGAATGGGAGGATTTGACGCTTGAGCTTGGAAAATATTACTATCTCGGACTCATCAAGCTTAATGATGAACAAGTTCAGGAGATCCTCCGCCGAGCCGATGAGTCTGTCAAAGATGACCCGACTGGGCGACCCAAAGGTACGACGATTACCAATTATGTCGAGAACGTTTTTTACGCCATCGACGCTGAATTGGGCAGACTTACCGCTTAAAAACTTTTTCTTGCCAGAGCCACGAGAAGGGGCGAACATCCGCAATGCGGGAGTTCGCCTTTTTAAATTTCCGCTCCCGACCCGAAAATTCAAGATTAAATAAAAACCAGCTTACTTGAGGTTGGTTGTGGAAAAACATTAAGGTATATCCTACTTTACTTTTTATGCTTTTCAATCTGACTCCAGAAAGAATACTTACTAAAAATAGAATTGATATTTTCAATATCTTCTTGAAAGTCGGACGCCTTTAAATTCTTCAAGTTTTCTCCCATTATTTCTAGCCTTATATCATTCTCGGGAAAGCGAAAGACTTCATTTCTTTTATCATAAAATTTTATATTATTTTCTTCTGAAAGAAACTGCACAATCTTTTTTGGAAATTTATAGTGTGTATACTTATCAACTATTTTAATTCCCTTGCGCACATCTTCAGCTGGTATTTTTATGCGAGAAAGAATTTTTTCAAGCTCTTTCAAATCATGCGTTTTATAATATTTGTCGTCAACCCGGATAGCAACACTCTTAAGAAAAACTTCTACGCTGTGTCTTATGCAAAAAATTACTGGAATAAAAATTAGCCCACTATTAAGTCTGAATTTATCGTCAGTACTAATATTATCCTTCCCTTCTCCCGTATAGGATAATGCGATTTTTGCCATCAACAAATAAGTCTTTGCAAAATGTTCAAAGCTAATTGGACCAACATTACTTTTTATAGTTTTCATATTATTAAAATTATTTTACTGCATCGGAGGTGGGTATCTGGGTGGGTGGGTAGGGAGGTACGTACCTGCATACTTACATTGTTTTTAACTGCCTCCGACAACTCCGCGAGAAAAAAGTCGGAAAAAATTCGATAAAAAATATACCATTCTAATGTTACGGAATCCCATAACATTAGAATTTCACTTAATGATCAAAGGTATCGAATTCGACACGGTTAAAATTATCAAAATACAAGCCATACTATCGGCGCAGGTACGGCCACAAGTGCACTAGGAAGTGCCAATTTACTGAGTCATCACAAAAACTCCCAAAACAACAATGACCGCAGCTATTATTTTTCTCGTTAAATTACTCTTTTCCTTGTGAATTATCGAGGCTACAAAAACATTCAGTAGGACCGAGGTAGCCAAGAGCGGCGCGATGAAGGTTACTTCTGAAGTTTGGAAGGCTCTGATTATGGCGAGTATTAGAACGCCCCAAGAAATTCCGGTAATTAGATAATATTTTCTTCTTTTAGAATTGAATTCTTTCAGAATCTCTTTCGAGGAATGTCTCTCCACAAGATATATGAATAAGGCCGGAATAATCAAAGTTATCATGATATAGAAAGGCAGATTGAATTGTTTTGAGATATCAATATCTATTATGGTCGCTGTGGCGAGCAGAAAAGTCGCCAAAACATTTAGCACTACGTACCTATTGATTTTTAATTTTCCTTTACGATAAAATAAGAAAACATTCCCGGCCAAGATCAACCCGGCGCCAAGCAATTTGGCGGCGACTAGCGGTTCCTTGAAAATAATAATCCCATAAACCACTAAAAAAACTCTGGCTATTTGGTCCAGGATTGAATATACGGAGACATCAAGATTCTTCCTGACAGTTGTTTGAATCCTGTCGTTTAGGGTATAAAATATTATCGCCAGTAAAGTAAAAAGATATGCTGCAGTATTATTTGGGAAAGTGAACGCAAAGAATGGCAACAAAAAAAGAATACTAAGCCCCGCCACTACCTGAAGGATAATGGTCGCTACTCCATCTTTTTCAACTTCCTTAACAGCCAGCTTATATGACTGCATAAACACAATAAGAAGGATAAGCGACAACGACAGATTAAACTGCCAAGAATTTAGAATTATTTTTAGTTCTTCCATTTTATAAAGGTTTTTTACTATTTCCATTCTAGCATTAATGCCGTCAGTGTTCAAATTTGGATATAAAAATATGGCGGGTTTCAGTTGTGAAACTCCGCCATGGGGAAACTGAGAGGTAGCAGGGTTCGAACCTGCGGCAAGGCGTGACAGGCCGTGTTTTGACCAAACTAAACTATATCTCTCAGCGGAACAACGAGAAAGGATGAGCGTGCGCAAGTGATTTCGCTTGTATTTATAGCCACCCAGATGGTTTTCGGGTTGTTGCCGCATAGCTTCATCATCCGGCAAGTCCTAATAAATAGGCAATCTCCTGCTTCTTCTGCGCCCCTCCTTGTTGGCATGGTAGCATATTGAGACTGCATGTAAAGGTTCAACATAAAAAAATCACCAGAATAATGTCAATTGTTTAAATAGCTCAAAATGATACAATGGACACATGCCTAAATCCAAAAAATTCATTCTCGACATCGTGCCGCTGACCAAATTGCCCATGAGCGGCAGTCAGTCTTTTTCCTATCTATCAGAAAAGAAATTGTCAGTTGGCACTCTCGTGTCCATTCCCCTTTTCCGCCGCACGGTTGAAGGAATTGTTTTGGGGGTGCGGAAAGATTTTGAAAGATTGGGTAATATTGAATTAAAAAAAATCGAAGAAGTTTTGGAAGAAGATTTTTTGACGGAAGATCAGATTGAGTTGGCTAAGTTTATTTCAGATTACTATATATCCCCGCTTGGGATTGTGATGAAAAGTTTTGTGCCGGCGCGGACGAAAACCCGCAGACCCTCTCCCCAACCCCCTCCCGAGTACAGGAGAGGGGGCGTGAGTATTGTCCTCACGGAAGAGCAACAAGAAGCCGTAAATAAAATTGCAAAACAAAATACAAAATACTTGCTTTTCGGTCCGGCCGGATCAGGTAAGACTGAGGTATATATTCATTCAATTTTAGCCATTAAAAAGAAAAAGCCTGATGCGCAATTTTTGATTCTAGTGCCGGAAAAAACTTTGACGCCGCAAGCACTGGAGCGTTATGGACAATATTTTCCGCCAGAAGAAATCGTAATGCTCAGTAGTAATATCACCAAGGGGCAGTTCTATGGCTATTGGCAACGTGTTAAATCCGGCCAGGCCAAAATCATTATCGGCACACGCATGGCGGTGTTTGCCCCGTTCCAAAAAATGGGACTCATCATTATCGATGAAGAGCAGGATATGTCCTACAAACAATGGGATATGAATCCACGTTATGATGCGCGCACCGTAGCAGAAAAGTTGGCGGAGATTAATAAATGTCCGATCGTGCGCGGAAGCGCTACGCCGGCAGTGGAAACATATTGGCGAGCAAAAAATGAAAAAGAGATGAATCTTTTGGATTTGCCCCACCTAACAACCCCTCCCCAGCCCTCCCCTGATTACAAGGGAGGGGGCAATACAAATTCTCCACAAACCGTCATCGTCGACATGAAAAAAGAGCGCTGGGCGAAGAATTACTCATGTATAAGTAAAAAGCTAAAAAGTGAAATTGCTTACGCGCTGAAATATGACCAGCAGACGATTCTCTTCATCAATCGCCAGGGCATGAGCAGCTTTTCGGTTTGCAAGAGCTGTAAGACTGTTTTAAAATGCCCGAAATGCGACCGTTCGCTGGCTTATGATCAAAAGGGTCACTACCGCTGTTTGCATTGTGCCTATAAAACGTCCATCACACCGCAATGTTCGAAATGTAAGGGCATTATTTTTGAAAATGTAGGACTGGGCACACAGAAAGTGGAAAAAGAAATCAAAAATCTTTTCCCGAGCGCTCGCGTGGCGCGCCTCGATAGTCAGGTCGCCAAAGAAGCGGCGTATCAAGCCAAAATATACCAAGAATTTTCCGCGCGCCAGATCGATATTTTGATCGGGACGCAAATGATCAGCAAGGGCTGGGATTTGCCGAATGTCGCGTTGATTGGTATAATAGATACGGATAATGCTCTTTCTATCCCTGATTTTTCGGCTGGAGAAAAGTTTTATGAAAATATCGTGCAAGTCTCCGGCCGCGTGGCCAGACCCGGCGCGAAGTTTCCCGGCAGTGTGGTGATCCAGACTTATCAACCGGAAAACAAATCAATCAGGTTCAGTGCGGAACGAAATTATGAAGCTTTTTTTCAGTTTGAAATAGCCGAAAGAAAAGCCCTCTCCTTTCCACCCTTCGGACGTCTC
>Ga0114951_10005272_pt1 | contig 12019 bp, 14 predicted proteins | sample AM7aDNAmetaG_FD_88677 | JGI IMG/M metagenome (GOLD analysis project Ga0114951, IMG submission 88677) | Freshwater microbial communities from Finland to study Microbial Dark Matter (Phase II) - AM7a DNA metaG | ecosystem: Environmental > Aquatic > Freshwater > Lake | place: Finland: Lake Alinen... | reverse complement strand
TTTTATATTATTCCAAATATTCATTTAATTATATCTTTATGAGCACTTTTAATTATACTCTCTAATTCACTTGGCAAAAGATGTTCGTTAAATTCTGAAGCGATTTCAGCGAATCTCTCGGAATTTGGCAATATTTCTTTATGTAATTCCCAAAACTTTTTTAAAAGAGGCTGATCGAGAGCATCATTTTTTGTATAAATTTTAGATAGAATCGCTCTGGATTCTTCAGTAGTTCCGATACACTCGAAAGGTTTTGTTTCTGCAATTCCAGTAAGCTCTAAAAGCATTTCCATGTTATTAAGATTATTAAACATGTTTATGCCAATAATCTTAGTTGCAAATTCGATATCCCAAACAGATGAAAACAACATCGAGGCAAAAAAACATTTGGGGCATTCCCCACACCATAAACCATTTTTTAACTTTACATTACAACTTGAGATGTAAGGCATTGCTGCCTCATATTTTTTTAACATACAAGCAATCCCTATCTCAGTAATAGAACGAAGAATGCTTACATATAAAGGACCCTTAGGCCAAATATGATTACAATAATCCTGAAAACTTTTTTCAAAGGTAAGCGATTTAGAATATTGATGATTGATATCAGTTCCGGGAACAGTTGCCTCACTTGCACTTGATTCATTAGAAACAATAAAATATTTTTTATTTCGTAAACTTGCGACGAAAATACCTATGAACGAAACAACGGCTGAAAATGGAGTGTGCCCATTGAGAGCTCCTTGTTTATTCAATTCAATTAAATGAGGATGGACAGTACGAAGAACAACAGTTTCTGGATATGCCTGAACTCCTAATATTTCTTTAATTTTTTCCGTGTGTGGTGATGGGTTAATGACAAATGTTTCATTATTGTTTCCTCCGACATCTTTAAAAATACCAAGAGATAAAGTTGAATCTTTTCCACCAGTAAATGCAATTAAATTACCATTAAGATTTGAAAAATCATGAGAAATAATTTTGTAATTATTTTCACCGTACGTAATTTCTACCCAGTCTTCCTTTTTAACACTCAGTAGTCCATTTCGATAACGAAATTCTCCTAAACCATCGTGCCAAATATTTTTCCACCAAGAAATTTCAAAATCACTTAAATACCCACAGGCAATATGCACTTGGGGTGAACAATAAGCCTTCCAATAACTCAATGCATCGATGAGCCCAATTCGAAAAATATAGTCTTCATGTGATTTTATATCTTCAATAGACACCTCCCCCGGTAACTTAATTTCTAAAGAAGTTTCAATAGTATCAGAAAGAGAAAACGAGTAGGTAAAATTCAAAGTCAACGTTGAATCATTCAAAGACCACTCATATTTATCATATGAAAACAAAGGATATTCGGCCCTATATTTATCAAATAATTCCTTATTTTCTGTAACAAATTCCATAATATCCAGTATAACAGAACTCTCTATGGTCTGCATTGTTTATTATTTTTACGCTTCGGAAACCCCTAGGCCTTGCCTAGGTGAGTTTTACTTAGTTAGATATGCCAACCAATAATCACGTTTATAGATACGATCATTAAAAGTTGTATAACTTGTCTTCTTCTGTAATTTTAAAATTTTAAAAAATTTACCATACATAGCAATAAAATCATTTCTACTAAATACTCTCTCCGTCAAACCTATTTCTTTGATAATATAAGTATCATATTCAGACCCTGGACTATCTTTTAATAAATTTTTTACATTTTTATTGCCATCCTTTGCAAGAGCTCGAACAAAAAAATAACCACCACTTTTTAAAACCCTATTTACTTCATTTAAATAAATAGACCTACCTTTCTCATTCAAAGAATTTGAGGATGTAACATCAATAACAATATCAACAGAATCATCTTTTATGTCATAAGGCTCACCAATATCTCCTAATCTATAATCAACAGTAACTCCTAATTTTTTTGCTCGTTCTTTTGCAAGACTAAGTGCTGTTTTTGAAATTTCAATACCAATAACACTATTACCTTTTTCAGCTAAGTAATTTGAATTACGTCCAGTTCCACAACCGATATCGAGGACCGTTCGATCTTCAACTTTATATTTTCTATCTTTTTTAAGATACTTTAAAAATCGCAAAGTGTCAGCCTGTGGACCATCATTTTTTGTTACTAGTTTTGGATTTTTATATTCCCTCTCCCATGTATTTCCTTGATGTGTCATCATTTTATGATTCTACTATTAAATAGAAATATAATAAACCCCATTTGAGTATGCACCAAAATAACTAGTTATTCGTATAAACTAATATAAGAGATGTATAGAATATCTCTTTATATTTAACAGCTAACATCAAAAACCAATGAAAATAAAAGAATTATCTCAAAAACATAGCGTCTTTTTGTTTTACTCAACAATTATCCTAATAGTTATATCTATAGGTCTAATATGCCTTAATGTTCATTCTTTAAACAGGGATAAGAATTTTAACGTAAACAGGGCACGAATGATGCAAAATGGTCAAAATAATAATTCATATGGTCGACTTAACAGACAAGGGCAAGCAGGAATAAACAACGTAGAACAACAAGGAGCAAATGTTCAAGCTAATCCCACAACAGAACCTACGACACAACCAGCAGTCCAATAATTAATTAAAGAATAAAAAAACATCTTATCTCTCTATCAGTAAGATGTTTTTTTATTTAAACTATTTATATTGCGTTCGTGAATACAACCCTTCTTTGAGGATAACCATCCTTAGTTTTATTCCAAACTCCTTCACACGTAATTAAATTTAAATGAGACAAACCATCATTTGAAGTAAAAACACTTGTTGCATCTGCATTCTGATTAAATAATTTGATTGCCCAAACTTTAAATTCAATACTATTATTCTTATCATCTAAAATATAAACATGGTCCCCTATTTTTATCTTATCTAAATCATAAAAAACAAAAGGTACTCCATTTTTTATTCCAAAATGTCCACCAATAACAGCACTGCCAATCTGTCCTGGGTGAGGACCAAGGGCAAACCACGCAACGTTTACAGAACCCGCAGGTACGTCCATTCTGCCTTCTGGAGTAATTAAAGCATCTTCAATTAATGAATCAACATTAATACTTGGAATTTTTAAACGGACAGGGAGACCCTCTGGAACACTTACAGGGTCACGAATATCAGAATACGCAATTTGCCCTCCCGAGCCAGCAGGAGGCAATTTAACTACTGGAAATTTCCAACCGAAAGCACTATCAACAGCAGTATTGCCAGATTTATCTTTACTTAAAAATAATAGATAATAACCTAAAATCAATACTCCTAATACTAAAACTAAAATTAGCATTGCTTTAAATTTCATATTTTATCTAAAATTATTATATTTTATCAGTAAACACCACCAATCGACTTGAATGACTTTTAAGTTTAGCATTCCAAACTCCCGTGCAAGTAATTAAATTAAGATGTGCTTTTTTGTCTTTTGAAATAAATACATCTGGAGCATTATCATTTAATCCGTATGCTTTTAATTCACGCACAATAAAAGTAGTACTAACACCCTTATTATTTATTACATATATCTTATCTCCTTTTTTTAACATTTTTAATGTATCAAAAACAGCTGGAATATTATTCTTCCAACCAGAGTGCCCATCAATAACAGCACTACCTATTGATCCAGGTACAGGGCCTTCATCAAACCAGGCAACATCATCTGGTCCTACCGGAGAGTCTACAGCTCCATCTGTCGTTAAACCCAAATGCTCAACAGCCGCATTAATTTTAAGGGCTGGAATTTTAATCAGAATTGGTAATTCAAGCGAAATCTTAATCCCCGTTTTTTTAGGCACAGTTACACTTGCAGTTTTAGCAACATTAGTAATCGATATATTTTGAGCAAAAGTCTGCAGAGTAGAATATACGAGAAAACTAAAAATAAATATTGTCGTTAAGAAAACTGGTACAAAATATTTATTATTTGATATTTTTTTATAAAATTTCATAATTAATTTTAAAATTCCAGACTAATGATTAGTCTGGAATTTTATTTTTTTATTTAATTAAATTTAAAATATCAGAAAGTAAAATCATATACCAGGGACTGTTGTCTTGAGGAGGAAACCCCGTCTTTGGCAATTTAGGAACTATTACAGCTGGAGTAGGAACTACAACTGGAATCTGCTGAGTGATCGTAGTGGTTGCACTTGCATAAGTACAAAGAGAAGGCTTGCTACTTGAAAAATAATTATAGTTAGTGGCAGTAGGATCCTTACATCCATATATTGTGCCACCTCCACTACTACTTGTTCCACCACTTGAAATTGTAGCAATGTCATCATTTGTTATTGTACAAGTGACATCGTCCCCTGGGAATAGACTAACATGTCCAGTGCTATCACAAGCACCAGAGAACGATTGAGCATAATTAGAATTAGTTGTTTCTGTCACAACGTGAGTGCCGTCAGTATATGAGTTAGAAGCACCAGAAGTAACCAAAGTGCCATCTACAAATAGTGGAAAATTAGAAATTTGTAAATTACTACCACTATTATTTACAACAACTTTTGTAACTGTTAAATGTGGATTTGCTCCGACAGCACTAGTTATAGTATTTGCTTGTAAAGAAATATTTTTTTGACCCAATGCTTTTCCATGTAATATTGCACCTGTATTCATTGCAATTATTGATGTTCCTGGACCGGCTAAAATATTACCTTCAAATGTTGATGTTGTGTTTAGTGTTGTTGTTCCACCAACTACCCAAAAAATATTTGCTGGAGATACTCCACCAACCAAATTAATAGTTTGAGCAGAAGCAATGTCTAGATTTCCTGCTATTTCAAATATAAACACATCTGTCGAAGATCCAGAAAGTGTGGCACCCGTTGGGATAGTTACACCAGTACTCCATTTATAAACCCCAGCTGTAAGTGTCATTCCTCCAATGTTTCCAGAACCTAATTCTGTAACATCTGCAGGTCGTCCAGCAGCATCATTGTAAGCTGCTTCCATATCACTTACAGCAGTTGTTAAATAACTTGGAGTTGGAGCAGTATAATCAGCTCCGTACAACTTTCCTGTTACGTAAGTTGAAGTTGAAAATGTATTTGAACTATCCATTGTGGGAGAAAATCCAGTCAAAAACGTTGCTGCTGCAGGGCTGACTCCGACATCACCTGTAATAGAAGTAGCACCTGTATTTGAAACAGCTGTTTTTGATAGCACTGCAAAGTTACCTGCTTTACCTAAATTAACTGTTGCAGGACTTGTAAATGCGGAAACAGACATTGCTCCAACAAAAACCAAAACAGACATTACCACCAGAGAAGCTATCGCGAATTTATTAAACTTAAATTTTTTCATATTTATAAAACTAAATGTTAATTACTAATGTCAACCTTTTAATAAAACTACTTAACTTGAGAATTCATCATGGCTTTTGTTTTAGAACCAATAAGTCCATCTGATACTAAACCATTATCCTTTTGCCACTTTTTTATAACTGCAATTGTTTTAGCTCCTAATCTACCGTCGACCATTAAACCAAGATTTAATTTGGCATTTAAAAATCTTTGAAGTTCCATAACTGCATTACCAGTGCTTCCTTGTTTTAAGGTCATGAGACCAAAATTGTATGATGCTTTTTGAGTTGAAGATGTAGTCATCATAACTCCAGGAGCAACTGTAACAATTGTTGGCGTTGTACTTTGTGCATCAGTTGAAGTATTAGAAGAAGATGAGTATGAATTATTTGATGAAACAATAGGAGCCGTAACTGGAGTAGGAACCAACGTCGAAACTACATTATAAACAAATGAGCCAGTTGGAGTGTTAACAGAATTAGAGTCTAGAGTAACTGCAGTTTGAGCTAAAGCCCTACCATTTAATGTTGCTCCTGTATTCAAAACAATAGCTGTTTGATCTAAAATATTTCCATTAAAGACAGCCGTTGTACCAATTGTTGTTTGACCTGCGACTACCCAATAAATATTGTTTGATTGAGCTCCACCAGCTAATATAATTTTTACACCAGAACTAACATTTAAATTTTGAGCAATCTGGAAAATCCAAACATCATTAGAACTACCAGAAAGAGTAACATCTGTTGGGATAGTTAGGCCTGTTCCCCATTTATAGACACCAGGGGCAAGTGTTAAACCTCCAATATTTCCAGACCCTAATTCAGTAAAACCAGTCGCTCGGCTATTTGCATCAATATAAGCTGTTTCCATATCACTGACAGCTGTGCTCATTTTAGACGGAGTTGGAGGTGTATAATCAGATGCAAATACGTGACCAGAAACTAATGATGAAGTTGCAAAGGTAGAATAATAAGGAAGATCCAACGAAAATCCCGTAATATACGTAGCTGCTGCAGGACTTACTCCAATATCACCAACTATTGAAGTGGTACCAGTAGTAGAAATTCCTGTTTTTGAAAGAATCGTAAAATCTCCTGCCGATCTTAGATTAACTGCCTGCGCGCTTGCAGCATAAAGACTATTCCCGGCAAAGCAAAAGACCGAAGTTATAATTAATGCTCCTACTATTTTTCTATTTTTTTTCATATTTTTATTGATAAATTAATAACTCAATGCTCGTCTCGTTTTTAAGCGCCTTGAAGTCTATCCTTTACCTTTTCTATAACATCACTCAAATTCCAGTCTGATTTAACTAAATAATAGGCTGGTTCATTTTTAATAATTGACTTCATAATTTTTTCTTCGTTAGCAGACAAATTAGTTAAAAGAATTATAGGCACATTTTTTCCATATAAATTTTTTTCACTTCTAAGTTTTTCCATCATTGTTAAACCATCCATAACTGGCATAAGAATATCTAATAAAATAAGATCTGGCTTTTCGTGAATTGCCATATCAAAACCTTCTGCGCCATTAACCGCAGTCATAACAATGAAACCTTCACTGCGTAATTCTTCAGCTGCAGTTTTCCTCATTATTTCCTCATCTTCGACAACTAATATTTTTGTTTTTTTACCTTGATTCATAATATGATTATTTTTTTAATTAAAATTAAACGTTAATAATAATTGGAAACAAAAAAACTCAAACAAGAATGCTTGAGCTTCGAGAGCTTCTTTTGAGTTTTTAAATTTAATTTTCGCTTGTGCTTTTATTATACAACAAATAAACATTAACAACAATGAATATAATGGTTATCCACAGCTAATATTCAATGATTATTAAGCATTTAATTAGTCATATTTTTAGATTTGGTCTTTGTCTAAGATGTTTTTTAAGGTATCTTTCCCTAAGATATGTAATTCTGTGATTGAACGAGTAAGAGCCACATAAAGCAGGTCTTTTTGCATTCTTCTTCTTTCTTCTATATGTTCCGGTAAAATATCTAAATGTAGGGTAATCTCAAAAGACTTAGAATTAATTCCAACAATAAACACAATATCAAATTCTACCCCCTGGGACTCTAGCATAGTAAGAATATGAATATTTTTTGTATTTTCAAATTCCTTTTTAAATAGTTCAAGATATGTTTCATCTTTTGATAAAATTCCTATACTTCCATTTTCGTATTTTGAAATATGTTTTTTGATATGATTTATTTCATCTTGAATGTTGTTTATTATTTTTTCTATAACAATAGGCCCATTTTTTGCTCCCTCAGGAATTTCGACTGCGTACCCCAGATTCCTAATAAACTCTAAAATGTGTCTGGTATTTCGGTAAACTTTATTAAGTCTTATGTTTCTTTCACTCGAAATAGTCTCTCCTAAATCATTCCAATTTTTAACTGTTCCAAGTTTTACTTGCTGCGCGATATCACCAACATAAACAACAGACCCAGTATTTATATCTAAACAATTCCTAAATAACTGTAATTGCTCTGGAAGATAATTCTGAAATTCATCAATAATCATAAGAGAATATGTGACTAGTGTTTTTTCTGTCCTTTGAACAAGTTTATCTTTTATAAAAGTTTGATATTCTCTTTTTGTTTCAAATTTTTTATATTTAGCAAAATAAGACTTCAAAAGTATTACCAAATCAAAACGATCAAGTATTTTTTCGTTTTTCTGTTTATCAAATAATTTCAAATTATTTTTTGAAAAATATGGTTGATACTGCTTATTTAAAGTTATGTAGATATTTGAATTCCAAGATGAAATACCACCTTCTCTGAGTGCTCTAATTTTTTGGTATTCAAAGAGATCTTTCTCTTCATCGTTTTCTCCATATCTCTCAATGTATGAATATTCCTCCAGCCCTAGAGCTATTTGTGCCCATTGTGAAAATGTGGCTATTTGCACATCATTAATACCAAGGCCAGGAAGAAGTGTCGAGAAATATTCTTTAGTGCCATTATCCTGAACAAAAACAACAATAGAACGAGGCGGATAAAATCCCGAAGTGTCTGGTGCTTGAGTTAAGTATGCAACACGATGGAGAGCTAAAGTAGTCTTTCCTGAACCAGCCGGACCAGAAATTACAAGCGAGCCCTTATAATTTGCTCGAATAACCTGATCTTGAGCTTTTTCCATTTGCGCAACAATTTCAGGAAGCGCAAATTTTGATTTCTGCATTGTAAAATGTTCTTGATAAATAAGTTCGCGTGCCTTATCCCCATCTTCTATAGCAAAGAACACAATCTTTCCGTCAACGATCATATACTGTTCTTTCTTTTCCACCGTTATATTTCTAATTGTTCCATCTGGCATCTTGTAAGACACTTTACCAGGCTTTTCAAATCGAATAGCGGCAACCGGTGCGACCCAAGAATAAATTGATTGCTCATAAAACTCATGTTTAGAAAAGAAATATGTTTTTCTCTCGTTTTTTTCATTTAAAACATCACACTTTACAAAATACGGAGAACTATCTAAATGATTCAGCTCAACTACTCTAGTCTGCGCACTGGCCCTTAGGTTCATATATACCATTTGATCTTCTGGGGCCAATCTTGCTAATTCTTTCAAACTCCGATTGGCAATAATTTTGATCATTTCCAATTTATCCTTAATCTTTGTGCGAACAAAATCAATATGAATCTTAAGGCTTTTTATTAAATTTTCTTTATTTTTTTCCATAATTTTGCATTAAAAAAACCGCTAATTGCGGTTTACATGACGGTTTCTGTGCTGATTATATTTGAATAATAATTTAACCTAAATGACATAGATAAAATGATAACAAATAACATTTATTAACGCAAGGTCAACATAAAAAACTGTGGAAAACTATTTGAGCTCTAATTACTAAATATTATTAATTTTACTTTTTAGTAATCGTTGCGATAATAGCCATATGATCACTGACTCCATCAATTAACTTAACATTTGAAGCAGTATAATTTGGTGTTGTAAACAAGCCATCAACCATAAGTTGCAACCCACAAACTCGGTGTAGGTTTTGATCTAAGCTAGTCTTATATTCAAGTGGAATATTATCTTTATATACATTGGCCAATCGACTAAAAGTTTCGTACCCACGAGGAGCATTCATGTCACCACACAAAATAAATTCTCCTTGAGATTTAAGTTTTTTCAATAATTTGTCTACAAGATTAAGTTGATAAGGTGTAGATAGCCCATCTTTTGTTACAGGAATATGAGTTGTTATTATTTTAAACAAATTTCCATCTTTGCTTTTTACTGTCGCCCAAACAAAAGCATTATTGTTTTGAAACTTTTCATTTGACATGTATTCATCTAATGATTTTAAAACATTCTCTTCTTTGCCAATATGAAAAATTGACCCCTGGTCAACAATATTTTTTGCAAAAATCGCAATTCCCTCTTTCCGACCTATTAATTCCGGACAAGAACTATGCTTGATATAACGCCACAGTCTAAAAACACCATCATAATTTAATTCTTTTTTATATAAATTAAAATCTTCTTCTAATAACTCCTGCAGACAAACAACGTCAGCATTTTCTTTTTTTAGAAATTCTAAAATAGTTTTATTGTGTAAATTGTTTTGGATATTAACTGATATTAACTTCATTTATTTTGTAATTTTACGAATAATGTTAAATGCTATTTAAAATCTAAATCAACAATTAGATTATCAATTTTATCTTTTAAAAGATAAAATTCTTGTTCTGCAACTTCGTCTGTTACTATTTCTGGGTTAGGAATTTTCCAATAATCATAGTCATACTTATGCAACCATTCTGGAATGTCTTCTTTTTCGGTCATTACAATAATCTTGAAAGCATCTTTTAGGTACTCAGGCTCTAACTGTTCGCAAATATCTCCCCTTATGTCCATTCCATGTTTTTCCATTGTGATAAAAACAGACATTAAACCGGGACCCAGCTCATCCAAACAATCTAATATTGTTTTACCTTCATGTTTTTGTTTTTCAACATTTGTACCATATGAAAAAGCAACGGAACCATCCGACGCCATTGAATTATAAATCGCCCTTGCCATCGGGCTACGTAAGATATTTCCTCTACAAATAAATACAATTTTTTTCATTAAAAATAGTATATCAAAAAAAATTAAACAGATAAAGTTTAATAAAAAATTATATCAAATATATTATTAACGGTTTTTCAAATTTATATCCGAAGAGGTTGGTGTAGTTTTTAAACTTACTTTATCAATTTGATTTACTGGCGTATTCTGATTATTTTGCTCATCTATATATTTGCCAATTTGTTGATACTGTCCCATTTCTCTTTCATTGCAAAAACTATTTACGCTTTCTTGAAGATTAGAATGTATTAAAATTGTTGAAACTATTATAAGTCCGATTGATAACACAATAATTATGAAATCTTTATTAATTTCTACTTTTTTAGAATCTTTTTTTATTTCTATAATTTTCATATTAGATACCTTATATTATGTAAATAAGATAAGCCTGAAATATTATCAACGTAATTTTTCATAAACGCAGGAATAGCGAATACTAAACCAATAAGAGGAAGAACTACAAGTGCGATAGTAATGATCATTGTCCACTTATAATACATTCTAGTTTTTTCAACAGAAACATATACTGCGTCTATTTTTTTATTTAGCTCATCGAGCTTATCATTAATATTTGGTTCCATTTATCTATTATACATCACTATTATAATTTAGTCTTACCCAACAGGCATTTCCCATTATAAAAATCAAGGGTCGAACATTTGGTATTATCTTTTAGGGTACAGATAGACCCAGCAGAAGAGGTGGTATCCCCACCATTCCATATACAATACTTTTGGTCGATTGTAGCATAACCTGTTACGTCAACACCAACGTTGGGACAATTACCAACAAAAAGAGAAAATCCTTCACAAGCCAAATTGTTATTAAAAATACATAAATTATATTTCTTTCCATCACCACGTTTTTTTTCAGAAAGATGACCCCCTAAACTTGCACATTTTACTGAAATAGGACTAATAGGAGTTTTTAGATTTTCAGTTTTCGGTATTATACAATCTTTAAATGTAGTCTTACCTCCTTCTTCGATAAATGCAGTATCTCCCTTATTCCAAAAAACAAATGACTCATCTTCATTTGCATAACGTGCACCAGACGCAGAAACAACCTGAGATAAATTTATTCTTTTCCCTTCATTAAGAGTAAGTTTTACTTCATCTTTTAAAAACACAGCTTGAATATATTTATTTTCACTACATTTAAAAACAGCTGAATTAATAACTTTATTTTGCGTCACATCAGATGATGCATTTTGCAAAGGAATTATATTGGTGTGATTTATTTTATAGCAATAGAACAAACTTATTATTAAAACAACAACCAAAATTATCAATATTATTTTCTTAGTACCCATACTTTTTTATTATAACACTTTCTATTTTTTATTTTTTATTTTTTTCTTCTTTTTCTGCTTTTTCGAAATCACTATCTAAGTTTTTAATTTCCTTTATTAGTTCTGCTATTTTTTTTGTAATTTCTTCAATATCTTTTCCAAGGTGACGAACTTCATCTTCTGCTTTTTTAATGTCTCTCTCAGCATGACGAAGATTACTCTCTTCCTTTTCGAGATCATGTTTTTTGCTTTTAATTTTTTCTTTAATTGAATTTATATCACTCATATTTTTATGTTTT
>Ga0114951_10005270_pt1 | contig 12021 bp, 11 predicted proteins | sample AM7aDNAmetaG_FD_88677 | JGI IMG/M metagenome (GOLD analysis project Ga0114951, IMG submission 88677) | Freshwater microbial communities from Finland to study Microbial Dark Matter (Phase II) - AM7a DNA metaG | ecosystem: Environmental > Aquatic > Freshwater > Lake | place: Finland: Lake Alinen... | reverse complement strand
GTGAATCCGGTGGTGTTTGAACCTCCAAAAATGTCGAGCACAACATCGTCCTCGTCGGTCAGCATCTTGATAAAAAACGCAGGGAGTTCTGAAGGGAATCTTGCCGGATGGCGTTCAATGCCGAGCTCCTTGCATATCCGCAGATAGCTTGAGTTGCTATCGGTATTCGGTATAGAGAGAAGGTTGGAAGGAATTGCGCCACCGTTATCCTTGCCAAACGCGTCACTGATGTCATGGCCTGATGGGCGTTTTTTGGGTGTATAGAAACTCTCCGGGTCATCAATCAATTTTTTCATACGATCGGAATAGGGAGTCAGTACCTTCCTGACATCGGCTTTCGGAAAGTCGGTTTTACTAAACCACCATACCGTGTTGACGGAATCTTTTGCACGAAGCTTTCGTTTGTTGACCCATTCAATGGGTGAAGGCAACTTTGCCGGATTGAACCAATAAAAGTCCTCCGCCAGTTGAAATCCGATCTCATCGCAGAAGGCCAGGAGTACCCGGAAGTTGTACAGGGAACGTGACGGAACACCGGAACGATATGCGCCGCCCAAATCAAGAACAAAACTTCCGCTCTCCTTGAGAACCCGAAATACCTCCTGGCCGAATGGCTTGATCCACTGGACGTATTCCGTTTCCTCAACATTGCCGTAACTCTTTTGGCGCCGAAGTGCAAAGGGGGGCGATGTCATAACCAGATCGATGCTATTGTCTGGTAACTCTGCGAGAAGTTCAAGAGAATTGCCGACATAAGCTTCTCCTTTGGCTGTATGGTAAAGAGGTGTGCTCTGCATCATCAATATTCCTTTAGGTCGTTAACCCAGCTTGCCACTATCTGCCACAACACACTTGCTGCAAAATAGACTTGCGGATCAGTTTGGCAGATAGCTTCAATATCACTCTGAACGAACTTGTCTTTGCCATAGCCGATGATGTAGCTCAGCCATTTTCTCAGGTTCTCATCGTCCTCAATGACTATATCTGATGGATTGAAATTGCCAGTTCGGGCAAGTACCCACGATAGCCCGTCGCGTTTGTCAGGCTCTCCATTTTTCAGGAGATCAATCAAGTGAGGAATTTGTGGTGTCGCAATCCGCAAAAGGGCGCGTGCAGCTTCAACCTTTATCTCCAATTGGCTTGAATTAAAGGTATCAGCCAGAGCCGTTGCTGATGTGGCGGAAGCGAATTGACCAAGTGCCCATGCTGCTCCAGCGCGAAGTTCGTTGTCACGTTGAGAGTCTTGCAGTACCTCAATCAGTAGTTGTTCGCTCCGGCTCTTTGGTATTTCAGAGGTGACAATAACTGTTTCAAGCTGCGTTTCAAGAGGAACCGTCATCACCGGACTCCGTAGCTTGTTTTCGATGAACTTCCAGCCGTTCGGATCGTCATAGAGAGCAAGTGCTGCGGCAGCCTCAAGCTGGACATAAATATCCTCGTCGGTATCGGTCATTCTTGCTTCGAGCATGGGCTTGGCAATGGTATAGCCTCTGTATCGCAACGCCTTTGCGGCAGCATATCGTTCGCTCAAGTTGACACTTGCAAGTTTATCGATGAAATAGGCCTCTTTAACTGTCGCAGGGCATTGAAGTTGTGTATTGACGGGAACAACTGCCGCCACAATCTGATTCGCCTCAACCGTATCGCCAGCGTTCACTTGTGGCAGCAAGGTTATCTTGCCTTTCTGTCGGCTCAATTGAATTGATTGTTTTCGTGCGTCTGTGACAGGGGCGAGGCTGACTCTGGTGGATTCAACAGCCGTAACAATTGATTGCTGGTTGGCCACAGCACATGTCCACATTACCCGTATTTCTGATCCCTCCTCAACCCCTTTAGGCTGAGTGATGGATACTTTTTCTGCATCGAATGCTTTCCGCATTTCTTTGACACTGACGAAATGAACGGGTGAAATTTGTTTCAGATCTATCGGAGAATTGTCATGTTGCTCAAAAAGGACGATTGAAACGAAGTCGTCGTCACGCATACCTGCATCCCAAGCCCGCTTTGGGTCATTGAGGGAATGGGACATCGATATTTCAAGTTTGGTTTTGCCACGGGATTCGAACCGTAACCCGGTATTCAAGCAAAGAATGTCGGGAACCCTGACACGCTTGATTTTGATTCGTTTCCATATTTTGAAACCAGTGGAACCCCGCTCAAGTTCTATAGGGTTGAACCCCATTGCTTTCAGCAGGTGAATGGTCGAGTTTGTCCCCGCAGCACCTACGGCAAGTTTTCTCAGGAAGCTGTCGTCACTCTTAAAGTTATTAGCCACGTTACCTTAAATTTTGTCTGGTAAATAGCATAACATAAGCATTTTTGGGTTGATGCGCTTAAGCTGTTGATGGTTGCTTTATAATCGGAATAATACGTAAATATTGGGTCATATAAATGATTGTAATCTCTCGAATATCAATTCAGGCCGCCATTTTGCTGCTGTTTCCATTCAATGACAAATGGTGGATTGGTCGTAGCATGTCCGCCCGGCACACTTCTCGACCAAGACACCACTATTCCAGAGTTATCGAAAGAAAAATCCCTGTGCGGCAATACTATAGCTTGCGGATTCATGGGAGGATGGCCCCGGAAGCTTTGAAATTGACCTGAATGTTTTGTAACATCATGGGTTATTGTATGTAGAAGCCAAACATGGTTTTACCGACTAACTTAAGCTAAGCCAAATTTGAGGGATGCCGGTTCCAGAGTCAGAAACTTATAGCAGTGAGGGTAATAAAATCGGCTGGAAGGAGTAAAAAGAAGGAAGAGAGTTGCTCATATATTGCGCAGAACAATCAATCCGTTGGTATCTGAACAGTGATAATAGAACTCAAACATCTTACGTTTGGCTTTGTCCCTGAAAAGCAAATCCTCAAAGACCTCTCATTGTCGTTGGAGGAAGAGAAGATTTATGCCTTGATGGGTGGCAACGGTGCAGGGAAAACAACGTTGTTTAATCTGATTACCGGCTTCATGAGGCCACAAAGCGGCGAGATTTTGTTGGAGGGAAAAAATCTGACACACCAGCAGCCATACACCATCAACCGGCAAGGCATTAGCAGAACCTTTCAGGACTTGCGGCTCATTACAAAACTGACGATAAAAGAGAATATTATCCTGGCAATGCAGCACAATCCAACGGATAATTGGCTCCATGCCATGCTACCTGAACAGTTTTACCGTTCTGCAAATAAGCAGTTAGGTCAAAATGCGGATGACATTATTAAAGAGTATTACCTCAATGATGTGAAGAATTCGTTGGCTGGTGAAATCTCCTACGGACAGCAAAAGCTGTTGACGCTCGCCTGCTGTGTTGCAAACGGCGCGAAGCTGCTGCTGCTTGATGAAGCAGTGGCAGGAATCCAGCCAGAGTATCGTCATAAAATTGCCAAGCTTATTCGTACCTTGAAAGAGAATGGCAAAACCATTTTACTGATTGAGCACAACACCGATTTTATTGCCGATGTTGCCGACACGATTTTCTTTTTGCATGAAGGAACTCTTTCTACCTTTGAGACTATGGATGCGCTTCGGGAAGACAAACAGGTAATGGCGGCATACATCTGAGAACGCTATGCTGAAAGTTGAGAACCTGTCAACAGGCTATGGTAAAAAGCAGGTGCTTTTTAATGTCTCTTTGGAGGTGAACATAGGGGATATTGTTTTGCTGGCGGGAAGTAATGGCAGTGGGAAATCAACCTTGCTGAAAGCCATTTACGGAATGTTGCCGCAATGGGATAATGGGCAGGTATGGTTTGATGGAGAGAATATTACCGGCAAGCCAACAGCGGCGTTACTGAAGAAAGGGTTGCTCTATATTCCGCAAAAGCGAAATCTCTTTGAAGAGCTTACGGTAAAAGAGAATCTGGAGATGGCGGGTTTGACGCTTGACAAAAAGCTGTTGCGGAAGGGCATAGAGGAGGCACTTTCAGTTTTTAAGACGCTGGCGGCAAATCTGAAGCGAACGCCAATGACGCTTAGCGGAGGTGAACGTCAGTTGCTGACGTTGGCAATGGCAACATTGCATCAGCCGAAGATGATTTTAGTTGATGAGCCGTTTACTGGATTGTCACCTCAGAATATTGATTTTATTGCGGAGAATTTGAAGGGGTTAAATGAAACGCATGGCATTACTTTGGTGATTGTTGAGCATCGTGTTAAGGAGTGTTTAAAGATTGCAAGTCATGTAATTGGTATGAAGATGGGGGCGATTTACAGGCAAATGGATACGAATAGTGCGCGTAACAGTAGAGAATTAGATTCAATTTTTATTTAAAATAATAACGACATAAATATTATGCATTTTAATCTTGAAATAACAAAGAATTGCAATCAGAAATGTTTCTATTGCTTTAATGATTCAGGCCATGCAGATCAAAAAAATGAGTTAAGCCTTCTTGAATGGAAAAAAATCATTTCTGAGATTCATAGTTTAGGACACAAAAGTGTTCACATCACTGGTGGAGAACCTTTTTTGCATCCGAATATTATTGAAATATTAACTCATGCAATTGAATTTGGTTTAGAGACAACAATTTTATCCAATGGGTACAAGATTGCAATGCTTGCAGAAAAGTACCCAACCCTGTTCTCTAAATTAAAATTGGCTCAAATTAGTTTGGATGCTATGGGTCCAGATGTTCATAATGCAAGAAGAGGTTATAATGGCGCATTTAAAGATGCTATTGATGCCATTAATGCTTTGCTAAAAGTAAATGTGCCAATCGAAATTAGTTCAACAGTGTCAGATCAAAGCTTGTTCGAGCTTATAGATATTGCAAAATATTGCGAGTCAATTAATGCGTCATTAATAATTCGGGAATTAATTTTAGAAGGAAGAGGTAAGAATATAAATGCTAAAAAAGCTTTTAATATTTCAAAGGAAGAGATTGTGAAAGAATTGTATGCACATACAACGGTTACAGTTGTTAGTGATCGCTTTAATTATGTTGTAGATAATAATAAGTGCAATAAATATTTTAAAGAATTTGGCACCGTAACTATTGATGCATCTGGAAAGATAAAAGGAGATGGTATAAAATTCATTAATAACCATCGCATACTTAACCAATTAACGGCTGCTTAATATGTCGGAAATAAAAATATTTATTAGCCATTCGCATAAAGATCAATTATTTATTGATTTTGTCGATGAATTTTTAATGCCAATTTTGTTGTCGAGTTTTAGAGGCAACGAAATAAGGTTTACTTCTGATAAAGAAAGGATAACCGGGAAATTTCCAGGAGAAAAAAGTCTTGAATTGTTGGACGAAGCAATAGACTCTAAATTGTTTATTTGTTATATATCTAAGCATTATATTGAGTCTCGATTTTGTTTGTTGGAGCATGGAGCTGCTTATATTAATTATAAAAAAAATAATGTAAGTTTTTATCCAATTTTATCAGATGATCTTGATTTTGATGAAACACTCCCCACATTAAATGGAGCAATTCATGCAGAATTACATAAAATAGATTCATTAAAAAGCCTTTATAAAGTACTAAGTGATTTGCTTATCGAAATAGACGAAAAAATAAAAATCCCTCAATTAGATTATAATAAAAAACTTGAAGATTGGTTCAATTCGTTATATAGAAAAAATGGAAAATCTCATAATTCTAATGGAGTTAGCTTTAATTTATTTGAGAAAATAGCTGATTCATTTCATAATGGATCAGACATAATCTCTCCTATAACTGTATTTTGTGCCAGAAAAGAATATGAAGAGTTGTCCATTAAGTTAGCCCTTAAATTAGCTAATAAGGAGGACGTTGTGCTGGTGTGGACATTATTCGAATCACCATTACTTGTAGAGGATGCTTATAGTAATGGTGATTTTCTTACCATTTATGATAAAGAATTTAAGGGAATAGGAAACAAGATATCAAGATATAGGATTATTGTTTTTGAAGACTATTCTAAGGTTCTAGAATATATAGAATGCAATGGTCACACATTAATTTCTATTAATAATGCAATGACCTTAAAAAATCAATACCACAAAAAACTGGATATAAATCAAATTACAAAACGGAAAAAAGCATTTGAAGAAGCTAATGAGGGCGCACTTTTTTTTACGACAAAACAAAAAATTCAGGAATGGTGTTTAAAAAAATTTAAAACACAGCTTCCTTCATATTTTGATTATGAGTTTGGTTATATGGCTACTTCATCTGCTATCGCATCACGTTTTGGATTCACAACTGGATTTCATTCTAATACTGCAGGATCAAATGAAGATACGCGAAGACATATGACTTTTTATCCCACGACGTTAGATCCTGACTTGCACAGATCGTTTGAAGAAAGAAAGTATTCTGAATATTCAATTTATTCGGATATTCCTATACAGATTAAATTGGTGGATGATTTAATTAATGATAATTTAAACAAATTTATAATAAAAGAACCTATAACTTTAAACAAATTGCAATTATTGCAATAGGGAGTTACGATGAAAAGACTTGTTTTCTTTCTTATATCTATTGTGTTGTTTTTGCAAACAAGCTGTACTAATAATGATCGTGGTGATGCAAAAGTTGGTATTCTTTTTCCAATGACTGGTGATGCTGGAGAATATGGTAATAAAGGTAGAAAAGCGATTGAACTAGCTCTTGAGCAGGTTAATAATACTGGTGGAGTAAATGGTAAAGCAGTTGAGATTGTTTTTGAAGACTCAAAGGCGGACCCATCAGCCGGAGTTACTGCTATACAAAAAATGATAAGTATAGATAACGTGTCTGCTGTTGTTGGTGATATTGTCAGTTCTGTATCAATTCCTGCCGCTGCAGTCGCCGAAAAAAATAAAGTTGTAATGATAGCCCCAACATCTTCTGCGCCAGCATTGACTCAAGCAGGAAAATTCATTTACAGAGTATGGCCAAGTGATTTGTTAGAAGGCTCAGCAGCAGGAAAGTTTGCCAAAGGTAAAGGCTTTAAAAAAGCAGTCATTTTTCATTTAAACAACGATTATGGCAATCAAATAGCAGATATCTTTAAAAAGAATTTTGAATCTGAAACTCAAAAAGTTATTGGTAACGAAGCGTATAGTGCAAAAAGTGGTTCATATAGAGGAATGCTAACAAAAGCAAACGCTTTGCATCCTGATTTTATCTATATAGCAGGATACTATGAAGATACCGCTCAGATTTTAAAAGAAGCAAAAGAGTTGGGAGTTAATTCGCAATTTATGGGAGCTACCGCAATTGAAGACAATAAGTTTTTAGAATTAGCGGGTAAAAGTGCAGAAGGAATAGTTTATCCATTAGCATCAGGTTTTGATGTTAACTCAAGTGATCCAAACACAAAGCAATTTGTTAATGCTTTTGAAAAGAAATTTGGTTACGAGCCTGGGTGGGTAGAATCTCATTGCTATGATGCATTTATGCTAATCGCAAATGCTATGAAGATAACTGGAAAAACAGATGGCGAAAGTATTCGTCAATATCTTGATAGCATGGGTATATATAATGGGGTTACAGGCCAGATAAAATTCGATGCTAATGGCGATGTAACAAAACCTGTAATTTTCAAGACTGTCAAAGGTGGAAAATTTGTTGTATTGCAATGAGTCAAGTATTCACTAATATTTCTTTAAGTGCATTACTTTATTTGCTTATCGCAAGTTCATACTCACTTATTTACTATCCGACTAAATTCTTTCACATTGCACATGCTGCCGTTGTAACATCGGCAGCATATCTTGTTTACCTCTTTTCCATTCAACTTTCTATCCCTTTTCCATTGGCTATTGTCGATGGAATTGCCACAGCAGCCCTCATTGGCATGTTTTGCGAGCTGCTGGTGTACCGCCCAATGAGGAAAAGAAATCGCCCGCCTTTAGCATATATGATTGCTTCGATCGGCTTATACGTTTTACTGCAAAATACTATCTCACTCTATTTTGGAGACGATACAAAAGTTATCAACACCGCAGAAATATCTGTCGGGCATCAGATATTCGGAGCCTACATTACAACCATCCAAATCATAACAATTTGCGTTTCTCTTGTATTGTTTGTTGGAGTCAACCTGTTTCTTCATTTCACTGCAACTGGTAAATCAATTCGTGCAGTCTCAAGCAATCCCGAACTCTGCAATATTTACGGTATTTCATCAAACAAAGTCATTCTCATTGCTTTTACTCTTGGTTCAGCCTTAGCCGCAATAGCCGGAATACTTTCTGCAATGGATACCAACATGACACCAACATTTGGTTTCAATCTCTTACTGTATGGCGTTGTTGCTATGATTATCGGAGGTGTTGGCAGCACAAGAGGGTTACTTGCAGGATCGCTCTTGGTAGCAACAGCACAACATCTTGCGGCGTTTTACTTAGATACAAAATGGATGGATGCCGTTACCTATGTTATTCTCATTCTGTTTTTGATCTGGAAGCCACTTGGCTTTAGTGGTAAACGACTGAAAAAAGTGGAGGTGTAGCGAATGGAATATGTTTTACACCTTTTCATTTTGATCTGCTTTTACACCATGCTTTCACAAAGCCTGAATCTCTCTGCAGGATTTGCAGGGCTTATCTCTTTGACCCATGCCGGGTTCTATGGCATTGGCGCATACACAACAGCCATTCTTTCGACATACTATGGTTTTTCATTCTGGCCAAGTATTCCACTGGCAATGCTTATCAGTGGGTTTATCGCTTTTATTGTCTCTCTTATTGCATTGCGCACAGTGGATGATTATTTTATCATTTGTACCCTCGGCATTCAGGTTATTCTTTTCTCTATCATGAATAACTGGATGGAGTTGACCAGAGGGCCGCTCGGTATTCCCGGTATTCCTTCCATTCAATTTTTCGGTTTCAGTGTCGAAAGCAAAATTCCATTTCTGTTACTCTCACTCTTCTTTGTTGTTGTTATATGGCTTCTTTTGCGGAATATATCCCGATCAGGTTTTGGGAAAACATTGACCGCAATCAGCGAAGACGAAATTTACAGCCAAAGCATCGGTAAAAATGTTTACCTCTCAAAGACAGTCTCGTTCATGTTGAGTGCCATGCTGGCATCCATCCCAGGAACGTTGTATGCCCATTATATCTCATACATTGACCCGACCAGCTTCACGGTCAACGAATCTATTTTTGTTCTCTCCATCGTCATCATTGGCGGCCTTGGCAACCTCGCCGGCAGTTTTTTTGCCTCAGCATTTTTAGTCTTGCTACCCGAAGCACTCCGCTTTGTCGGTATGCCTGATAGCATTGCAGCTAACATGCGGCAAATTATCTATGGCTTGATTTTGGTTGCGGTTATGATGACCGGGAAAAATGGGGTGAAAGAAATGATTTACAATTCGCGAGATAATACTTCACGTTTATAAATAAATGAGAGGTCGAGTAGGAATGCCCATTCCGTAGAATATAGCTGTTTTAGTGAGGACTGAGCGACTCTCTCGAATAAAGGGTGCCAATCTATTGTTTTATCATTTGAGATATAGAATGCATACGCCATCCGAATATATGCTTGCACAGAAAAAATTGGAGTTTTTTGAGCGGCGAGTCTTTCAAGATAGCTTTTACGAAGATCCCCAGCAGGATTTAACCAATCCTTCATTACGGTAATACATTTATTCTTCAATTCAGGAGAATAACGTGATAGTATTGGTGATAACTCGATAAACATTAATACAAGGTTTTCCTCGGTAAGGAGCCGTCCTGGGTCACCCCAGTGTTGTGAATTCCATTCGGTTTCAAAAAAACAGATCGTATGTTCAATAGTTTTCTTTATTGATGAAGGGTTTTGAATAAATGGAACTATTTGATTTTTTGACATAAAATCAAGAAGTTTCAATGCGTAGGCGCTTGCCCAGAGGTCAGGCTTTCCCTTTTTTTCACTAGTTTGCCACCAACCACCAGTGCAGTCTTGCCAAGGATTATTTTTATCAAGCATTTGTCCGACTACTGACCGAGTTATACTGTTGTTTGGTTGATTGATAGCAAGTAGGTGAGCTCCTGCCATTGAATGGCGATAGTTCCATTTTTGCTCTCGTCCTACGGGAGACGGATCTGGTGCACTGGAAAAAAGGGGGATACGTCCATCTGAAAATAATTTTTCTATCCCGGCAAATGCGTATGACACCGACCTCTGAGCAACGCCATGTTCTTTCATTATAATTACAGGCCAATAGGTAAGGTACATTCGCGGTTTCAGGTTCAAGTTCTCACTAGAGCCCTTCGGTTGCCATATTTCAGAAGATTTAACATCGTATGACTTTCCGTATTGTCCTTGGTGACGCCCAAAATTGTTCTGATCTTTTACAAGTATTCTGATTAGATGTGCTTGAAGTTTCGTGATTGCCTTTATTGATAGCTTTTGATCGCACGTTATAGGAGGAGCTATACGAAACATAGCCTGATTAAATAGTACGTGGAGGTAACCTTTTCGATCAAGAAATTTTATCAATGCTCCTATTCCAGCAATGATAAGGCTGATTATTAAGCTATTAATCATATGCGTGATTCAGAAACCATTTTTTTGGGGGTTGTTGTCGCTTTCGGTATTTAAACAGCATGAAAAGCTATTAAACGCATCAATTGTTTGCTTCATAATATTGTTAAATTCTACAACAGGAGATGGATTAAGCGTCAGTAAGTACTCTGCTTTTGTATCTCGGTTACTACCGCAAGGGCAGGTTTGAGTCTGTTGTTTGGCATAACGTCAATTATTTAATTAAGTTATGCGCCTTTTCATTTTTCATTACCATTTATTTTCTTATGGTGCACATAGTCTAAGGAAAAGAGAATGATCGATAGTGTTGCACAGGTAATGAACAGCATACCAGTAACCCACGAGAAATGCCAGAAGACAGCTCCAGCACATAAAAGAGTTGCGTATAGCCCAATATGGCCTGAGATTTTCGAGTATCGCGTATCAACGCGAATCGTGAAACGTTCATGCAGAGTGTATGAAACGAGGGCAGATGTTAGAAGAGGTATGGCCACAGCACAGGCGGTTAATGCAATCCATAGTGCCAGCGTTAGAGCAGATAATTGTAGTATTTGTACAACTACAGCACTACAAAACACTAACGCTCCACTTATGGCCAAGCGGTCTTCAATGTAGTCGGCGCTGGAGCGGTGTTTCATTGGTAGTAGCTTAATCTATGATGTTACAAATATAAGCCATAAAATACGCAAATTCCCAACCATCTAATACCCCTCCACCACAAACCAAACCCCCGTCGCAATCATAATCACACTGGCCACCCGGTAAAACCACCTGCGCGTTCTGCCGCTTATACTATTCACCACCTTCCCCACAAGAATCAGCGCTGGCGCAGTGCCGATGCCGAAGAGCATCATCATCAGTGCGCCTTGCAGCATTCCGGCAAAGGGGTGAGGAGCCTCCATGGCGGCGCGGGCGGCGGCGAGGAGGGCGGTGTAGGTGAGACCACAGGGGAGAAAGCCTAGGACGATGCCCATGGGGTAGTAAGCGCCGATGGAGCGGGGGGCTTTGAAGAGGGCCATGATCTTTTGGATGAGTGAGTTGCCGGGGGTGCAGCTCCTGGTTGAGGCGCTCCTTGGCAGCCACTCTGCGGTGGAGAGGCCCATGAGGATGATGGAGAGTCCGGCGATGATCATGATGGCTCGCTGGAGCTGCTCGATGGAGGTGGTAAGGACAAGGAATGAGCCGGAGAGGCCGACAAGGGCGCCGAGGATGGTGTAGGTGGTGATTCGCCCGAGGTTGTAGAGCAGATGGTGAAGCACTCCCTGCCGGGTTTCGCCGACGGTGAAGGCGGCAACCACTGGCCCGCACATGCTGATGCAGTGGCCGAATCCTCCGGCAAGCCCGGAGAGGAGCATGGCGAGAAGGGGGGCGCTGCTCATGGGCTCTTTCTCTTTGCGGGCGTTCTGAGCCTTGGTGGCTTTACCGGTTTTGCAGGCTCGTCATCATCGTCAAGCATCCGGTATTTCGGCGCTTCGGGGTCGTCGAACTGGCCGCTTTTGACGGCCCAGATAAAGAGGAACCATGCGGCGACGCCGACAAAAAAACCGATGCCGATCAGGT
>Ga0114951_10005268_pt1 | contig 12023 bp, 9 predicted proteins | sample AM7aDNAmetaG_FD_88677 | JGI IMG/M metagenome (GOLD analysis project Ga0114951, IMG submission 88677) | Freshwater microbial communities from Finland to study Microbial Dark Matter (Phase II) - AM7a DNA metaG | ecosystem: Environmental > Aquatic > Freshwater > Lake | place: Finland: Lake Alinen... | reverse complement strand
CACCTTTTATATTTCGACCGGTTTATTGTTCAATATTGAAAAAATAGCCGCCGGGAATAAATAGTATTCGTTTGCTAATTTAATTGTTCTTTATTATAACTTTAACCCAAACAGAGTCATACTGCAATAAAACTATAAAAGCTAAAAGAATGGTATGATTATGATATTCTGTGATTTATACCATAACTCATCATGAAACACATATAAGTTCAGAGAATGAATTTATGCTCTTTCCCTGCATAATTATATTGATTTGATCCGTTAATAAAGTTATATAATTTACTCAATTGTTTTCCCCGCTGTGATTTCAGCATATTGAGCAACCGGAAACATCACAGCTTTCTTCTTTTATCAGGTACTGAATTGCCTTATCTTTATCTTTCAACAAAGCAAAGCTGTATCCTGAACGCATGAAAACTCCCGCCAAGAAATTAATATCATCCATTCGGTAATCAATTTTAGGCAATATCAGTGCTATCTTAGAATATCGTGGCAATCCCCTATTAATATAGTATTCAGGTAAAATATAGATTTCCGATAAACTGATTTCCAGCTCATTTTCAGGATGAAGATTTACAATATTCAATAAAAATCGGAAGATTTCCAGTTCTCTTGACAATTTAATTATTTCGTCTGCCTGCTCAATAGCTCTTTTATGCGTTATTTGCCCTGATACTTCAAGTTCAAGGATATTATTTTCTAAAATATTTATTTTCCACGACATAGGCAATACGATTAAATCAATTCATGGTATAACGTTATGAAATAATTTCCACATTGATTGTTTTCAGAACCTCAATCATATCAGTAATGTTCAGATTTTATTATTAAATCTATGGTTGTGACTAAAATTCTATTTATAACCAATTTTATTGAGGTAAAACACAGATCTTGTATTTCTTCCGGGGAGAATATGATTCATTATCTTCTCATAACCAAAGGCCAGCATAAAGCTACCGTACCAGTGTACCAGCCGGCTTTTCTTTTCCTCACTTATTTTATCCGAATTATGGCCGGTATCCACTTTGATATGCTCTGGTCCGTCAACCGTTTTAGAACCGTTAATGACTTTATAAACGAGCTTGCCCTCAGTGTTATAACCTAGGATAATGTCCGAACTATCCGGCATCAGGCATACCCTTTTATAAAGGTCGAAATCAAGCACATCAAAAATATCAAAGTTGTTATCCCAAACATAGTTACAGCTATCGTTGAAGGCAAAAAGAAGTGTATTCAGAAGCCTGTAACCATCAAATACCGTATAGGTTTCTGGCATAGGTCTGCCATAAAAATCAACTGTTGTCCGGGTCACTGTGCGATATTCCGGTGTGAATACCTCGGCAGTCAATAAGTAACTACTATTTATAGAAGTAAGATTATGTAATAGCAGCTTATAATTCAGTGAGAAATCGCTCTCCTTAACTCCTTTCTTTTCGGCTTTTTTTCTGATCTTTATCAGGTTCTCCTGCGACATGTAATTGTAAAAATTTTTATAGTCGATAAAATTATAATAATGAATAGATTGCATTATACTATCCAGAAACAGGGAGGTAAAAAACCCGGTATTAACACTTTCATCCGGCTTTGAAGAATTTATTTTCTCATTATAATGCACGTAGGTTCCTGCTACAATTATTCTGCTTAAACTAACAGGTAAAATCAATATCTCGTTAAGGACTTTGTTTTCATCTGCAGGAAATATTTCAGCCGAAAATATCTTTTCCCCTTTTGGTGAACATGAATATAAGGTGAACGATTCGCTTTTTCCTGAAGTTTTAGAAACGATCAGCAAAATCCGGTTATTTTTCAAATCTTCTTTCAAAGAGCAAATTGCTCCACCTATACTTTTAAAAAGTTCGAACTCTCTTGTTTCACCTGAAACCAGGTTCACTTCATTGACACTACATTGTTCTTTTGGGCAATTCATGGCCAGATAATAACTTCCGTTTAAATAAACCCATCCTGAAAATCCACATTTGCCCGCAAGTTTTCCGGAAAATGATTTTTGCTCTCCGTTTGACAGACTTACCTCAGTAATGGTGAAAAGGACCGACTCACTTCTGTTCTCGGAATTAAAGAACAGAAGTGCAATACAGGAATCGGTTAACAGGCTGGCTATATATTCATTTGCAGCTACAGTATAGATATCTTTTACCCAATTTTTTTTTAGATTTTGATTATAGAATGAAGCCTGAAAAGCATACTTTGCTTTATCCACTCTACGGGCATTAGTGTATAGCAGCATCACCCCTTTCTGTCCGGCAGGAATAACTTCCAGTGCCGGATTATCAGGTGCAGCTTCTATTTCCACACGTAGCGGTTTGTCGGACTGGGAGAAGCAGGTCTTATAACATACAACAAATAATAAAAATATAATTAGTGTTTGCCTCATTAGTCATATAAATATCTATAAAGCAAAATTAAAGGATTTATTTTGTCTGAAACTTATTTGACAACTAATTAATAAAAAAGGTCAGACTTATTTTCGTCTGACCTTTATTGAGATGAACATGTTCTGTTATTAACCCGACTAATTTATTATGAGTTTACTTGTTGTGCTTTTCCCTGTTGATTTTTCGGTAAGTCTGACAAGATAAATCCCTTTTTCAAAACCGCTCAGGTTCAGAACCGCCTGGTGGGTATTAAAAACATTACTTAACAATTGTTCGCCAAGCATGTTATAAATATTAAGATTGTAGATACCTTCTGATGAAGTGTAAAGATAAAATATACCATTTCCCGGGTTTGGTCTGACGGAAAGGCCAGGATTCGCAGAACGGTCTGTAATTCCAATATTGCTGTTCGTCAATGATACTTCATCTATTGCAATGTTACCGGAAGATTTCGTTGTGTAAATAAATTTAATGAATCTACTGGCAGGAGAAGGGACAAGACTGTATTCAGTGAAGGGAGTTGCCAGTGAATCGCCGGCATTTGAATATGAGTGAAGTGTAGTAAAGGCTATTCCATTGACTGATTCCAGGATATCAAACTGATAAGGGCTGGCAACTGAATTTTTCTTCAGCCAGAACTTGGCATGCGTTACACTGTCATTAAAATGGATTACTAAATTATCGCCCTGATTATCAAACTTACCAGAATTGGGGGCAACATGACCAGTTGTATAAAAGCTTAACCCTGAGTTATACCATCCTGTCGGATAATCCGTTGAGGGTGTCCAGTCATAAAAAGTCGGGATGTTAGCAATTCCGGGATAAGGACCATCCACAGTAAGTAGAGCACTGGTATCTGCAAATAATAATGAAGCCCGGTCGGCAGCCTGTATGCTTACACCGGATTCGGCTGTGTTATATATAATGCCAGTAATTGCTTTTTGGTTAGTACCAGCGAGAATACTATCAGAAAGGGTTCCGCTTAAAAGGCCGGTGCCTGTAATTTTCGATAAATCAATAACTACATTGGAAGAAACATTGGCAACATTTCCTGCACTGTCCTGAGCCTGAACAACCACAGCAAATGGGATGCCTGCAAGAGGGTTCACACCACCATTTACCGATAAAATCTTCAGTCTGGTTGGAACTACAGGTACTGCCAATACATTAAATGGTGCACAGGTGTCATATAACAGGGTGTCTGCATTATCGCGTGGATAAAGTGTGACTGCTGTTTCTGCTACATCATATAGCACACCGGTTAAGGTAATCCTGTTGCCTCCTGAAGGAATGGTTCCTGTATATGTTCCGCTGAGTGTTCCTGTACCATTGGCAACAAACAGGGTGAAAGGAATATCATTGATCGCATTCACCGGGTTATTTTGCGTGTTTGTTGACTGGACAGTAACACTGAAAGAAATGTTACGGACAGGAGATGATCCACTGTTAACATCTGTAATGGTGAGCTTAGACGGAACAATAGGAACACCGGAATTGGCTGTTATAGAAACATTGTCAATTCCCAAGGCCTGAGAATAAGAGGTATATGAAGTATCTACTGAATAATTCCAGGCAAGATAGATCAGGCTACCCGGAGCGACACTCATTGATAATGTTTTATTAACGACATTAGCGGTGACGCCAGGTGCAACGGCGTAGCCTTTAGTTGTATCATCGGCAGGAAAGGATGTCAGAAAATCATTTCCTGAGTTGGTCCAGTTAACGCCGTCAGTTGAATGAAACATCTGAATCCGGAAAGCTTTTCCCTTAGGGCTTGTTTGAGCAGCATTTCTGCCCTGTCTGTATTTTTCTACATCATAGGAAACGGTAAAATCAGTAATATTACTCGTTCCGTTATTAATGAGAGAAGTGTAAATGTTAACACTTTTGGATTTAGTACCGGAAGATAAACCTCCGATAGCTCTGTCAGTAGCATTGACAACGTCACCTGCCCCGAAATTATAAGATCCGTTTCCTGCCGTAGAACTCATATTATTACCACCTGAACGCATAGTAATATTTGTTGCACCGGCAAAAGTTTTAACCTTCATCTGAACATTTGCAGTATCCACTTTCCAACCCATTGGCAAAGTAGCATTTACAGCACCGCCGAGGCTGTCAAAATTCTGGGTGACTGTTGTCCCGGCAGAAATGCTTATCTGTGAAAAGGAATAGCTAATTCCTGTAAGGACAAACAGCATCGTCATTAAAATCGTAATTTTTCTCATAATGGTTTAAATTTAAAATTTCTTTAATATCACAAAGATAATATATTTACACATTAAAATATATGCAATAAGTGCAAATAAAAAAACCCCGGGATGGGGTTTTTGTTCATGGCAGGTTAAAATTAATTTTTAACTTCTTCAAAATCAACATCGGTCACTTCACCATCACCTGCCTGATTTCCTTGCTGCTGACCGGCATTATTACTTTCCTGATGTGGTTCTCCCTGCTGCTGACCCTGGGTGGCCTCATACATCTCTTTACTGGCTGCCTGCCAGGCAGTATCCAGTTTAGCCATGGCCTCATCAATTGCTGTAATATTTCTGTTTTTATGGGCTTCTTTGAGTTCAGCAAGTGCAGTTTCTATGGTACCTTTTTTATCTGCAGGAATTTTATCGCCGAATTCTTTCATTTGTTTTTCTGTCTGAAAAATCAAGGAATCAGCAGCATTGATTTTATCCACTTCCTCTTTCATTTTCCTGTCGTTTTCTGCATTGATTTCGGCTTCCTGCTTCATTTTTTTTATTTCATCTTCAGATAATCCTGATGAAGCTTCAATCCGAATTTGCTGCATTTTACCGGTCGCTTTATCTTTAGCCGAAACATTCAGAATTCCGTTTGCATCAATATCGAAGGTTACTTCAATTTGTGGTGTGCCTCTTTGTGAAGGGGGAATCCCGTCGAGGTGAAATCTGCCTATACTTTTGTTCTGGTTTGCCATGGGCCTTTCTCCCTGAAGAATATGTATCTCGACAGAGGATTGGTTGTCAGCTGCTGTAGTAAACACCTCTGATTTTTTAGTAGGAATAGTTGCATTAGCTTCAATCAAACGGGTCATGACGCTTCCCAAGGTTTCAATGCCCAGAGAAAGCGGAGTGACGTCAAGAAGAAGAACATCTTTCACTTCGCCTGTTAACACACCTCCCTGGATTGCAGCTCCAACGGCAACAACCTCATCCGGATTAACACCTTTAGAAGGAACCTTCCCAAAGAAGTCCTCCACTAGTTTTTGTACAAAAGGAATACGAGTTGAGCCTCCAACCAGAATCACTTCATCAATTTCGGATGCTTTAAACCCTGAATCACTCAATGCCTTGCGGCATGGTTCAATAGTCGATTTAACAAGGTCATCGACCAGCTGTTCAAATTTGGCGCGGCTAAGAGTTTTTACAAGATGTTTAGGAATTCCATCTACAGGCATAATATAAGGGAGATTGATCTCAGTAGAAGAAGAACTTGAAAGTTCTATTTTGGCTTTTTCTGCAGCTTCTTTCAAACGTTGCAATGCCATAGGATCCTTCCGCAGGTCAATACGCTCGTCATTCAGGAACTCAGTGGCCAGCCAGTCAATAATCCTCTGATCGAAATCATCACCGCCTAAATGCGTATCTCCATTGGTTGACTTTACTTCAAAAACGCCCTCTCCGAGTTCCAGAATGGAAATGTCAAAAGTACCACCTCCGAGGTCATATACGGCAATTTTAAGATCTTTGTTCTTTTTATCCATTCCATAAGCTAAAGCAGCTGCAGTAGGTTCGTTAATGATACGTTTTACATTCAGACCTGCAATTTCGCCTGCTTCTTTTGTAGCCTGACGTTGTGAATCGCTGAAATATGCCGGCACTGTGATAACAGCATCGGTAACTTCCTGACCCAGATAATCTTCGGCAGTTTTTTTCATTTTCTGCAATATCATTGCAGAGATTTCCTGCGGTGAGAATAGCCGGTCTTCTATCCTTACTCTCGGAGTATTATTATCGCCTTTTTCGACCTTATAAGAGACTCTGTTAATTTCTTTCGTAACCCTGTCGAAAGTTTCGCCCATAAATCTTTTTATAGAGAATACGGTTTTTTGTGAATTGGTAATAGCCTGACGTTTAGCCGGGTCGCCGACTTTTCTTTCTCCGTTATCAGTAAAAGCGACTATTGAAGGAGTTGTCCTTCTTCCTTCACTGTTGGGGATCACTACCGGTTCACTGCCTTCCATAACAGCAACACAAGAATTAGTTGTTCCTAAATCAATTCCAATTATTTTACCCATTGTAATATATTATTAAGTTTATTTTTATTTCGCGCGAAATGTCATTCAATCATTATGCCACAGGCATATTTTGAATTATTGACGTATGAAATGAAAAAAACACTCTATTATTGTCAGAGATTATGACAAAAAGGCAGAGAAGTTATATCCCTTTTTACCTTACAAAACCGAGGTCACTGGTAAACCTCCCATAGGATAATGAATCGAGGGATTTGGTAGACAGAACGAATTTTTTCCTCAGGTCATACCGGCATGAGAAAATCCCTATGCCATTAATAATATTGGAATATTCAGGGCGTTCCTGTACTATACTGCTCGATGGGGAATTAACATCCATATAAATGCTCAGGTCATCACCCGCGACATAAACAATCACCTCCACATGGTCGGAAGCACGCCTGACTGAGCTGTTTTGCCGGATAGAACCTTTAAGCACATTAAAAAACTGCTCACCGTAATTTATCTCAATCGATTCGTTACCAGCAAGACTGCTTGATTTTTTCTCCCCCAGATTCCAGTCAGTATATTTACTTTCAGTTACTGAGGTATTGATATCGGTTTCAAAATAATGAAACCTGAAAATAATCTGAAAACGCTTGCCATATTTTGGCGTTTTAAACAAAAGCTTCGATTCGTAAGGAGGTTTTGATGTGAAATCCATAAAGCTCCCGAATGGTTTTTCAAGTTTAAAACCTGTTCCCTGAACAAGATAAATGCTGTCAGAAGTGATTATTTTCCCACTTATCTTGTTGTGAATATATATTTTATACAAGAAACCTTCGTTGAGAGAACGGGTTGTTTTATAAAGGATCTGTTTGGGATAAGAAAAGATTCCGGAATCTTTATTATATACGGTAACAGTATCGAGCGGTATGATATCAACAAGATTTCCCGTGTTATATGCATACAGAGAAACATCAATGTTATTTCCGTAAGTTGAAGAGTCAGGGTTCTGTGCCATCATCATGGCATCACCTTCACCCAGAAAAGCCTTGTTTATTTTCAGGTAATGAATGCTGTCATTCTGGTTCAGAATACCATAAACTATAGTTGATTCTTTCCATGGAGCATTGATATCAAAGTCAGTTTTACAAGCGTGGAAAAGAATAGCTGTAAAAACGAAGAAAATTATTGTAATTCTGATTTTCATGCTGCAAATTTATCATTTTTTTATCATTTAAAATGTAAAGTATAATTCTAATTAAAACTTTTGTAGATTTGCCCGAATAAAAAAATAATAAAAATGGTATCGTTTCAAAATGTTGCCAAAGTAACGACTCATGTTCTTCAGGACATGAAGCTTAAAGGGGAGAAGATAGCTATGCTAACGGGATATGATTATTCTCTGGCGAAACTGATTGATGACGCATTGATTGATGTCATTCTGGTTGGAGATTCAGCTTCCAATGTCATGGCCGGACATTCGACCACACTGCCGATTACGCTGAACGAAATGATATATCATGCCTCCTCTGTGATGAGGGCTGTAAAAAGAGCCCTGGTTATTGTTGATATGCCATTTGGCACCTATCAGGGGAATTCAAAAGAAGCTCTCTATTCTGCCATCCGGATCATGAAAGAATCAGGTGCAGATGCAGTGAAAATGGAAGGAGGCAAAGAAATCACAGAGTCGATTGACAGGATACTTTCAGCAGGAATTCCGGTGATGGGACACCTTGGTCTTACACCGCAGTCTATTCATAAATTTGGCACTTATAATGTCAGAGCTACCACTGATGCTGAAGCAGAAAAATTAAAGGAAGATGCTTTGCTGCTTGAAAGATCAGGATGTTTCGGTATAGTACTGGAGAAAATTCCTGCGACACTGGCAAAGGAAGTCACCAGTTCACTTAAAATACCAACTATCGGCATAGGTGCAGGACGCCACACTGACGGACAGGTTCTTGTATTACATGACATGCTTGGGCTGAACACTCAGTTTTCGCCCCGTTTTCTCAGAAGATACCTGAACCTGAGTGATACTATAAAAGGTGCCGTTAGCGAATACATTAACGATGTTAAAACAAGTGATTTTCCCAATGATCGCGAGCAATATTAAATCTTAGCATGCCGGATGATCTGAACAATATTGTCCTGTATGAAGATAACCATATCATCATAGTTAACAAACCTGCCTGTATTCCTGTTCAGGAAGATAAATCACTCGATCAGCCACTGACCGATATTGTTAAGAATTACATCAAAAAAAAATATTCCAAACCCGGTGAGGTATTTTTAGGAGTAATTCATAGGTTAGACAGGCCTGTGAGTGGTGTTGTCATGTTTGCCAGAACAAGCAAAGCTCTTGTGCGGCTGAATGAAATGATGAAAAACAGACAGATCAGAAAAATATACTGGGCCGTGGTTAAAAACAAGCCACCATCTGACAGTGATACACTGATTCATTTTCTTCAAAGGAATGAAACCAGAAACAAAAGTTATGTTTACGATGAAAATAAAAGCGGAGCCGTTATTGCCGAACTGAAATACGACCTTATTGCTTCAGCAGAAAATTATTATCTGCTTGAAATCGAATTGCTCACGGGGCGACATCACCAGATCAGAGCACAGCTTGCAGCCATAAATTGCCCGATAAAAGGAGACCTGAAATATAACTTTCCCAGATCAAATAAAGATGGGTCAATACATTTGCATGCAAGAAGAATTGAGCTTATTCATCCGGTTACGAAGGAGTTAATCTGTGTAGAAGCAAATCCACCTGATGAATCTTTGTGGAATTATTTCATTCACGAAATAAAGAATAAGAAAATTCCGGAAAAATAAAACATATCAACTATGCCTGTCTGCCTCTTTTTTTCCATTAATTCATATATTTGCCAAAAAAAACTAACCGATAAATTCAATAAATATGTTTAAAGAGCACCCGAAAGGATTATTTGTAGCATTTTTTGCCAATATGGGAGAACGCTTCGGGTTCTATACCATGGTGGCCATTTTCATTATGTTCCTTCAAGCCAAATATGGCCTTGATGCAGCCGGTGCCAGCCAGGTTTACGGACTATTCCTGGCCATGGTTTATTTCCTTCCTTTACTTGGAGGTATACTGGCCGATCGTTATTTAGGATATGGCAGAGCTGTCAGTATAGGTTTAGTCGTTATGTTTCTCGGATATGTTTTACTTTCGATACCAACACCTATGGGCTCAGGCTTCGCACTGATCATAACCGCACTTGCTGTTATTGCTTTGGGAACAGGACTATTTAAAGGTAATTTACAAACTCTCGTTGGCAATCTGTATGATGATCCTAAATACAGTGACAAACGCGACAATGCTTTCAATATCTTTTATATGGGTATTAATATAGGAGCCATGTTTGCACCAACAGCAGCCGAAAGAGTTAGCAACTGGGTCCTGTCTTCATCACATTATACGTATAACGCTAAGATCCCTGCACTTGCCCATAAATTTATTGACGGGACCCTTGCCAATGCTACTGAATACCTTGGCATTGCCCAGGCACAGGATCATACGGTTACCATAGCAACCCTTCGTACTTTTTCCGAGAATTACATCAATGCACTGAGTAAATCGTATCATTATGGTTTTGGTGTTGCCTTTATAAGCCTTATCGTTTCTATGATCATTTTCTGGACATTTAAAAAGCACTATAAGAATGCAGACCTTACAGAAAAACAAAAAGAAAAAAGTGCTGAATTAAAATCACAAGTTGTTCATCTTACATCAAATCAAATAAAAGAAAGATTAATTGCACTCGGTCTGGTTTTCTTTGTGGTAATTTTCTTCTGGATGTCATTCCATCAGAATGGCGTATGTATGACTTATTTTGCAAGAGATTACACCCAGCCCACTGTTGATAAATTTACAAACCTCTGGTTCGATTTATTCGGGTTGCTGCCAATTTTTATTTCTATAGTTGGTTTTATATACTTTGTAAAAAAGAAATCATCTTCAGTAGTAAGGATAATAGGCGGATTGGTATTTATCGGGTTTGGCGTTTTGGCCTATCTCCGTTTTTCAGGTTATCCTGAAATTAATCCCTTTACGCCTCAGAAATTCCAGCATTTTAATCCATTTTTCATTGTTGCCCTGACTCCAATAATCGTCGGGTTATTCAGCTACCTGAATAAAAAAGGGAAAGAACCATCCGCTCCGAGGAAAATTGGTATCGGGATGCTGATAACAGCTGTTGGTTTTATGATTTTAGTTATAGGTTCAATCGGGCTTGCAAGCCCAAAAGAACTTGGACAGACAGTGGCTCCTGACAGCATGCTGGTGTCACCCTACTGGCTGATCAGCACATATTTTACCCTGACTATAGCCGAATTGTTCCTGAGTCCGATGGGAATTTCATTTGTAACCAAAGTAGCCCCTCCTAAATACAAAGGTTTGATGATGGGCGGGTGGTTTGCTGCTACAGGAATAGGAAATTATTTATTGAGTATCATTGGGTTTTTATGGGGAAAACTTTCATTATCAGGACTTTGGCTGACACTGGTTATCTGCACCTTACTGTCTGCTACATTTATATTTTCAGTAATGAAACGCCTTGAAAGAGCAACTAAAATATAGCAATTCCTCAAAGATTGTTTCTAAACTACCTTGTTACCATGGAATGGGGTAGTTCAGCGAAATTCAAATCTTATTATATCCCTCTTATCTTCTTTATTTTCTGATAAGCATTGTTCAGTTCCTGAAACTTTTCAAGAGCTGCTTTTTTAACATCCTCACCCAAATGGCTTACCTTATCGGGATGATACCTGAGAGCCATCATGCGGTATGCTTTTTTGATATCTTCATCTGAGGCATCATGCGATATTCCGAGTATTTTATACGGGCTTTCTTCATCTTTTAAGAACATGGCCTTTACTGAATCGAAATCGGAACTGCGTATGCCTAAATACGATGCTATTTTGCTGATCAGATCAACTTCACTGGGGTGAACAAACCCATCGGCAAGTGAAATGCCAAAGAGGAAATGTAAAAGTTGCAGACGAGAGGAATAATCCATATAGTCTTTAATTTGGACACTCACCTTTTCAACATCAATATCCTGTTTTAAAACATCCCTGATGAACAGCATCTGTTCCTGAAGTTCAGCTTCGCCGAATTGTTTTAAAAGAAAAGACCTGACATAATCGAGTTCTGATTTCATCACTTTCCCGTCAGCCTTTATCACAGCAGCAATAAGAATGAGAAGACTCAGTTTGAAATCATGTGCATTGGTTAATGAATTCTGTCCATCAGCATAACTAAACACTTTGAGAGCTTTGCAAAATAAGCATATTTTTCTGTTGGCAAGATATTTTTATAAAAAGCATTTGTCAGGGTATGATTTTTTCTAATTATTGAGTGTTTTTTTTATTTATTTTAGACATAATTG
>Ga0114951_10005266_pt1 | contig 12026 bp, 15 predicted proteins | sample AM7aDNAmetaG_FD_88677 | JGI IMG/M metagenome (GOLD analysis project Ga0114951, IMG submission 88677) | Freshwater microbial communities from Finland to study Microbial Dark Matter (Phase II) - AM7a DNA metaG | ecosystem: Environmental > Aquatic > Freshwater > Lake | place: Finland: Lake Alinen... | reverse complement strand
GCACAGACACGTATTCGGGTTCTCAGGGTAAATGACTGGCTTAAAAGTCACGGGTATATGTCGGAAATTGTGACAGGCAGTTATAATGACGTGGTGACCTATAATTTTGATGTGGCCGTTGTAGGAAAATCTTTTTCGGCACAGGATATTGACGGCATTAAAATGTTGAAGCAGCAGGGTAAAACTGTTTATGCCGACATATGTGAAGACCTCAGAGAATTCCCGTATTTTAAAGAAACCTTAGCAGAGTGTGATAAGGTGATATGCTGTTCAGACGCTCTGGCAGAAGTCTGTCGACCTATAAATTCCAATGTTGTAGTGATAGAAGACGCTTTTGAAACTGCTTAATAGGGGGTTACATGGGTAATTTTTTTAAAGCTCTGATCAAGGGCTCTAAATGGGTCGTGGTTTTTCTCGGATTGCTTTTCTTCCTCATTGCTTTATGGTTGGGTTGTGCCTGGAGTATAGGTTGGCTGGTCAACAGATTTTTTGACCTGAGTCATTTCGGTCCTCAACAATATCTTCTTTTCGGCTCGTGCGTGCTGGTTTTCACTCTTATTGTTCAAGCCATCACCATCATATTGACTGGTTGGATTCTGATTTCTTACGGACAAAGTACCGGGGCTTTAGCAAGAATGCAGGCGCAAAAAAATGCTTAAAGTAATGACCGTTTGTTATGGGGGCAGTTCGTGGATGGCTGAAGAGCTTCGTCCTATCATAAGAGATATGGGGATGGAGCTCGTATGTATTCATGAATGGCCTTCAGCGGATATAAAATGGGAGCTTAATACCTGGCTGAATAATCTGAAGCAGGCTGATATTGTCATCTGCATGGCCAATTATAAAGTCCAGGCGGCTAAGAGTGCAAATCGCCTTACCCAGGCCCTATCTTTAGGCAAACCTACCATATGCTCTCCCCTGGACGCCTATCTTCAGGTAGCGAAGAAGCATCCCGACAGTTTTTTGTTTGCTGATACTAAAGAGGAGTGGACTGAGAAGTTGAAGCTCTTGAGAGACGATGCAGGATTGAGGGCTTCTTTAAGTCATAAGGCTCTTCAAGCGTCCCAGGATTATTCCATAGATGCCATAGGGAACAAGTGGGCGGCACAATTATTTGGGCCGACCGTTGTAACTCGTGCTCCTGTAGATTTGATAATTGTTAATTACAATAATTCCAGGTATCTTAAATTATGCATTGAGTCTATCCTCAGGAATACAGCTTATCCGTATCACCTTACTATTTCAGATGCGGGAAGTGACGAGGAGACTTGGGAATATCTTAGAAGTTTGAAAGGCGTTAACATAGTAGGCAGTAAAGATGTCAGGAGGACTTATTCTGAGGCGTGTAATGCGGGTATAGAGGCTACTAAGTCAGAGTATTTTGCCATCCTTAACTCGGATTTGATTATGTCTGAAGGCTGGCTTAATAATATGATGATGAAATTTCAGACACAGCCCAATTTAGGCGCATGTGGGGTATTCAGTAACTGTGATAAGGGCTGGCTGCATACCGAGTCTCTTTTTATTGAAAGTGCAGGAATAGACCTGGTTCCTGGGATGATTTATGAACAGATGGCTCCTTACGTTGAAGATCTCTACGCCTACATGGCCAATACGAATAAAAAGAAGAAAGGGTTGTTTAAAGAGCAGGTTTGGGTTGCCGGGTATGCTACGGTTTATCCCAGAAAAGTGGTTGAGGACATAGGCTTATTCGACCCTGTTTTTAAGAATGGCTGTGAGGATTTAGACTTTTGTATGCGAATGGTGAAAAAGGGTTATAAAATAGGACAGGCATTGGATGCCTTTGTTTTTCATTTTGGCGGAGTGAGTCGTGGGGCTTATCAATCCGAAAACAAGGAGTCCTACGATAAAGAAGACCGTGAAAATCATCTGATAATGGCAAAAAAGTGGGATAAGAAAAGGGTGGTGATTTATAGCGGGCCTTCTTGGGAGCGCTGGGATTTCAGGACGATGGAAACCACGGGTATCGGTGGGTCTGAGGTATGGGTAATACAACTTGCCCGTGAATTCGATAAATTGGGCTATAAGGTAGAAGTTTTCGCAGATAGTCCCGAGAACGGTATAAGGGATGGGCATGTCATATGGTGGAATTATACATACTATCCTGAATGGTGTAAATATAACTGGGTAGATTACGCCATATTAAGTCGGACCACGGATCCTTTGGATTTTCCTTTAAGAGCGGGTAAAATATTCACTCAGCTTCATGATGTGTTTCTTATGAGTGATAGAAATAAGACCTGTCTTGATAAAGTGGCTAAGCACGGTGTTCTTAGCCAGTGGCATTTGGATTTTGCTTCTGATTACCACGGTATTCCTAAGGATAGAATGGTGATAATGGCAAACGGGATAAATTTTGCCCGTTTTGATAGTATTCAGGTAGAAAGACAGCCTTACAGGCTTCATTGGTCGAGTTCCTGGGACAGGGGTCTTGATAACGTGCTTTATTTGTGGCCTTTTATCAGGGAGAAATTCCCTAAGGCAGAACTTCACGTTTATTACGGCTGTTATAATTGGAAGGAATCCTGTAGGCTTAAGAACGATCAGGAAGGTCTCAAGAAGATCGCAGAAATTGAAGAGGCAATGAAGCAGCCAGGGGTTTTTAATCATGGCAGAAAGAGCCAGCAGGAGCTTGCTGTCGAGATTAAGAAGGCCTCCCTTTTATTGTACCCGGGGTGGTTTAGTGAAACATTTTACATCGGTGGGATTGAAGCCCAGTATGCAGGGGTACCAGTAATAGCCAATAAGTATGCGGGTATTATTACCACTCTGGGGGACAGTGCCATTTTATTGGGTAATGGGGAGGCCTATTGGCCTTATTCCAAAGAGGGGCGGGAAGCTTTTCTGTCCGAAACTTTGGATATTTTATCCGACACAGAAAGATGGAAACATTGGAGTCAAAAGGGGCTCGAAAACGCTAAGAAATTCAGCTGGGAAAAGAGTGCCCGTAGGTGGAAGGATTTATTTGATAATGAAGATAAAAAAGCTTGAAAAAGCTATCGGATGGACCATAGAGTGCGATTCTTCAGAGGAATACAAGGCAATCGAGCCTTTTATTTCCTGCCTGCTCGATGAGTACTGCGAAGACGGCGAACCCCTTGATTCTGACATAAAAGGCGCAATAGAAGATTTGTTAGATTCCCTCGAATAGGTCCTAATAAGCTATTTATATCCTTTAACGGATATATAAAAGGAGGGCTTATGTGGTCTTTTGTAAAAAGGTTTTTTAATAGGGACTGTCCGGTAGATGAGCCAGGATGGAAAAAGATTAAGGTAAAACCATGTGGCATGAGAGTGCAGTGGAGGGAGAAGAATAGTTGTACTTTAGAGGAGTTTTGCTATGGGGTATGGTACAACAAAGACGCCCGTACTTTTATGCTTGACCGAAAGGGTCTTCGGCTTTTGTATATAAAAGAGGAGAATCTTGTAAAATCTATAGAAATATTAAAATAGGAATATATGAATAATGTTTTGACGTTCGTGACGGCGTTTAAGAAGTTTAAAGGTCCTTATGAGGTAGTGCAGAAGTCTGCTTTATACACCTACAAGATGAATGACATTGATGTAGTAGCCCCTGATAATGAGGTAGCTCTAAAGGAAAACTGCCCAGGTGTTACCTTTATCGATGGTGTAAAACGGGCAAGGGAATTAGATTTCAACCATCAATCGCCTGTTTTATGTGACCTGTTGAAGAAGGCCCTTCCGATAATAACTACCCCTATGATAGGTTTTATAAAGTCTGACGTGCTGCTCCCTGAGGACTTTTTATTGAAGTGCAATCATTTTTTCGATCAATATGGCCTTGATGTATGCCTGGCAGGGGCGAGGCACAACATTAAGCTTGTGTATGGCATTGTGAACTCGGAAAGTTTTAAAAGGGTTCAGCAGGAAAAATGGGTTGAATCGGGTAATATGGACTTTTTCATTACATCCAAATTTATATGGAAGAAGATTTTGAAAGATATGCCGGAGTTCATATTGGGGCGGTTTTATTGGGATCGGTGGTTGTTAGGGGCGGCCGAGAAATACTGTCCTAAGAGGTACAATTGTACGGATTCCCTGATAGCGCTTCATTGTGATCATAATTATAACCATATTATTTTATCAGAGAAAGCGGCTACTGTAGATGCTGTCTCTTCTCTTCATAATAAGACTCTGTGGGAAAAAAGTGGCCTGTCGGGGGATTTAAAAGGATGGAAGAAAGTTTAATTATCTTCTAATACGGCATTGTTGTATTGATAAGTCTGAAATATCGTTACAACTATAAAATATCCTTTTAAGGGGGTTTTTCATGTATCAGAGTATAACTGAACCGCTGAAGGTTTATGGAAACGCCATTCTTGGTAAGGTTACCCTTAGAGCCCCGAGCTCGAGTGACCTTAAGATTCTCAAGCAGATTATGCATGGGGTAACTCCGCAGGATGCTAAGAGCGCCTTAAGTGGCCCGGCCACAGGTCTTAAGACTGCTGGTGGAATGACGCTCATTCGTAATCTGAAGACCCTTGGCCCGAAGTTGAGTAAGGCTGCTATTCCTCTTCTTGTCGCACTGCTTGCCACTATGGCTTCTGCCGGTACTTCTGCAGAGCAGAAACAGCAGCTTAATGACGCCGTTTCTTCTGAGAACAGTATTGCCGTTACGCAGATGCTTCAGGATATGACAAAGGCTGAGGAAGTCAAACTTGCTGAGCCAAAAGTGGTTTCGGTCATTTCTCCCAATGAAGCAGAGATTCCTGTAGACCCCAGAGTGGGCCCGACGGACACTGCTCCTGTAAAAGCGTAATATCAGTTTTTTGATAGCTTGAAAGAAAAGCCCTCTATCCTCTGGAGGGCTTTTCTTATTTTCTGTAGAAAGGCTGGAAAGTCACCCAGTCCCTCATGTTTTTTATCACAAGCCCATCAACATCCACCTGCATACCTCCTACAATATGTACCGTAGGGCTGTATTTATCACATATTCTTTTTATAAATCTGAAATCATGCTCAGGTTCATGCCGCCAAGGCTCTGCCACAGCCCATTCACGCTTGACGATAAAACACGGGGTACCCACATGACATATCATAGGAAATGTCGCGAGCCCTATCTCAGGTACTAATACTGTTCTGTTTGGGCTGCCATTTTTATACATGCGTGATTCCTGGCACGACATCTGTACCACGGTGATATGATTTTCCCCTGTATTGGATATTAGTTTTTCTAAGTAGGTACTTTTATAGCGGTCATCATCATCACAGAATACAATGTATTCCCCTTGAGAATTTGATATCCCGTGATTCCTTGGGTTTGTCCCAGGGGATTGTGTCATGTTACCGAGATCTTTTTCGATACTCATGAAACGTGTCCAAGGCCCAGCAGTACTCATTAAGTCTACGACGTCCTGTGGGGGCTTGCCGTCATATACAATCAGGTGTTCAAAGTCTTGGAAGGTCTGATTTTTAAAGTCGTTGAGCAGGTTGCTGAGTTCTTTTACGCCTCGAGAGGCCGGGGTTACAACGGAAATTTTCGGCATTTTATCTCCTATCTGAATTTGATGTCTATAAGCTAAATTATATTAATAGATCATTAAAAACCCACTATTTAATAATCTATTAATGCAAAAATCTAATATAGGGACATATCGCCTAAATTTATATACAAATTCAAATTACAGGAGGCTTTTTATGGCAGTGCCCGTACCAGTTGATTTTGTCACAGGAAAATTTCAGGTTTTTGAAGCCGTTATGGATTTTGGTCTTAATTTTGAAGACCGTAAGATAAAGTCCTTTAAGGTTCGGATATCCGACACTGTTCATTATGATGGTGAGACAGCTAAATACACTTCCCCTAAAGGTGAAGAAGTCATAGGCAGATGTCCCAGTTTGAGGTCGGCTATAAATGTTATGGGGTGGTTGGTTTTGAAAAAGAACGGCAAAGTTAAAGACGTTGCTGTTAAGGTGGCTAAAGTTGAGGCGCCTATGCCTGCATCTACAGGAGATTTTGATGCACAGAAAGGTGGCAACTTTGATACTTTTGCTATTAAAGACAGGGCTAACGTTTTTGTGGCTAAAAAGCCCGATTACAGTGTTATAAAAGAAACGGATCTTACCGTCAAGACCATTGAATTTACGAAGAAGTCGAATGTTAAAGAGAAAAGACAAAACGATCTCAGTGCAGTTGGGGATCAGGTTGAGGTCAGGAGTTCTGTAAACAGTTCGACAGCCATGCCGAGACAAGGAAAGTTCAGTACGAATATCACCAGGGCTGATGAGATGGGTTCTGCCGGTACGACACCCATTAATAATATCAAGAAATTGGCTACGAAGGAAAAGAAGCCTTCTAACACTTTTATGGTGGATAAGAGCTCTCCTGTTCCTTCTGAGGACGTGACTAAAGAGGATCTTCGCAAGGCTATTAAGAGGTCAGACGAATCTCAGGATGCCAAGGTAGTAGGGAAGATTGCTAAGGGTAAGATCACTGAAGTTCAGTCTATTGATGGCGTGACCCTTAAGCATGTCGATTCCCCTACAGAAGTCAGTCTTAAGACTAAGTTATCCTCTGGTGGGGATGCTCCTATATCTGCTCAGGAAGAGGGTAAAGTTGTTGGGGCCATTAAGAGTGTGGAGAAGCGTGATGCTGATGCCCTTGAGGCCGCTAAGCAGCGGGCAGCGGCAAGGAAAGCGGCGGCTGCTTCGACTCAGGCCCAGGTTGAAAAAGAAAGGGCTGCTTCTGGGAATCCTAATTATCTATCAATGTTACCTGAAAATTGGGTGAAGTTGCATTGGGTTAAGAAGGAACAGTTCATTAAAACTCTGACCGACAAGGCGTTCATTGAGTACATTCTATCGGTCGAAACTTTAAAGGCCGTTCAGAATGCCTGTCGTGAAAGGTTGAAAGAGCTTGGATAAGCTTTCTTTAGCTAAAAAAGTTGTTGCCAATGTCATGGATTTCGACATGCACAACCTGTTTTATCCGAGGCCGCTTCTTGAAGAAATGGAAGACGCGGCTTCGGGTGCTTATACTGTCAACGATAAGCCGTATCTTCGAGAGAGGCCTTATGGCTCCCAGCCCTTGCTTATTAAGCCGACATATAGTGGCGATTTCCTAAAAAAGTTGGATGAACCTTTGGAAGGAAAAACACTGAATATCGAAGCGGCCGATGAGGAGAATCTTAAAGATTTCAGCATGCCTTCTGAGATGCTCAAGCACCAGGAGCAGCCGCATCCCAGGGTGAATTTAGACGAGTATTATGACTTTAATAGACCCGGAGAAGGCGCTGGCGGGGATGACTTAAAAGGGTATTGGGATCGTGGTTGGGATGAAACAGATGCTCCTGAGATGTCTGAAGATAAGCAGATGAGAATGTGGATTATGCCCGAGATCGGTATGAAGATTGCCCGTGTGGTTGAGGCCTATACCTGTGATGTCCTTGGGTGTGGTCGTGAAATTCGTGCAAGCGCTGTTGTGGCAGGCTATTTAATGGACCGTTTTCCCGTTCAAGGTCCGTTTGACGTCTCCGTTATGAAAACAGCTAAAACTATCGGGGATCTTGAAAGGTCGACTGCGAGTAAAAATGTGGGGAGCGTAGCCACACTTAGACTGAAGAAGAAATCTCCTAGAGAAGGCCGTTATGTTTTTGAAACAGTTCCGAGTACAAGTAATCTTGAGAGAATAAATAAGGTTAAGACTACTCCCGGCGTAGGTAACGCTCTTTCTGGGGATCATTTTTATACGACATATATACAGTTTGTCCCTAGAAGTAACGTTCGAGATTTCAGGAAATTGGATGTGCAGGTATCCTGCGACTGCCCCTCTTGGCTCTATTATGGTGCCCAGTACAATGCCCTTATGGGGGATTATCTGTACGGAAATAAGATATGGCCTAAGGTAGCCCCTCCCAGAGTCAGGGGTCCTGGTTTTGATGTGTGTAAGCATATTCTAAAGGCCTTTAAGTTTCTTACTGAAGAGATGGGTGCTTCGAGGGCTATTTTCATCGGTCCTAAGAAGGTTAAAAAAGACTTTGGTGTTAGTAAGTATGAATTGGCGAAGCCTAAGGACTATGAAAAAGAAGAGGGGAAAGTGCCCTTTTATTATGATCACATTGATAAATCCCCTACTATTCAGAAATTGGTGAAATTGTGGGAGACTAAGCCTAAGAGCGCTCCAGGAATTTTAAAGAATCTTACGAACGTAGATGAGGTGACTTATTTCGGCCATAAATTTCCTGAGGCGGCACATCTTGTGGCAAAGAGATTGAAGGAAATTGCCTTTGCCGTCCCCAAGAAAGCGAAAGCGATAAATAAAAAGATAAAAGAAATAGAAGAGAAGGCCGGTGAAGAACCCGAGAAGTTATTGGCCGTGCCCGTAGAATTATCCCACTATGATAATACCCCTTCTCTTCAGGACACTTTGAAAAAGCTGAAATTGAATGATAGGACGGGTATTGAGGCTTATGTACAAAGTCAAAAAGACCCTGATATGGTAGCCTATCTGTACTATAAGTTTTTTGATAAGACGGATCCTGGGAAATGGTTTTTAACAAACGCTGCTTTAAATGAAATTACTCAGTTAGCTAAATTCCGTAAAGATACACCCCCTGAGATCAAGGAAAAAGCCAGGCATTGGCTCAGCCAGATGATAGGCATGGGAAAATAAAATATGAATAACATTGCATCAGACGTTTTTTACTCGCAGGCGAAAATTAAAATTGATTTTAAAGGTAATGACATTAAAGAGGCTGTTAATTTCGGCTTTTCCTATATAGAGTCAGAGGATCATTGCGTTAATTATATCGTTGCAAATCCTAGGAATTTGAAGAATATCTTTGTGGATATTCAGGATTCCGTGGTTAAGGTGGATGAGGGGTCTATAGGGGAGTTGTGGACGGCTAAACTATTAGTGTCTGAAAAGCTCACTGACTCAGAAATACTTTTTTCGAATGAAACTTTTTCTGCTGTTATAAATCTAAATCTAAATTCAAATGAGGAGTAAAGTATGGCCAGTTACGATTATCAGTGTGACAAGTGTGGGGAAGTAGAAGAACATGTTCATAGCATGCTTGAGACTCCTGAAATAAAGTGCCCTAAGTGTGCTACTGTCATGCATCGGGTTATTACGGCCAGTTTTGGTGGCTTTATTCTCAAAGGAGGGTCTCCGGCTATCCATGATAGGGAGAAGCGCTCCAGGAACAAGCATGTGGCTGAGATGGAACGCAGGCAGCGGGAACATTACGGGGCTCCTGCCAAGATTAAGCCTAATATTGCAGGTATTGAGACAGGGACATGGGCTAATGCCCAGACGGTAGCTCATGAGATAAAAAAGGAGACGGGTATTATGCCTGAGACCTTTACTCCCATGGTTGAAAAAGAGAAAAAGAGTAAGCTGATAGTTTAATAGTCTATTAATACTGTATTTATAACCTGAGGAACCTTATGATTAGTGTTATTGAAGCCCTATCAAAGTCAAAAGCAAAGATTCAGTTTGCCTGGAACACTGAACCTGGTGCCGTTTCCTATAAAATTTATGTAGGATTAGGCCCTGACGTATCCTTACTTACGTCGCTGGTTACCGGAGTTCCTAATATGCGGGATAACTATCCTGCAACGCAGAGGAAGGTTTCTTATCCGGTTGATATCGCTAGTGTTCAGGCGGCTTTAAGTCTTCCAGCAACATCGGATTTTTCTAATACTGTCTTTTATTTTACTCTCACATATGTAGACTCCCTTGGTACTGAAAGTGCCCTGGCTGACTCGATTGTGATTGAGATTCCTCCTGTAGGAATTCTTGGCAGGACGATGCGGGATGATCCGACGATTAATCGCCATGGGTATGTCTTCAGTGACGGCATTCAGCGCTGGATTAAAATGGTTGGGTCTTCTACGGGTGCGACTGTTGTGGACTCGGCAGATTTTTATAAGAGTAATATTACGATAGAATACACATACGATGGAACTAATCTGGCCACTACCAAGTCCTACCCCAGTGATGCGACGGCAACGGGGATGCCCGCTAAGTTGACCTCCTACACTTACGCAGGCAGTAAAGTGACAAAAATGGTAGTTACGGACAGCACGATTTAAATAAAAATAGAAATAGAATAATACAAATACATAAAATTTGAATAAAATCCACACAAACAAATCGTTCAAAACTTTTAAGGAGGCTTAACATGTTAGATTCAACAGTCATCGTTTCGTACGACCGTACAAACTACGGAAGAGTTTATCTTGGTGATATCGGACAGCGTCGTGGTCTTGGTGGAGCAAAGGGAGGTACTTATACCCTTGGCCAGGATCAGTACCTCAGTTATGGTGGTGATGCCACCTTTGTTAAGACGGGTGATGTCCTTCTTAGCATCGACCGTGGTACGATTCATATGATGAATCATGGAGACCGTACCGCTTTCACGATCACCTACTAAGCTTTTTCGCATAAAGCTTTTTAGAAAAGCCTTGAGGTTATGCCTCAAGGCTTTTTTATTGTAATAATGTTTTAATTGAGGTTATTTAAACAAAGCTTAGTAATAATGTCTTAATACAGAGGGTTAAATTACTAGTTCATATATGGATCCAAAACAATTAATAAGAAAGAGATAACAAATGAGCACAGATCAAGTCCTATCAGATGTTTATGACGATGAGTCAGGGTATTCGACGTGCGATCTTTATTTAGCGGCCTTTTTTCTTTCGGCCGGCTCTAAAATGGTTCGGTCGACCAGGGATTCAAAGACGAAGAGGGTTTATTTTGTTTTTGAGAAGAATCCTATCATGTTGGATCTTAAGTTAAGCTATTTCAGCCGTGAGGCTAAGATAGACGCCCTTACATTTGCTGATAATATCAAGTCCCTGAAAAGTCTTTGCCATAACATCGTAAGTGTGAACGCTATTCCGAAGGTGTAAAAATGAATCATCTTATAGATTTCATTAGAAAAGTTAATGCGGCTCAGAATTTCCGTCTGAAGGATAATTTTGAATTTATAGCATTTGATGACATCTCTGGAGAGCATATAGAAGAGACGAATGAGATTCCTGAGACCCTAGAGATTTGGGCCGCCGTAAAAGTCCCTTATGAGGGAGAAGTCCCTGAAAGCTACAAGGTTTTAAACCTTATTATCGGGGATTGGGTAGAGGCAAATCTTGAGAAGATCACCCCTGTTATCCATGCTGAATTAAAAGAGCATTTTCAGAAGAATTATGCTGAAAGCGATATATCGGGATTGGAAGAAACTGAGGATACGGCTGTGTGGCTTGATCAGTTGGATTATATGCCAGAGATTGATCAGGAAAAGAAATTTATCCTGATAGAGATTGAGCTGGTGCTAAATGCAGAACCCATTGGGGAGTAATCAATGTTTAAATCTATTGCTGCTCAAAATGCTGCCTGCAATGCAGTCACGCGTCTTGTTGATCAGGGGTCGTCGTACCCTACCGGTAAATTAAGCATATACAATTTCGATTCTACATCTCTTATTGATTTTAACCTCTCCATTCCAGCTTTTGCAGACGCTACAGATGGGACAGCCATCTCTAATTTTATCGCTGACTCTACCGTTCTTCTGAATGGAACAGCATACTCTTTTGCTGTCTTAAACAGAGATGCAACGACGGTATGGAATGGAACCGTGTCGGATATGGCAGGTTCCGGCGATTTAAAGTTAAACTCTGTGTATTTTAGCCAAGATTCTACTGTAGTCATCACCAGCATGGTTTATATCGCTCCTCCCGAATTTACTTATATAGGGCAGCAGGGTGCGACGGGTTTAATGGGCCCAACGGGTGTTCAGGGAGTTCCCGGTCTTACCGGTGCTGGTGTTCCTGGCCCTACAGGTTTGGGTTGGCAGGGCGTTACAGGTTTAAGTGGGCCGACAGGTCCTCAGGGCCAAGGTAGCACAGGTATTTCAGGCTTGACTGGATTACAGGGGGGTACTGGGATACAGGGAAATACTGGAATACAGGGTGAAACAGGGCCTGCAGGAGGCCCTGTAGGGGAAACCGGGCCTCAAGGTATTCAGGGAGCGACTGGGATAGGCTAT
>Ga0114951_10005264_pt1 | contig 12032 bp, 17 predicted proteins | sample AM7aDNAmetaG_FD_88677 | JGI IMG/M metagenome (GOLD analysis project Ga0114951, IMG submission 88677) | Freshwater microbial communities from Finland to study Microbial Dark Matter (Phase II) - AM7a DNA metaG | ecosystem: Environmental > Aquatic > Freshwater > Lake | place: Finland: Lake Alinen... | reverse complement strand
TGTAAACTGGTTGGCGGTTACGCCTGTTAGGGTGTATCCTGTTGTTGCCGATAGTGTGATTGTTGCGGTGTAAACTGTGCCTCCTGCAAATGTTGTTGGAGTTCCGCTCCATGTTACCGTTCCCGTGTATCCTGTTCCTGCGGTAACTGATGTGACAGGAGTGGCTCCTGTCACCGGAGCTGTTACGCCTGCGATGGCTGTGGCGGAGATGGTGGTATTGACCACTTGTGTTACCACGCTGGAAGTTGAGGTGCTAAAATTAGCGTCTCCGGCGTAAACAGCAGTCAAAGAATGACTACCAACCGAAAGCGAAGAAATTGCCAGCGTGCAACTGCTGCTTGTTGTTGTGCAGGTGCCAATGGAACTGACGCCATCATTAAATGTAATTGTTTCCGCATCAGGAACGCTTGGTGAAACTGTCGCCGTAAGCGTTGTGCTTCCGCCGGATGCTGTTGGATTAACCGAAGAAGTGAGAGTTGTGGTGGTTGAAGTGAGGGATGAGGTGGATATGGAAAAAATAACTCCATCGGCTGCGCTTCCGCCCTGATAGGCAGTTCCATAAAGCGTGGAACCTGAAAGAATAGGGGAACCGTAGGGGTATTTTCCATGAGCTGCTCCGTCGAAGTTAAATAAAACTGTTGGGGTTCCTCCGGTAATAGGCTCGGAAAAGATAACACCATCAGCGTTGCTTCCACCGCCATAAGTCATTCCATAAAGCGTGGAACCTGAAAGAGTAAGTGAACCGTAGGGGACTCCTCCATGGGATGCTCCGTCAAATTTAAATAGAGCCGTGGGGGCTCCTCCGGTGACAGGTTCAGAGAGAATAACACCATAATTATTGCTTCCGCCCTGATTGGCCATTCCATAAAGCGTGGAGCCGTCGCCTGAAAGAGTAAGGGAACCGTAGGGGTATTTTCCACGGGCTGTTCCGTCAAAGATATACAAAACTGTCGGAGTTCCTCCGGTGACGGGTTCAGAGAAAATAACTCCATCGCTGTAGGTCCCGCCTAGCATAGTCATTCCATAAAGCGTGGAACCTGAAAGAGTAAGGGAACCGTTGGGGTATTTTCCATGGGATGCGTCAAAATTAAATAGAACTGTGGGAGTTGGATCCACAATGTAATCAACGTCTATACTGCCGCCTGTTATTTGCAGGTCGAAGGTGTCGGTGGGGGTTTGGAGATTTTTTAATAAAATTCGGTATTTGCCGTCATCGGAAATTTTTGAAAAATTTGGGTTGATTCCGTCGTCAGCAAGAGTTAGTTGCGGGCCTTCGGTTTGGTTGCCGTCGGCATCGGTGTAGACGGGGAAAACATTTATGCTGGGGAAATCTGCGGCACGCGCCACATTGTCATTCCCTTGAAAAAGGGAATCCAGAGATGATATAATAGAATTGCGGTGGGGGTAGCTTGGCGCGGATCCTGGCTTACCATCCGTGGATCCGGGGGTTCGATTCCCCTTACCTCCACCGTCAAAGGTTTGCTCTGAATCAAATTCAGACCAGACTCTTGACAAGGACTTTTTATCTGATATACTTAAAGCAGATGGTAAGTCAGGGTCTGAATTGCGCGCTAAGCGTGATCCCAAAACTTCCGCGGGGTACCCTTTGGGTCTTGCGGATTTTTTGTTGTACTCACCCTGCAATGACACGGGAGAAGAAGCTTTTGCATAAACCGTAATATCTTTTGTGTTGTCTAAGGTTTGTTCAAAGGTTACTCTTATGTAGTTATTGTTTGGAACGGTTGCAAAGTTGTTGTCTTGCGTTTGAACTTGCGGATAAACATCTGCAACAATGTTTTGATTTTCGTCTAATTGAAAAGCTTTTGAAATGAAGATGATTTCAAATGTTTGTTCGGATAAATGTGGGACTGTCCATTCAACGTAATCAAGGTAGCCGTCGCTGTCGGTGTCGAAGGCGTGGAATTCCATTGGCTGGTTGTGGTTGTTTTTCCATTTAATGTGGATTTTGCCTTCTTCTCCGACTTTGAAAATGCGCGGAATTTTTGTGGAGGCCAAAACATCTGTGAGTTTAATTTGGCTTTGCAGACAAGCTTGGTAGGCGGATTCGTCTGGCGTAGGAGAAGGAGAAGGAGTCGTCGAGTCATTCGACTCGACAGGGGTGGGGGCGGAAATGTCAGGAGAGGGAGTTTCGGTTGATGTCGGCATTGCTACGCTTTCTTCAGGAGTGGGTGTGAGGGTTTCTGCGGGGATAACTGCCTGTTCTAAATCGGCTCCAAAAAATTTTTGAAATGGTTTGAAAAATTTTGTGAAGCCGTTAAGCAATCCTGCTGTGGCGGGGCTTGCTCCAAGCGCAGTCGAGGGCTTCGGATTAAGCGATTCGCAGTCAACGGTTTCGGTTGGAGCCGATATTGTAACTATTTTTCCGGTGTCTGTGGATTGCTCGGTAACTTGCGGAGCGGGAGTTGTGTAAGTTACTTGAACAACGTCGTCGGTATTTGCATTGTCATTCCCCTGAAGAGGGGAATCCACGTTTGGTGTTGCTTCGGGAGAAGGGGAAGGGGTCTGGATTCCCGCCTCCGCGGGAATGACAGTGGGGGCGGGGGTTTCTGTTGGAGTCATATCTTCGTCATTGGAAGAAGGGGAAGGGGTCTGGATTCCCGCCTCCGCGGGAATGACAGGAGAGGATGTGGGAATGACAGTGGGGGCGGGGGTGATTGCTTCGGCAGTCAAATTTACAATTGTGGAATTAGATGTGTCCACAACATCCAAACTTCCTGTGTTTCCCGCAATAGTCTGCACTATTGTATCTGCGGCATCACCCAGATCAGCGGCCAAATAACTCGTAACTTTGGCCAATAAATTTGGTGTTCGCAAACCGGACATAGCCAACTGTTCTCTTTGATCCAAAGATAGATTTTGTTTTGGAGCTAACGCCAAAATATTTTTTGCCTGTGTTGAGCTGACGGTTTGAATTTTTATGTTCGATGCACCTTTGGGAAGATTAAGTAAATATTTTTTATTTGTAATTTGACTGCGTTTAACTAAGACCGTCCATTGTACAGGTTGTCCCGCAACCGCCGCGGTAAGCATTTTTGGAGATAATGCGCTTAGCACCAAATTTTGATTAACTTTGTAATGCAAAGCAAGAAGACTGGCCCCCGTTATTGAAAGCACAATAACAATTATTGCAATAATTAAGCCCTGTATTAACTTGATTTTTGGTTCCGGTAATGCCATTTTTTGTTTTTTATTTTACAACCGAAGGAAGAATAACAATCGAGATTCCCTGCATTTGACCATTTGGCATTAATTTTAAAGCAACATTGACATTTTGTCCGGTTTTAATATCTGAAATCAAAGATATTTTCTGCACAGGGACTGCGCTCTTGCTGCCTTCGGCAGGATTTGAAAAAGAAAATACGCGCGCATCTGATGCAATTGAAATTGCGAGAGTGTCTCCAAGATTATTCAACGTTATGCTGTTGCCGTTTACAGACGCCACTTTGCCATAAGCTGTAATAGACGAAATAACTTTCGAATATAAATTTCCGGCAACCTGTTCTTTGGCAACCTGAATTTTATTGAATGAATGAAAAGTCCCGCCTACGCCAACCCCAATTAAAAGCGCAACAACAACGGCCACCATTAAAACTACCAACTGTTTTTTATTTGTTTCTTCCATATTTTTTTATTTAATAATTTTTAAATTATTTAATTATACAAGAAAAAAAATAAAAGCAACAGTGGATAAGTCGGCAAACAAAAAAGAGTTATTGCATTGCCAGGATTTGTTTCAACCGCTTTTTGTGCGGCAGACAAAACTCTGACAAAAAACTTTTCTTCTCTTTTTTGCAACCTTTCTCTTGTCCCCTCAATTTCTTCAACCTCGTCTCCCATCTCTTTCATATGCTGAAATTCTTCAGCAAAAAGTTGGTCGAGTTGACGATTCACATCCTCTCTCACTAAGTCGAACTCTGCTTGAGGATTATCTTTTTTTTCAAATTTTTCTGCCATAATTTTGAATTAAATTTAATTTACCTAATTCTACCAAAAACCCAAAAAATATCCAACCCCAATCCAACCAAAAAAGAGCGTTTTGGGCTCTTTTTATTGGTTAGTATTAATTTTATACCTAACTACGCCACAAATTCTGCAATCTGTATATTTGCCTACTTGCGACTCTCTTTATGCCTCGCGTGTGTCAAAACGCTATGATATTTTATTTTATATCCTTTCTTTCAAGCACATCAAAACCATCGGCGATTGCGGCGCATAAAAAGTCTTCCAGTTGGCTTTGATCATCTTTCGTCTGTGCTTTATATAGATAAGTGTAATATAACTGTTTTTGTTGCTGTCGGATTATTGCCGGAGCAAAATTGTATTTCAAAAGCATAGCAGTCATCAGCAGTCTGCCGACACGGCCGTTGCCATCTGAAAATGGATGAATTTGCTCAAACTTGCTGTGAACCCTTGCCGACAGCAAAACAATATCTTCTGTTTTGCTTGCGGCGTCTTTTACAACGGGCGGCATTAATTTTGGCACGCTTAAATAATTGGCGGTCGGTATATCTGTGCCCCCGATCCTTACGGCATGATCTCTGTATTTCCCGGCATCCGGGCGAACTCCATTCATCAATATGCTGTGCAATTTAAGAATCATCTCCTCGCTTATTTCCCCTTTTTGGGAGATGTAATCGAACAAATAATTCAATGCTGTCTGGTGGTTCTTTGCCTCCAGCTGTTCGTTTAAGCTTTTGTTTGGCAATGCAACGTTGTCGAATATAACTGCGGCTGTATCTTTTTCATCAAGAGTACTGCCCTCTATGCTGTTTGAGTTGTAAGTCAGCTTCAATATAAATTCGTCGCGGATGTCCGGGTTTGCTAAAATTTCCTCAACAACATTTTTGTATTGAGATGATTTTTGCTGCAACGCCTGCTTCTTGGCAGTCAGCACATCTGCCGGAATTATTTTCTGTCCGGTAACTTCTAAAAAAAACTCATCAATCATGGCCTGCATTTTTTGCCGTGGAACAGATTTGCCATTCCACCAACTATTAAATGTAGCAAAAGACACGCCAAACCTTTCGGCCAATTTGGCTTGAGTCAATCCAAGCATCCTTCTAATAATTTCTAACTTTTGTTTTATAGTCATAATTTTCATATTTAATGCCTACAACCCTATATTACCAAACTTTATATAGTTAGTCAAATATAGTATAACTTTATAAAGTTAGCTATTTATCCCGTATTTTCACTTCCGGGACTAAATATAATTTTGCAGTAAAAAATCACCCATACGTATTGGGTGATGTCTCTATCTCCTCTAATTTGTAGAGAATGTCAATTGCTGGGTTACTGATACGTTTCCTGAAGCATCTAACATTGAGATTCCATAACTTAATTGATATTGCTGGACTGCAGCTGCTGTCAGCGGTCCATAATATCCCGTAACTCTTCCGGTAGGATAGATATCAGAGTTTGATGCCAAAAAAGTTTGCAAATTGGAAACATTGGTTCCCGTAGATCCTACTCCCATATGTGCGGTAAGGGGCGTATTTGCAGATACCGTGAAGTATCCATTGCTGGCCGACACAAGTTCCTGCTGACATTAATAACGATGCTATTGCTAAAGCCGAAGTTACGGCTATTGTTTTTATATTTGTGTTTATAATTTTTTTGTTTAATTTATTATTTTTGATTTTTATCTGACTTTCCGACCTTTCAATCTTTATTTACAGCCTACCAGTAAATTAAGGTTATACTCTATATGTCTGTTTACAGAAATATTCCTTACAGTTTTAATTGATTTCCCTAATTTTTACGTGCACTGCCCGATTGTATTCACTATTGTTTTTTAAATTTTGGATAAGGGTTTTCTCAGCATATAAAAGTGATGCCATTACTAAAAACATCCCAAACGGATTTACTAATAACAGAACGAGCTCATCGATTATATAAATCATATTTTTATTTTTTAAGTTTTGAATATATATTTTTAGACCTTTCTGATTAGTATGTCTGTTGATTGCTATATTCCTTACATAAGCATAGAGTAAAGGAGTGGACAATCAACAACAATTTTTGGAAGCTTACGATAAATATGCCCCTGCGATTTCTCGCTACTGCTATTATCGTGTTTTTGATAAAGAAAAAACCAAAGATGTTGTCCAGGAAACTTATACTCGAACGTGGAAATATATGGCCGACGGAAAAGTGGTTGAAAATATTAGGGCTTTATTATATAGGATAGCCACCAATATCATTATTGATGAATCAAAGAAAAAGAAAACTGCCTCTTTAGATAAAATTATGGAGGATGGTTTTGCACCATCTACAGACTCAAGACAAAAAACTCAAGATTCTTTTACAGCAAAAGAGATCATTGTCATCATAAAAACTTTAGATGAAAAATATAGTAGCGTCATACTGATGAAATATGTTGAAGAACTTTCCACAGAAGAAATTGCGTTCGCTCTTAATGAAACCGAAAACAACATTTATGTAATGATTAGCCGCGGTCTAAAAATAGTAAAAAAAATCCTAAAGGATCAGGTATAAATTCTGTAAGGAAAACAGATAAAAATAGACATATACAGTATGAACAAAAAAAATATTAATTCTTCGTCGGACAATGTAATCCTTAAACTCAGACATTTAGCCAAAGAAAAGGAGGTTGTCAGAATTAAACTGGAAACCACAGCTGCAAAGCTTGCTATAATCGCCAAAGAAAAGGAGGCTATTAGGATTAAGCTAGAAGATACGGCAAAAGATCTTGCTCGCGCCAAAGCCACAGACGAAGCCATGCTTGATAGTATTGGAGACGGAGTTATTGCCACCGATGAAAAAGGCATCATTATGCTCATCAATAAGGCGGCCGAAAAACTGATTGGCAAAACAAATAAAAATGTAATAGGAAATTTTTTTGCTGATGTAAGTATTTTAGAGGACGAGAATGGGATGCTTATCCCACTAGAAAAACATCCCATAAGTCTCGCTTTGACAACGGGCACTGCCAAAGACATTATTTATTATTACATTCGGAAAGACAGCACTAAATTTCCAATGGCAATTATTTGCTCTCCCATTATCCTTGAAGGAAAAGTTGTTGGAGCCATTAAAGTTTTCAGAGACATTACGCAGGAAAAGGAAATTGACCGATCCAAGAGCGAGTTTGTATCAGTTGCTTCCCACCAGCTCAAAACCCCTGCAACAATTGTAAATTTTTATACAGAAAAGCTGCTAAGCGGCCCGAACAGTGTCGTCAGCCCCAAACAGATAGATTATATCAATGAAATTCGCAATGCCAACCAGCGCATGATTGAAATCGTAAACACGCTTCTTAGCGTTTCACGCATTGAAATGGGAATTTTCCCAACCGATCCAATGCCGGTTGATGTTATCGAAATTTTTAAAAATGTTGTCAAAGAATCCCGAATAAACATAGATAAAAAAAATCTTATACTTCACGAAAAATACCACAGGTCAAAACACATGATACCTATTGATGCTTTAATGCTCAAAATGATTTTTTCTAATCTTATGTCCAACGCTATAAAATATACTTCAGCCGGAGGCAAAATATCCGTTGAGACCTCAGAAGTTAAGGATAGCTTATTAATTAGTATTTCCGATAATGGATGCGGCATTCCCCTTAACCAGCAAGACAAAATTTTCACTAAATTTTTCAGGTCTGATAACGCACGCAGGCAAGATACCGACGGCACCGGACTCGGGCTATATATTGTCAAATCAATACTAGACCACATAAGAGGAAAAGTATGGTTTTCTTCTAAGGAAAAACAAGGTACCAGTTTTTATTTCACTATTCCATTAAATAATTTAAAATTACAATAACTTTATGACAAAAGACAAAAAACAGACCATCTTGATTGTTGAGGATGAGCCGGCTTTGCTGAAAGCATACGTAGAACAGTTTACTGACGAAGGGTTTTTAGTATTAAGCGCCAGCAACGGACAAGAAGGATATGAAAAAGCATTAAAAGGCAAACCAGACATTCTTTTGCTTGATATTCTGATGCCGGTTATGGACGGCTTAACTATGATGCAGAACTTAAGAGAAAATAAGGCTTGGGATAAAACAGTGCCTATTGTTTTTCTTACTAACTTATCAGCTAACGAAGAAAGGATAATGAAAATAATCACCGAAAATAAGCCCGCATATTATTTTTCCAAATCTTCATTAACGCTTCAGGCAATAGTGGAAACCATAAAAGAAAAACTTGCCCTGAGGCCATAATAAAAAGAAGGGGTTAATCCCCTTCTTTTTATGTACTTATTTATAAAATTCTATATACCAGGATTTATGTTCGCCCTCAAAAATAAATCTGAGTCTTCTGGTAAATTTAGATATGCATTATTATTTACGCGCATATAATTTTGTAAATTTACATTTGCATTATTGTTATTATAATTTTCTACAGATATAGCAGCTCCGCCGACACCCATAATAGCTAATGATAATATTACTGGAATTAATTTAAACATATTTTTATTATATTAATTTGGCTTATACTGTTAAGTCAAAAGCTTAACAGCAATCACAACGACTGCAACTACAAGTAATATATGGATAAGACCACCCAATATTCCAAAACCAAACCCAAGAAGCCAGAGAATCAATAGAACTATAATAACCGTCCAAAGTGCGTCTAACATGTTTTTATTGTTTAATTTATATTTTAAAAAATGACATTGAGGCAATTATCAACTGGATAAGCCCAACCACTAACATCGCCACAGTCATCATTGTCATCCATCTTACAGACGACTCATTACTTTTTCGAAGCTCTGTTGCCGCCCTTTCTGTTGCCTGAGCCAATATTTCTGCATCTGCTTTCGTTGTTTTAGCAAGCAAGTCTGCATCTGCTTTCGTTGTTTTAGCCAATAACGCATCTGCCATTCTCAATTCTTTACTTCCATCTATATATACTAATCCAGCTGCAACTAATAATTCATTGCCTTCAAGTATTTTCTTCACTTCTATATATTTTTGTAATATTTCTTCTAATTCCATTTTTATAAAATTTAGCTTTCTATGTGTTTTGAAAAATGCTTCCATGACTGCTGGGCATTTTTTATTAGCTGTTTTGCCGCATCCTCGGGAATTTTCTTTAGTTTGGAATATTGCACCGCCGCATTTTTCATAAATTCCTTGTATTCTTTCTCACCCATCTTACCAACTTTTTTAACCTTGAAAGAAACGTACTTATAAAAATCAGCTGTTATATCTTCAATGTTATTTCTAAGCTCTTTGCCTTTCTTTGAAGACAAAAAGATGCCGGCAGCAACCCCTAAAGCTATGCCAGCAACTGCGCCTTCCAAAATATTAGATACATTGTTTTTTGTCATATCATTTATGATTAATATTATTTTGCTTTTTTATTTTTCTTAAAAAATTTTGCCAGAAAAGAAAGTCTAAATATCTTTTCCAAAAATTTTTCTATTTTCTCATACAATTCTGATGACTCTTTGCCAACATTATTGAAAAACTTTTTAATAGCATTTGCACATTTAATTATTTTGTAGGTCGCTATGCCCATAGTTACAGCGGCTATTATTGCTGCAATCGACATTACCAAGTTGAATATTATTTGAGATTCCTCTAATATTGTCATTTTTCAGTTTTTTGATTAAAATATTTCCGTATCATTTGGCGCAGGAATTTTTGAATAAGGGGTTCTATCTTTTATGTTTTTTGCGGTAAAAATTATACCGCTGATCATTCCTTCGGCCATTACCGTGTCCCCAATTGCGACACCCAACTCGGTGCTTGAGTTGCTATTACTCTTTGTTATTTTTGCATTGCTAGCATCAATTGTATACGTTGTTGAGTCTCCATTGAATCTCACTTTTCTTTTCAATGTAAAAGTTTTTCCATTTATTGAAATAATTGTTCCAAAAACTCTTTTTCTGTGTCCATTTAGTCCACTGTTGTTAAATAGCAATATAAAAATAAGCAGCAACAGCATTGCTAAAACGATAACTGTTTCAAAAATCATATTCTTATTGTTTTAATTTATATTTACCTCCTATCTTTATCCTCAAATTACGAAATGAAATTTTTGATATAAATTGATTGGCTCAAAATCATTTCGTAATTTAAGGGTTATACTATATATGACAGTTTATACGGTTATTTCTTACATAAAAAAACCGCTCCAATGAGGGAACGGTTTCACGGTCTTATTACCTCCTCGAATTTTAGTCCGATGTTTAATGCACTGCCGCTATTTAACCCTTCATTTGTGACATACACTATGTCCTCCTTCTTGGCCCAAGCCGCATCCCCTTCCGGGATTCTGACTCTTATTTTTAAACTGCCATCATTGTTGATGTTTATTTCCTCGACCCATTTGAAAACAATATATTTTTTAAGTTCGAATGACGGATTATCAATTTTCTGCTGATAAAGTTTGCAGGTTTTTTCTATTTCTTTTTCCAGAGCTTCGCTATTTTTAATTTCCTTCATATCCCCTTCCAATTCTGAAATTTGTTTGTCTATCATTTTTTCTTTCTCGTCGATTTCTTTGAGTTTTAAATCAAGGTCTTCTTTTGCCGAGACGGACATTGCCTTGCCCATTTCAGAATACAGTTCAAATAATTTTCCTCGCTTAATTTTCAGATTGTTTTTCTCGATCAGCAAATTATCGCGCGAGTTTTTGTTTAGAAATTTATCTTTCTCCCTTTTTTTTAAATCCTTAACTGCGGATTTAACTTTTTCAAAGTCGTTAATCATACTGCGGCCGCCATAGCTTCTGCCACAGCGAACGCACTTTATCAGCCCTTGGCATAAGAATTGGTATTTAGACATTTCGAGCATGTGCTTGGCTCTTTTCTGCAAAATATCCTGGGCTTTATAAAACGTCTCCTCATCTATGATCGCCAATAATTGCTATTTTCATATTGCTATTAAAATATTTTAGATAAGTCTCCGTTTAGAGTAACAGAATCCAGCCCAATTACCTCCTCATAGTGCGGATGCTTCTCTGTTATTTGATTAAGAAAATATATCTTTTTATTCAAAAAGAAAGCAACTGATAGTTCCATTAAGGTATTTGATCCGAAATAACCATCTATACCCTTTTTCTCTTTATTAAATATCAAAACTGCGTCAGAATTTTCTATTTTCTTAAACTGATTTTTTGTAAACATTGGCTTGTCTTCAAGCAATTTTTCTCTGCCATGATTTTCTGCATACCATTCTTCTGTAACTAACGGTTCAGGAAAAAAGACTTCAAAACCTTTGCTTTTCAAAAATTCTACAGCATCGCCCATTTCTTTTGCAAACGTGCAACTTCCACAGATTGTAATTATCATTTTGGTTGTTTGGATTCGTTAATTAAATCTGGCCCTCTATTTTTTCCAGAAAGAGATTTTAATCTTTCAAAACCCTCTTCTCTTGATTTTGGTTTCTCGAGGATTTTACCATTAAAATATCCCACTGAATCCATACCGATGACAATTGCATCGTTGTGGTTCTTGGCAACTGCTTCTGCCTTTAGTTTTTACAATTCCTTAACTAATTCCTCGGGATTATTCCAACTCTCTTGTTTCTGACACCTGCAAACCAATAACCTTTTTACCCAACGCTTTTGCATAGCCGGCTTCCAAGTAAATTCCCCGCGTGTCGGACAAAACTACGATAATTCCTTCACAATTTTTTATTACATCCAACTCCAAATCCAAAAGCTTTTTGCCAGACAATGTTTGATCTGCATCTCGCATTGGCAAAAAAATATTAAAACCGCTCTTTTCCAAGAATTTTGTGAAATAATTATTGCGGTCTAGCTTCTCGGAATCAAGCTCGTAATCCTTGATTCCCGTTTTGGCGTGGGGCGTAGCAAAATAAAACATAGTGCTTTGAGGTTATAGTTAATTCTAATTTACTACTTTTTGGCCCGAAATTCAACCTCGCCGAGAAACAAAAAACGGGAGGATATGAAGTGTACCCCGTTTAGTGGACACGGATAAAAAACCGGTTTTAGGCGCTTAGTGCCAACAAATGATCCCTGTATTCAACAGGGGTCATTTTGTTTTTATCCCACTGCGCG
>Ga0114951_10005263_pt1 | contig 12033 bp, 8 predicted proteins | sample AM7aDNAmetaG_FD_88677 | JGI IMG/M metagenome (GOLD analysis project Ga0114951, IMG submission 88677) | Freshwater microbial communities from Finland to study Microbial Dark Matter (Phase II) - AM7a DNA metaG | ecosystem: Environmental > Aquatic > Freshwater > Lake | place: Finland: Lake Alinen... | reverse complement strand
GAAGTGGGGGTAATACCCGTCACCGTGGGAGCAGTTGGTGCGGTCCGGGAAGTACTGTTCACCCAGGTCATATTGATATTTCCAGACGTATCAACGGTCCTGGTGCTGATCGTATACGGGGTAGCCATCGCCAGGTTGGTTGCCACGTAACTCCTGGCCCCCCTGGTAACATTGGTCCTGAACATGCCGTTGAGATACACCATCACCCTGTCAAAGTCGCCATCTTTTGGATCTATCCACGACCAATTGATAGAATTTGGCTGATATGTGGTATTCCTAAGATTCACAACGCTCTGAGGGGGTGTTGAATCGATTGGTGAAGGACTACTGCCCTGCAGGCTCTGTAACCATGCAGACATTTCTGCACTGTTGTATGTCCCCACTCCGAAGAGGAAATTCGTGGGAATATTCTGTGGCATGCTGATAGGCTGTGAATACAGGTATGCCCCTTCGCAGGTAAAGCCATCCAGGTTTCGCAGCACGTTCATCTTCACTTTCTGGTCGTTCCCAACAGTTTTTCCAACCTCTGCAAAGTGCGTTGCGTAATAGTATGAGATCTCACCATCGAGCTCCCCGTATCGTGCCGAAAGCGAACGCACGAGAGTCTCGTCAATCGTATTGCCAGTTAAAGCCCGCCGGCATTCAGTTGCTATCGCGGTCCTCTTCGCAACAATCTCGTAAAGATCGGACCGCTGGATGTCCACGAGGCTGGTGACTTGTGCACGCTGGGTACCGGTTAAAAGGTCCAGGAAGGCCTCCCCGGAATCACCGGTCAGGTTGGTACTGATGGAATAATTCGGATTGCCCATGGCAGGACGGTCTTTCATGTAGAATGAGCCGAAGTAAGTCGCCTGCCGTTCAGGACAGAAGTATACATCGGACGTGACATTGCCCGCGTACCAGGCGAACATCTCGCTTGCATACGTCCGCATTGCAACCGAGTTATCCTGGCCGCTGTTTTTCAGCACAGCTGATGCATCCACGACTGGCCAGGTGAGCATCCCACCGGAGGCCATCTTGTCGAGGTATGCCCGCTGGGTCTGGTTCAGGGACCGGATTACGCCGGCATAGGTTTTTGCCCGTTCCAGGCTGATACTTGCATCGACATCGTACAATTTTGCCGAGTACGCCATCACAGCGGCTTTATCAAGGCCGCTGCTTTCAGGGGGAATCGTCCCTTCAAGCTGGCCCCTGAATGCTTTCATCAGGGGAAACCGCATATACCCATACTGGCTGGAAAGCGGGGCCTCTTTTTTTGAAAGCTCGATAAACTTCGACAGCTGGTCGGTGTTCAGGATAATCAGTACATTGTCTGATGCCCTGGTGACAAAATCCGTATTATGCCCCATCTGCGTGGCATCGTTATCACGGAGGTACTGAAAGCCCGCATAATCAGCTACCTTTCCCGGAGGCAGGAACGTGTCGCTGCATGCCTGCCCGGTGAGAAACGCGAGCCCGTCAAATGCGATCGTGGTCTCCTGGGCCTGGTCGGAAAGGGTTTGTTCCAGGGTATATTGCTGGTTGCTGATTGGTCCCTGGCCGGTTGCCCCGGCAGCGGCCGCAGTTGTTGCCACCAGTGCCAGGATGCAGAATGTAATAATTACAAATCCGGTTTTAATTGGTATTTTCATAATTTCTTCACCTCTAGGACGATTATATTTAAACAATACTTGCATTGTAACGTGATTACATCATATATTGTTGTAATGCATTGGTATGATGTAACAATATCCCTCGTTGTGATTATTCATAAATAAGGAAATGCCAGAATTTTCCCCGGATTACACCCAAATCATACCCAATTTACACCCAAATTCTGTTTATCCAGGACCGGTCGTGGGAAAAAAACCACATATTATCCAAATCCAAATTATTCAAGGCTGATCCAGATGAGGATGACCAGGGCTGCCGTTGCACAAAGGTCAGGAACAATCTGGAATAACCCGATATAATCCGGACGACCCCCAAGGAGGCTCACGAGCAGCGGGTTGGATGTGACTGCATACATACCCAGGGCAAAGATAACTGCCATCAGGCCGAGAGTAAAGGAGCTCCGTATCTTCCGGTAAATACCGGCATAGATGATGAACAGGGGGAGAATCAGGCCGATGTTAATGAATGATATCACCGTTTTGAGATTTTCCATCGGAGTAGAAGGTTGCTCGGCCGGGCGTTGCTGCTGTGAAGGGGGGGGATTTGTACTTTGTAGTGGATTTTGGCCTGGTCCGGGATGTGGCGTTTTGACCATGATGGGGATTAGCGTGCTGGCTAGTACCAGGACTATCACCGAAATGAGTATGATCACGACAATATTTTTTTTATCCATGCTACCTATCCTCTTTTATGTCAGATTTTGCATCGATCTGGTTCCAGATCTCCATGAAATCTTCATATCGGGCACTCATTTGTTCAGTAAGAAAATACATAGTCCCATATCCCTCCCCCATTGTTCGGACGACCTGGTGTTTTTTCAAAACATCCAGGTGATGGCGGACCGTTTTATAATCAATGCTGAATTTCAGGGTTAACTGGTTAGCATTATACGGCCGTTCATGAAGTGCCTGAATAATCCTGGCACGATTAATGCCACCTTTTGATCCTGCGATCAACCACCACAATACCTGTTTCACTTCAGCACTCCAACAATCCAGGAATGATATACGTAGTACTGATTTTGATTTTAATTAATGGTTATCGGGCTGGTGCAAATTTAATCCGGCAATTTCGAAATTATTGAATTAATCATCATTAATCATTGATTTCGTTAATCGTGGGTGAGAATTTAAATTTTCAGATGAAGGAACTGAAATGTAACTGATTCAATCGGTGTTCATTAACATTATTTTTTGAGACAACACCAGTGAATGGTACATCATTTTTAACACCCTCACTTCCTCAAAAACACCGCCCCCTTTCTGTTCCTGCCATCCAGGACCGCCCACCCCTCCCGATGCCCTTTGAGATCGTGAGGCTTTCCGGAGGAGGGGATCGTATGAGGGCCTCTGTACTAGTGCGTTTTTTGTGGGGATTGGGAAGATGGCTGGTTTGTTGTTATCGATGGTAACGCCAGAAACCTGATGCTGTTTTAAAAAGGTTGTTTAAAAAAAAGGTCATTCATCCGGCACAAAAACGGTCCACAGAAGGCCCGTTACCGGCAGGAAATTCCGGCCAATGGTTCCATTGAGTATGTTCATGCTGATCCCGGCGTAATATCCTGGTGCGACAGCAGTTGCCGGTCTGATGTCCGCTCTATTGGGAATACTTGTCGTGAACCTGCCTGAACTGCCTGGGATCGTCGTTGTGGGTGCAAATGACTTCCCCCCGGATTTCACCCCCGATTTTGATGAAGCCCCTACCGTAACGCTGTCTGTCAGGGAATCCCCGAATGGTACCTCTACCGGCCCGGATTTTGTCGGGACGGTGTAGGACATCTTGAACCGTAACTGGTAAGTGCCGTCCGCCATTGGACATGGGGCGTTAATGGTAACCGGGAACGTGTAGGACAGACCGGGTTGGACCAAGACACCCGGGGGGATCTGGCATCTGGACGGGTCGAAGGTGAACCCGTTTGAGGATGATGAAATCAGGACAACACCGTTTGCAGATGTCCAGTTTATTGTTCCCGTGTTCTTCACTGTCATCCCAACGGTGTACGAGTGGCAGGATTCCATCGTTCCTGGTATAGTATTGCCCGTGAACGAGGAATCATAGGGCAGTTTGAACGCCGGGGACGGGATTGTGCCAACACCGGATGAGCCTGACGGGTTAAAATTTGGCGTCGGGGTTGGGGTTGGGGTTGGGATTGGTGTAAACAGGACGAGTGGGTGCTGGTCGACGTTTACCAGGTTATCGGTTACATTGAATGGCTCAGTGAACCCCATGCCAATGTCCGGGTGCGTCTGCGACCAGCCTGTCCTGTTCGGGTCTGCCCAGTAGTTCCCACCGATGTACGGGCCGCCGACAATGTTTGTGCCGGACGTGGGAATTGTATTCCAGGTGTTACCGGTGCTGTCAGTTGAGACCTGGGCGTTGTAGGTGTTGTTGAAGTAATTGTTGTACACCAGGTTGGTGTTGCTCGAACCATTTATCGAGATACCTATCGTGTTCCCGACAAGGGTGTTTCCTGTAACTGTGTTATCAGAGCACTGGTACTCGAAAGTTATACTGGTATTGGTATTTCCGTTCGCGGTATTGTCCGAGAGAATATTATTACTGGCATTAATGCACCAGATACCGTCGTAGTTATTATTCACGATGTTCCGTGTAAGGTTGTTGTGGCTCGAATTTTCGACAAGAATGCCGTTATTTATCTCACCATTGTCCCCTTTACCGGTGCTGAAACTTGCATTGTTCCCGATGATATCGTTGTAGTCCGAATATAAAAGTTCGATACCGCTGACGTTATTTTGGGACACGAAATTCCCCTTAATAGTATTGTGGTTTGAAAAAACGAGATAGATGCCGTCATTTATGAGGGTTCCCGTCGCGGTGTTCCCCGTGAGGTTGTTATAGTCCGAGTGGTCGAGTGAGATACCGTTGTTGACATTCCCACTGGCATTGTTCCCGGTGAGGGTGTTGTTGCTCGAGCCGTTAAGGAAGATACCATAGCCGCTGCCTCCGTTTACGACGCTGCCACGTTCGATTCGACCGCCGGCGCCGCCACTGCCGCCCACGAAGCCGATGCCGCCAGGATTCCCACTGGCATTATTGTTCGTGAGGGTGTTGTTATTCGAGCTGTTAAGGAAGATCCCATAGCCGTTTCCTCCGTTTACGATGCCGTCACTACTGACGTAGCCGCCGAAGCCGACGCCGCTGCCACCAACGAAGCCGTCGCCGCCAAGATTCCCACTGGCATTGTTGTTCGTGAAGGTGTTATTATTCGAGCCGTTGAGATAGAACCCATAGCCGTTTCCTCCGTTTACGCCACTTTTGATGTCGCCGCCGCCAACGAAACCGCCAACGAAGCCGATGCCGCCGTGATTCCCACTGGCATTGTTGTTCGTGAGGGTGTTGTTATTCGAACCGTTGAGGTAAATCCCATAGCCGTTTCCGCCATTTACGATGCCGCCCATTTGGACGTAGCCGCCGCCGTTGCCGCCAACGAAGCCGATGCCGCCGTGATTCCCACTGGCATTGTTGTTCGTAAGGGTGTTGTTATTCGAGCCGGTGAGGTAGAACCCATAGCCGTTGCCGCCGTTTACAACGCCGCCGAAGACGATGCCGCCGTAGCTGCTGCCGCTGTTGCCAACGAAGCCGTCGCCGCCGTGATTCCCACTGGCATCGTTGTTATTGAGGGTGTTGTTAATCGAGCCGGTGAGGTAGAACCCATAGCCGTTTCCTCCGTTTACGATGCCGTCACTTTCGACGTAGCCGCCGTAGCCGGCGCCGCTGCCGCCAACGAAGCCGCTACCGCCAAGATTCCCACTGGCATTGTTGTTCGTGAGGGTGTTGTTATTCGAACCGTTGAGGTAAATCCCATAGCCGATGCCGCCGTTTACGGTGCCTTTGACTTTGCCGCCGTAGCCGCCGTCGTCGCGGCCAACGAAGCCGATGCCGCCGAGATTCCCACTGGCATTGTTGTTCGTGAGGGTGTTGTTATTCGAGGAGTTAAGGTAGATCCCATAGCCGTTGCTACCGTTTGGATAAACACCGCCGCCGACGCCGTTGCCGCCAACGAAGACGATGCCGCCGAGATTCCCACTGGCATTGTTGTTACTAATGGTGTTGTTATTCGAGCCGGTGAGGTAGAGCCCATACCCATTTCCTCCGTTCACGCTGCTGACGCTGTCTAAAGTGATATCGCTGCTGCAGATAACGCCCGTACCCCCGAGATTCCCACTAACATTGTTGTTATTGAGTGTGTTGTTATTCGAGCTGGCGAGGAAGAGTCCATAACCGTTTCCTCCGTTCACGATGCCGCCGTTAATGACAGAGACTCGGTCGACGCTTTTAAAGCCCGTGCCGCCAAGATTCCCACTGGCATTGTTGTTACTAAGGGTGTTGTTATTCGAGCCGGTGACATAGAACCCGTACCCATTACCGCCGAGTACGGAACCGAAATTGTTGCTGGGGTCGTAGGTGTCGGCGACTCGACCGCCGGCGCCGCGATTCCCATTTGCATTGTTGTTACTAAGGGTGTTGTTATTCGAACCGGTGACATAGAACCCGTACCCGTTGCCTCCGTTTGCGGTGCCGTTGACTTTGCCGCCGTAATCGCCGCTGCCGCCAACAAAGCCAACGCCGCCACGATTCCCACTGGCATCGTTGTTACTGAGGGTGTTGTTATTCGAACCATTGATGTAGATCCCATAGCCGTTGCCTCCGTTTACGGTGCCACCGTATTCGACGCCGCCGTCAGGGGTGATGGAGCCAACAAAGCCGACGTCGCCAGTATTCCCACTGGCATCGTTGTTACTGAGGGTGTTGTTTTTCGACCCGTTGAGGTAGATCCCACAGCCGCTTCCTCCGTTTACGGTGCCGCCGTTTTCGACGATGTAGCCTTCGCCGATGCCGATGCCTCCGGAATTACCACTGGCATTGTTATTATTGAGGGTATTGTTATTCGAGCCGGTAAGGTAGAGTCCATAGCCGTTTCCTCCGTTCACGATGCCGCCGGATTTGACAAAGACTGGGTTGACGGGGTTAGCGCCCCTGCCGCCGAGATTCCCACTGGCATTGTTGGTCGTGAGGGTGTTGTTATTCGAGCCGGTAAGGTAGAGTCCATAACCGGATCCACCGTTTACGACGCCGTTGACGTTGACGCTGCCGCCGCTGTCGCCCGTGCCGCCAAGATTCCCACTAACATTGTTGTTATTGAGTGTGTTGTTATTCGAGCCGGTAAGGTAGAACCCATAGCCGTTTCCTCCGTTCACGATGCCGCCGGATTCGAAATTGACGCTGCCGCCGCTGTCGCCCGTGCCGCCGAGATTCCCACTGGCATTGTTGTTATTGAGTGTGTTGTTATTCGATCTGTTGAGGTAGATCCCATAGCCGTTACCGCCGTTTACGCTTCCAGCGATTGTAACTGCGTTGCCGCCGTTAACGCCCGTGCCGCCAAGATTCCCACTGGCATTGTTGGTCGTGAGGGTGTTGTTATTCGAGCCGGTGAGGTAGAACCCGTAGCCATTGCCGCCGTTTATGATGCTACCACTATCGACGTAGCCGCTACCGCCGCTGTCGCGGCCAACGAAGCTGACGCCGCCAGAATTTTCCGTGGCATTGTTATTAGTCAGGGTGTTGTTATTCGAGCCGGTAAGGTAGAACCCATAGCCGTTTCCTCCGTTGACTACACTGCTGGCGTAGCCGATGCCGAAGGAGCTTCTACCGCCGTAGCCACCAAGATTCCCACTGGCATTGTTGCTCGTGATTGTGTTGTTATTCGAGGAGTTGAGGTAGAACCCATACCCGTTGCCTCCGTTGATTAAACTTAAAGTGCTGACATAGGCGCCGCCAACGGGGCCGATACCACCAAGATTCCCAGTGGCATTGTTGGTCGTGAGTGTGTTGTTATTCGAGCCGGTAAGGTAGAACCCGTAGCCATTGCCGCTGTTTACGACGCCTTCGCCGCCGGCGCCGCGATTCCCATTTGCATTGTTATTATTGAGTGTGTTGTTATTCGAGCCGGTAAGGTAGAACCCATAGCCATTTCCTCCGCTTACGCCACTTAGGTAGCCGCCGCCAACGACGCCGCCGAAGCCGCTGCCTCCAGGATTTCCACTGGCATTGTTATTAGTCAGGGTGTTGTTATTCGAGCCGGTAAGGTAGAACCCATAGCCGTTTCCTCCGTTTACGATGCCATCACTTTCGACGTAGCCGCCGCCGCTGCCGTTAACGAAGCCGACGCCGCCACGATTCCCAGTGGCATTGTTATTAGTCAGGGTGTTGTTATTCGAGCCGGTAAGGTAGAACCCGTAGCCGTTGCCGCCGTCTTTACCACTGCCCCCGTTTGCCCCGTAGTTCCCGTTCGCGGTGTTATTGATTAACACGTTCCAGTCCGAGTTGTTGAGATAGAACCCGTACCCTGCATTCGCATTCGCGGTTACATTCTGCACAGTAATCCCCTGTGAAGAGGTCAGGTTGACACCGCCGTTCCCGTTGTTCGTTACATAGGTATTGTTGATCAGCCCGCCGGTGACGTTATTAAAAACAATCCCGTTCTGCCCGTTGTCCTGGACAGTCACAGATCCGGCTGACGGATCGGTTGCAATATAGACATTGGTTGAATCCTTAACCGCGATACCACTGCCGCCAGATGTTGAGTACCCGGTTATCGTATCGTTACGGATATACACATTATTGGAATTCGAGACCGAGATCCCGGTATCCCAGCCGAGAATGGTGAGGTTGACAATCTGGATGTTACTCGTTGTCCCGTTGACCACGACTCCTGTTGCACCCTGATTCGCAGGGCCGTTGTACTCGAGGGTCCGGCCCAGTCCGTCAAGGGTCACGTTGGAGACATCATGGATCCAGATCCCGAACAGGGAGTTGGTGACGAGCCCGACAAGGTCGAGAGGATAATAGCCATTGGATCCGGTAGTGGCATTGATCTCCCAGTAATAGTTACCCCCGGTCCCCTGAAGGTTGGTTTGGTTGAGCGGAGGATCTGTGAGGTTTGCCGTCCATGAAAGGTCATACCCCCCGGTCTGGGGGCTGCCGGACGATTGGTTTAATTCTATGGTAGTATTTGAAACGGCAGCCGGGATGGAAGGTACGAGATCTGCCGGTACCAAACTGCTGGTTACCGTTCCATTACCTTGCGGTCCCTGGACTTCTGTTATATTACCCGGAACGAGCGGAACCTCTGTAGGCGCGGGAGTCACCGTCGGTCCGGGGGTTATCTCTGTTGAGACAACGGTTGTTGGCTGGGTTGTTGGAACCCCGGTTGGTTCGACCGTAACCTCAGTTGTTGTCGGAATAATCGTCGGTTGGGTAGTCACCACAGTAGTCTCAGTTGTCGTAGGTTCAGTGGTGGGAGCCGCCGTCGGTACGGCTGTTATTACTTCATTCGTGGGTATATCTGTCGGTTGGGTAGTCACCACGGTAGTCTCAGTTGTCGTAGGTTCACTGGTGGGAACTGTAGTCGGCATGGTGGTCGGTACCGTCGTGACCTCAGTCGTAACGGCCGTCGTCGGAGTATCAGGTGGTGCTATGATCACCTGTTGTACGCTTAAAAGATCGGTTGTACCCGGATCTCCTGAGGAAACTGTTTCATTATCTGCAAAAACCGGTACTAGAAACACGGATATTATCGTACATATTAAAATTAAACCATAGATCTTACTATTCAGATACAAATTGGGTCCCCCCGGCAGTATGATTATCCAGGGAGTTACAACACAATCATTGACCCGATGAAGTTGTAGTAAGCAGCCTCGATAAAGGTGTTTGTTAAATTTCTTCCGACAGTAAGCTGATAAAGATTCCTTTTTGATTTTTGTCGTTACACATGGCTGTACAATTGAAGGAATCCTGTTTAAACCATAGATTTGCAAATAACGGATACAGGTTATGAATAGTAAAAATTCCGTTGCACATTACCCGGCTTATTAATATCGACAATATCCTGTTATTCCCATATTCCACACCCCCACCCCGACCGATGCCCTTGAGATCGTGAGGCTTTCCGGAGGGGGAAGGTCGCATGAAAGGCCTTACGGGTAGGGGCGTAATTAGGGGGATTGCGAGGGGTGTTGGAAATGAGGGGGCTGGGGTGGTTGTTGTCGCCGGAAAAGTGTACTATCTCCATATTCCACCCCCCACCCCGACCGATGCCCTTGAGATCGCGATGCTTTCCGGAAAGGGGGGGACGGGGGAGGCCTATGTATTAGTGCGTTTTCGTGAGGGATTGGGAAGGGGTGTGGAGGGGAGGGGGCTGGGTGGTTACAGTCGGTTCAGTGGTCACCAAGATAGATCATTGAGATACTGGTTGCGAAGTGGACAGGGAGGTTTACGGAAAAGATGTAAAAAAAACGGATTTATTACCGGAACTCCCCTTATAATTTTAAAAATTCTTCAAGACTCAGTCCGGCTTCTTTAAGAATTGCAAGAAGAGTGCCTTTTGGAATATCGACTCCCGGGTGGTTAGGTATTACCGTCCTTCTCCTCGTAGAAGGGTTGTACCAGATCTCGTGACTACCCTTTGCCTGTCGGTCGAAAACGAATCCCGCGGCCTTCAGACGCCGGATAATTTCCCGGGAGGTTAGTGTCGGGACTTGGGTCATTACTCAAACCGTCACGCTGACGGGGATCTTGACATTCTTTATCAACCCTGTCGATGGTTCCATATTTCCGGGCAGAGGATCTCCATGCTCAATATAGGATTCGATAAGTTTTTTGGCCACATCCTGCGCAATCTCCATAGTTTCTGCAATAGTTCTTCCCTGGGCGACGAGCCCCTGGATGCGGTCACTTGTCGCAAGATAGCCCCCCTCATCAAGTTTCTGGATATTGATTGAAATGATATATTCGGACATGAGATCTCTTCTTCTCTTATGTTGTAGTTTTACCGGGTGATAATAATAAGTTTGTGCGAAGGACATCAGACCAGCGTTAGGTAAAAGGTCTTACTTCTCATGTAACGGATTATTCCGCTCCATAAGAAAACGGCATTTGTTATATCTGGGTAAGTGGCACAGTAAATCGTTTTTCCTGGTCTGTTCCCCTTACATCATGATTGTTTATTTTATTGCACCGGTTTTGGTGCTTATTTATGGGGATTGTGAGAGGTGCTTGGAAAGGGTCAGGGGGGTTGGTGTCGCCGGAAAAAGTGTATTATTTCCATATTCCACCCCACCCCGACCGATGCCCTTGAGATCGCGAGGCTTTCCGGGGAGGGGAGATCGTGTGAGGCCTATATACCAGGGCGTTTTTATTCGGGATTGGATGGGTGGTGGGGAATGGGGGCTGGGGTTGGGGAGGGACGAAAACATTGGATATATTCCGAATTTGCCTGCAAGAATAACGAACAATTGATCACCAATGATCTTCCATGTTTCAAGGAGGAATCGTTTTTTGTCTGATGAACAAATTACCGTCCAGGAAATCATAGAAATCCATGCAGATATTATCAGGGATTTCGGTGGAGCCTCTGGAATTCGCGATTCTGCAACTCTCGATTACATAATTTATCAGGTGAACCGGACCAGGAACATCTTACGCAAATCTGCGATTATCCTTTATGGTATCGCTGCCGATCACCCATTTATTGATGGAAATAAAAGGACCGCATTTGTCGCGGCGGATAACCTGATTCGGGACAAGGGTTACCAAATCAACGCAACTGATGAGGAAGTAGTCTCCTTCATGCTTGAAGTGGCAAAATATAAACACACCAAAGAATCAGTTGAAGTGTGGTTAAAAGAAAAAACAGGATTATAAACGGCTCAGCTGCTCAAGTGCCCCACGATACTTGCGTTTCGTCTCCTCCAGGTTCTTTTTCTGGGTGGGGGTTAAGATCTCTTTTTCTGGGTGGGGGTTAAGATCTCTTTTTCTGCCGTGTGCTTATTTGAGTCTTTGACCGGACTGGTCATGGTACTCTATATTGTGCTGGTAAAGATAAAATGATTCCCGAGATGACCGAATAGTAAAGACTAGTTCAGTTTCAGGGTCGGAAATGTTATTCTATCCAATATTTTCCCGCAGAAAATTTATTGAAACGGATGTTATCAGGGATTCTGGGTGTATATGGCTGGAGATTGTTCATATTCCACCACCCCCCACCCCGACCGATGCCCTTGAGATCGCGAGGCTTTCCAGGGAGGGGGAGGATCGCATGAAGCCTATTATACTAGTGCGTTTTATTCGGGATTGCGAGGAGTGTGGGAAAAAAGGGGCTGGGGTGGGGTTGGGGTCCAATCACCCCTCCCGATGCCCGTGAGATCGCGAGGCTTTCCGGAAGGGGCGATCGTATGAGGCCTATATACTAGTGCGTATTTATGGGGATTGGGAGGGGATGTGGTAAGGGGGGCTCAGTTGACTGGTGGATTAAGGAGAAAATATTTTACTTCCATCCAATAGCCCCAGTAACCAATT
>Ga0114951_10005262_pt1 | contig 12034 bp, 8 predicted proteins | sample AM7aDNAmetaG_FD_88677 | JGI IMG/M metagenome (GOLD analysis project Ga0114951, IMG submission 88677) | Freshwater microbial communities from Finland to study Microbial Dark Matter (Phase II) - AM7a DNA metaG | ecosystem: Environmental > Aquatic > Freshwater > Lake | place: Finland: Lake Alinen... | reverse complement strand
TTCTGGCAACAGCCACGCTTGTTGGCGATCAGCACCTTCGATGTAACTCACAAAGCCTCCTTGATTGGCGCCGATTCTATCTACTTGCTTGCCAAACCGGAAGACTTTTCACACAGTCTCGCGCATGGTTCGGCCACTTTCTCTTCTGTCTTGGAGCCGAGAACGAGCCGAAGCGACTCAAGATGCTCTTCTAATGCTTTTCGTCTCGCAGTTGTGTTCGCGGTTACGTGCAGATGGACATCATACTTCTTTGAAGCTTGCGCATCGTCTGGCGACAACTTCACGGCACAATCACTATAGAGGTGATCCGCATTTGACCAACTTCGCCAAACGACTTTGTGCTTGGTGATGATGCCCGAATGTCTGGTGAGTTTAGTGAATCCAGATTCCTTGGCTAACTCGGCATCGGACCTCACGGTTTTGTCTTCTCCTATCGTTACCACCAAGGCGGACTGCTCGTCTTTCGGATTCAACATGTACAAGACACTATCTTGACGTTCTTGGTTTATGGTTTGCGGTCTCGGACAGGCAAAAAGGGGTGGTTTTGTGGAAAAACGAGTTAAATCACTCTCCGGTAAGACTTTGTGCGTTTCAGGCATAACCTTGTCCGCCGTGGACAAAGGCTTGTCCAAGCCGCCGAAGGTTACCGGTGCGACGGAGAAGGTCTTATCCGTCATGGATAAAACCCTGTCGGTGGCACCGGTGCCGGTCGGAAAAGAATCGGCTTGAAAAACCGGGAAGTATTCTACCGTGGCACAATCATTGCGGAACGGCAAACTGCAGATTGCAGACGCGCTTCCATGCCGATGCTTCTATGAAAGCTTGGCGCACAGTCAAGCCCGGAAACTTGGATGTCGGATTCCGGTTTAGAGCGTCTTGGACACGGCGTTCGTTGCGCCGAGGCCGGGACGGTCGAGTTCCGTCGTGTGCACCTTGCCATCGGTGATCCGGAACAAACCCGGAGCATTTTCCGCCCACGGTTCGTTCGCCGCCGGCATGTACTGGCGGGCGTTGCCTTCGACGCAGGTGATGCCCGGCACGTGCGCCGCGATGCCGGCGGAGTGAATGAACGACGCGCCGGGACAGGTGAGGTCCTGCACACAGAGGAACATCCGGTACTTCTGCGCCGCTGCCGCCATCAACATCGCCTGCGACTGGCCTTTGCACGCTTTCAGCGCCACGCCGGTGTAACCCAGCTCGCGCGCCAGCAGCAACGATTCCAAGTCCGTCAACGATTCGTCAATCACTACCGGACGCAGCTTGCTGGCGGCGTGCATAACGTTCTGCCGGTTCGATTTCAAGTCGCGCGCGGTCGGCTGCTCGACGTAGAGGATGCTTTCAAAACCGCGCGGCGTCCGCTCCTTGACCTTGCGGAGAACCTCCAGCAGATACTCGACGTTCGGGCAGCGCTCGTTGAAATCGAGGCTGAACCGCCAGTCCGTCCCCGGCGAAGTCTCGCGCGCCACGCGGTCCACGCTGACCGTTCGCTCGATGTCCCGGTCCAAGTCTTCGCCTTGCAGTTTGATTTTGATGTGCGTCAGGCCGTTGAACCGTATCCATTCCGGCAACGTCTCCGGCACGCCGTCGTTGAGCCGGTGCTTGATGTCGGCGTCGCTGAGTGGGTCGGCGCCGCCAACCAGGTGAAACAGCCAGACCCACGGACGCGGTTCCGCAACGCAATACGACGCGAGGCGTTCGCCCCTGAAATCCGGGCCGAGATAGCGCGACAACTCCACGTCGCCGTACGTCCGATAACAACTCACGCCGAGCGCCTTGCCGTAGGCGTCGTGCAACGCCGCGTCGAAAGGACTCGCGGTGACGAGCGTGCAGAGCTTCGGAATCGGTTCCTCCAGCTTGATGTCGGCGGCGGCGCGAAGATACTCGGGTTCGAGCGCGTGGTTGATCTCGATCGGATGCGCGAACTCCCGGTGCGCGGCGGTTATCTTGGCAATTCGTTCCGCGAGCGTCTGCATCGCGCCGAGCGTCACCGCATACGGCAACGTGCGCGACGGAAACGACCAGACATTGCCGAGCGGCATCGAGCCGAACCCGCTCACTGTCTTGCCCGACGGCGTCGTCACGTCAACGGTGACGTTGAGAATCGTGGCGCGGTCCAACGGTATACCGCCGAACTTGATCGGCGTGCGGTACCGGAACTCTTCGTAAGCGATGCGGACATCCTCAATGCGTGTCATCATAAGTTATGCGTGGGTTTTGCACTGAAATCGTCCTACCAGTGCAACCGCGCCGACGTAATAACAAAGGAACTCGCGACGGTTCATGGGGCATTTGTAGCGCAAAAGACTTGTGGACGGAAGAAGGTTTTGCTTTACTGCACCCGCACTTTAACCAACGAAGGAGAAAGCACCATGGCACAGAGACCTCTCAATGTCGGTCTAGTCGGCGGCGGCAAAGGCGCGTTCATTGTTCATCCGCACCAGAAAGCAATCCACTTTGACGGCACCCGCCGCGTCGTCGCCGGGGCGTTGTTCCCCGATCCGAAGATCGCGCTCGAAGAAGCCGCGAACTGGCCGTACCCGATCAAGGGCTACGGTTCCTACGACGAAATGATCAACGCCAACAAGTCGTTGCCCGCCGACCAGAAGCTCGATTACATCCTCATCGTCACGCCGAACTTCGTCCATTTTGATCCCGCCATGAAGGCGCTCAACGCCGGCATCCCGGTGTTCTGTGAAAAACCGCTCACCGTCACCCTCGACGAAGCCGCGCAGATCGTCGCCAAGGTGCGCGAAAAGAAAATCCCCTTCGGCGTCTCCCACACCTACCTCGGCCATTGGACCAGCCGGTTCAGCCGGTACATCGTCCAAGCCGGACTCCTCGGCGACATCCGCTGGGTGGACAGCTACTACATCCAAGGCTGGCTCGCCACCAAGCTCGAAGATACCGGCCAGCAACAAGCCTCCTGGCGCGTTGACCCCAAGAAAGCCGGCGGCTCCGGCTGCGGCGGCGACATCGGCACGCACGCCCTCATGCAACTCCGCTACGTCACCGGCCTCGAAGTGAGTGAAGTTTCCGCGAACCTCGAAATCTTCGTCAAGGGCCGGCCGATTGACGATCATTTCACCGCCTATTGCCACCTGAGCAACGGCGCCAGCGCGCTCGTCCGCGCCTCCCAGATCAGCATCGGCCACCTCAACGACCTCGGCATCGAAGTCAACGGTACCAAGGGCAGCTTGCTCTGGCGGCAAGAAGACCCCGAGTCGATCACCATCAAACTCATGGGCCAACCCGACCGCATCTACTACCGCGGCGCCGTGTCGCCCGGCGACGGCTTCATTCCGAAGGACGCCCCCGCCGACCTCATGGCCGAACCGACGATCCCGCCCGGCCACGGCGAAGCGTTCCACGACGCCTTCGCGCGCCTGCATCGCTGCTTCGAGGCCGACGTACGGAAGTACCAAGCCGGTCAACCCTTCGCCTGCGACGGCTCCAAGTACGCCAACGTCGAAGACGGTTGGATGGGCATGGCCTTCATCAAGACCTGCATCGAATCCAGCGCCAACAAAGCCGCCTGGACCGCCCTGCCGAAGAAGATTTAACCACAACATCACAATCAGGCAGGGGCGCACGCTGTGCGCCCCTGTTTTTTCCCCGCGACTTGAAAACCTCCGACTTCGATTACCACCTGCCCGAGGAATTGATCGCCCAGCAACCGCTGGCCGACCGCGCTGCCTCGCGCATGATGGTCGTCAACCGCGCCACCGGTGAAATCCGGCACGACCGGTTTAGTAACCTCGCCGGTCACCTCCAACCCGGCGACCTCCTCGTCCTCAACGACACCAAAGTCATCCCCGCCCGCATCTGGTCCACAAAACCGCTGATCGAACTTCTCCTCGTCGAGAACCTCGGCAACAACCGCTGGAGCGCGCTCGTCAAACCCGGCCATCGCGCCAAGGTTGGCCGCAACTTGTTTTTCACACCGTGGCTTTCAGCCGCCATCGAAGGCGAAACCGATTTCGGCGGACGCGTCCTCCGCTTTACCGGCAACGTTGACTCCTACCTCCAACATCACGGCGAGCCGCCGTTGCCGCCGTACATCAATCGTCCCGCCGACAACGCCGACCGCGACCGCTACCAGACCGTGTTCGCCCAAACTCCGGGCGCAATCGCCGCGCCGACAGCGGGCCTGCATTTCACGCCAGAGATGCTGGCGAAGTTCCAACACACCTTCCTCACGCTGCACGTCGGCATCGGCACGTTCCGGCCGGTGAAAGTCGAGAACATCGAGGAACACAAGATGCACGCCGAAAAGTTCACCATCAGCGCCGAAGCCGTCGCCGCGATGCAAGCCGCCAAGCGAATCGTTGCCGTCGGTACGACAGTGGCGCGGACACTGGAGTCAGTCGGCCAAAGTGGGAGCGGCATTCGGGCCGCGACCGGCGCGACGGACATCTTTATTCACCCGCCGTTCAAGTTCCGGGTCGTGAACGTGCTACTGACAAACTTCCACCTACCGAAGTCCACGCTGTTGATGCTGGTGAGCGCGTTCGCGGGACGCGAGTTGATCCTGAAAGCCTACGAGGAAGCCGTGCGCGAGCACTACCGCTTCTTCAGCTACGGCGACTGCATGTTGATCGTGTAGCCCGCGCCTTGGTTTCGCACAAGTTGCGGATTGACTTTTCGGAAATCGCCGGTTATTCCTCCAGTCCGGAATGAGATGACAGCAATGGGATTCATCTACAACAGCACCAGCGCACCAGCGCACCAGCGCACCAGCGCAATGCGGCAATCGCGGCAGTCACGCTTTCGACCGCTGACCGGTTTCTGGCAACCCCTGCCTCGTCCGTCGCAAACCCTTTCAGCCACGCTCGGAGCGTGGCAAGCTTCGCCGTCAACGGGGACAGCTTTACTCCCGACCATGACTGGTTCGCCGCAAACCTGTGCTCCTTCCCGGCATATCTGTCATCGGATGCGGCAGACCTGTCATCCTTTACGGCAAACGGGTCATCGGATGTGGCAAAGGAGTCATCCTTTGCTGCAAACCCTTCCAGCTTTGCGTCAAACCTGTCATCCTTTCGAGCCAAACTGGCACCTTTTTCAGCCGTAACCCCCATTTTTGCCAAAAAACCAACCCAAAGGAGACCAAAATGAGCAAAATCAAAGCAGTCGTTGACTTCAGTAGCTACACCGGGCCTGCCCTCTCGCCCGTCGCCCAAACCATTCACGACCAGATGACGGCCAAGGCCGCCATTTTCCCGACGCCACCCGTGGCCATGCCGGCGTTCCAAGGCTTGGTTAACACGTTTGAGCAGAAACTCGCCGCCAAAGCCAGCCACGCCACCGCCGATACCATCGCGTTCAACATCGCCCGGCACAACCTCGAAGGGGCGCTGGCCGACCTCGGTGGTTACGTCAATTCAGTGGCCAAGGGAGATCCCACCAAAATCTCCGCCAGCGGGTTCCCTTCCTTTGACACGGCGCACACAACGCCGGACACGGCGCCGCCCGCCGCGCCGGGCAACGTCGTCCTGCAACCGGGCGACCTGAGCGGCTCGTTCGTCGCGCGATATCATCCCGACCGGCAGCGCAGCATGAACGAAGTGCAGACATGCGTGGGCGATCCCGGTGTGGCGGCCAACTGGCAGCACGCCGGCATGTTCAGCGGCGGCAAAGCGACGGTGAGTGGCATCGTACCCGGCACGACCGTGTGGGTCCGCGTCCGCACCGCCGGTCTCAAAGGCGTGATGGGCGAGTGGAGCGATCCCGCCAAAATCATCGTGGTGTAACTGCGGCATCGCGCCATCAGCGGCTCGACCGGCTACAGCGTTTGGAGCGAACCCCTCAGCCACATGAGCATGTAACCCGCATCAAGTCTTGCACGATCACCGTTCCCTTGGGGTCACACGACCCGCTGGCACAAAGAAAGGGAAGCAAGGTAATCAAGAAAGGAGCCGTAGCATGACAGCATCGAAGTTGGTGTTGATTGGATTGTTGGCTGTTGGCGTTGTTACGATGGCAGAGGGTCTGTCAGATATACGGAAAGAGATCACCACGACCTGCACGGCGTTGGCTGCGGATTTGACCAACACCAATCTACTCGCCAAACTAAAACTGACAGTGGACAGAACTGAATCCCCGACAACCCGCGCACAGTTGCTGACGCTATGCTACTTGGGCAAGCTGTGCATCAGTGGTGGCGCGGAGGCGCAGACGGCTTGGAATTCACTGCAAGTAATCAACCCGTCAGCCTTCACCAATCTATTTGACACCTGCGCAACGTGCAGCGGTAAGAGTACGGTCGAAATAACCTGTCCCGTGTGCAGTGGATTCGGAAGATGTCCCTACTGCCAAGGAATGGGATACCTGATAATCAAGGGCCTCATAGGAGAAGGAAGGTATCCAGTATGCCCACGCTGCAAGGGCACTAGGCTCTGCCCCGAATGCAAAGGTCAGAAAACCCAATCGAAGCGTTGCACGCAATGCACCAATGGCCGACAGTTCTCCCGGCAGAAACTGCAAGAGACGTACAGGCAACTCGTCAGCGAAGCCTGCAACTGTAGCACCACAACGAAACAATCCAGCAGTGCTAGCGGCGTGGAGGCTTTGCTAAAGGAAACCATTCTCTCAGATGCCTCCTTTCGCCAAGCCGCACTGGTCGATTGCATTGCCTTCATTCGGTCTCAGGTTAAACGCATTCACCCCGACGCGACCTGCAACATCGTTGTCCGTGGACAAACAGTGGATAACATGCCGAAGGTCACTCTGGATCTGCAAAATGTCAGCGCTTATCGGGTGCTGCAAGAGATTTGTGAGCAGTCGGAGTATAAGATGGAAATCAGTGAAGAAATAATCACGTTATCCCCGCTATTGGAAAAGACAGCGCAATCGGAGGCGAAGTTACCAGTTGCTCCAATATTAGCTCCCGCTACGGTACCGCCAAAACCAGAACCGTTGGATCCACCCATTCCAACGATTCCGCGCCAACAAGAACAGACCTCCGGTGGGGATTTTAACACCATAAAACAACAAGCCGAGCAAGGCAGCGCAATGGCGCAAATTAGCTTGGGTTCGTGTTACGAGCAGGGCAAGGGTGTCGCTCGGAATTATCAGGAATCCGTGAAATGGTATCGCAAATCCGCTGAGCAAGGCTGCGCAATAGGGCAAGGTATGTTGGGCTATTGCTATTATAATGGTACTGGCGTTGCGCAGGACTACGCGGAAGCTGTAAAGTGGTTTCGCAAAGCCGCTGAGCAAGGCAACGCACTTGCGCAATGTACGATGGGCACCTGTTATGGGCTTGGTAATGGCGTTAGGCAGGATTTCGCGGAAGCCGTGATTTGGTTGCGCAAGTCCGCTGAGCAAGGTTATGCAATAGCACAAAATCTCTTGGGGGATTGCTACCGCGATGGAAACGGTGTAGCGAAGGATTACGCGGAAGCCGCGAAGTGGTTTCGCAAAGCCGCTGCACAAGGAGACGCAACGGCAAAAAAAACCTTAGCCGATTGCTATAAGAAAGGGACAGGCGTTGTGCAGGACGACACGGAAGCCCGGAAGTCGCATCGCAAAGTCAGCGGGCAAGGGGATAGCGTGGAGGCAGATCAAACCAACCCAAAAACAATGATTGTCGGCACATGGTTGTGCCGTGCGACCAACGTCAAGCAAAGCGCAGTTTTTACGATGAACTTTACGGCGGATGGCGACGTTGTTTTAGAGACTAAAACAAGAAAAGACCATGGGCAATGGATTCTGCAAGACGGCTTGCCTTACGTGCAATGGGACAATTGGATTAAGGTAACATCCATAACTCCAAGACAGATGTATTTCACGAATAAAATAGGCACACAGTACGTTGGCAGCAAGCAGGGGGTTCTTGTGGACGAAGGGGGTGAGGCGAATAACGCTCCTGACATCGTTGCTGTGACAGCCGAAGAGTATTTTAGCAACCTTGGGAAATACAAAGGCCAGCGCATAACAGTTTGCGGCAATGTGACCCAAGCCATCAAGGGGATGGCGCAGCTTGACACCTATATTCTGGATGGCCGTTTGCGTTGTCAGTTCCGCAAGGCTCTTCATTGTACGGAAGGAGCACATCGAGAGACGGGCCGTTACGTATGCATCACCGGTACTGCTACGGGCGGACAGCATGTGACGTCTTTGCCCGACCTCGTGGACTGCGATTGTCCATTCTCCACGTTGACTTCTAGGATAAACCGAATGCAATAAAGGAATCTGTCAAGCATCATGCCGAGTCAAAACAAAGGACATATGAAAACTATCCCATTACTGCTTTTCTGTCTGATTGCCAGCTTTTCCAGCGGATGTGACGGAAGTACGCCCGTGCCGAACATCCCTGAAAAGAAATCCAGTTTTCAGAAAATCGTTTTTACTGAGCCGCAGCGTGGAGGGACCATAACGCTGATTTCAGAGACCGAATGCGAAATGAACCACGGAAGTAACATTGTTCTCGCTGAGTATTCACGACAGGATAACAAGCTTCGTGTAGTCCTCCGGGGCATTGATGGTGCCAAAGTGCACTATTTTGAGATTCTGCCAGATGGGCTGCGAGAGCCGTCTTCAGGCGAAGTGCTTCTGCTACCAGAGCCGCTCATCAAATATCGCGAGCAGATGCGTATCGCTCAGGAGGCCGAAGCAGCGCGTCAACGCGCCGTACAAGAGGCCAAAGCGGCGGAGCAAGAACGCCAACGCCAAAAAGAAGCACAGCAAGCAGCAGAACTGACGGAAAGGCTTACCGAGCGCCGTGATGCTATAATGCAAGACATTCGAACATTCTTATCCAAAGGCACTGTTTTTAAGGGAACCTACTATTCTCTTTGGGATTACCAGCATAAAAACCCAAATCTGCCCTATCAGATCACCATTACGGGCAATCTGACTAACAAAGACTTTGGCTATGAAGAAGACCACAATTTAATGGACCCGGGATACGATAGACATCCCAGCGATCCACTGGACCAGGAATTTGGGATTCCTGCCCATTTCAAATGGCTGGGAGACACTGAAACCCTTTCACCTTCCAGTTGGGGAATGCAAATCAAGGAATACGACGGCATGATTATTGGGGCGATTAAGATACAAAATAAAACTGGAATGAATCCGGTTTGGCGCGTTACCATAAAATATTGTATTAACGGAGACCCGGGTTACTCAAGAGGATGGAGATCACGAGAGGGTGGATCGATATGGAACGGGACTCAGTTTGAGGGGAAAAGCAAGTCAGCCATTAGTCTGCCGGTACCAAGAACGGCTTCACCAAAGCTAGCAGTTCCGGCTCCGGCTGAAACCGTTGCCGCGCCGCTGGCCAATCTCCGCGCCAAGGCAGAAAGCGGTGACGCCGCATCCCAGTATGAATTAGGTCAAAAGGAATCGGGTTTCTTAGGGGAATGGACAAATAGGGATTTCCAAACGCTTGGAATAAAACGAATCCGCATCAGTCTGGCTCGCGGTACTCGGCGCATTGTTGTCCGCATCTGGACTAAAAGCAGCCAACCTTCGGGGGAATGGGACAACGGCGAAGTGAACGCTGTCTTGGGCAACCAAGTCTTGTCGGTGCCCCGGTCTTCGCTGGGCGACGTAGATAAGTTGGAAATGACGTTACTTAGGAATGGAGAAATGCAGGTTGAGGCTCATCCGCGCTTCAGCGGCAGGGAAAGCGTAGATCATACTAGCGGAAATTACATCTTCCGAAAAGTTGCAGCACTCGAGAAGTAGGAGGAAAAGGTGGCCTTGATAGCATCAAACAAGGGGCTAACTATCAGGCCTAATTTTCTTGATGGGCAAGTCAGGGGAGGCAGCAGGGTAGTCCGTAGTAAGCAGCGCAGTAGTGACCAGTCCCGCGAGAGGATAAGAAAACCCTCAAACAAGGAAAAAGGAACATCGCAATGATCAATCACACAAATCGCCTAATCGTTTCGTCTGTCCTCCTCGTCGTTGCGTTCGCGCTGACGGGGTGCGGCAAGAGTTCGCCGCCAAAAGACGGGGTGCGAAACGCAGTGGCCGTTGTTTTGCCGCCATTTCTTTCGGTTGACAGTATTGATGTCGAGCCAATCGCCACCGGCCCCGAATCATACAAGATCAACTTCAAGGCTGTCCTCGCCACCAAAGAGAATCTCTACCTGCTGGACCGCGAGGCGGAAGGCACGCCCAAAGTGACCTTGCTCAAAGTGATTCAGGCCGCAGGAAGCAAGGTGTCTATTTACGGGTTCCTTGAGGCGCGCCGCATGATGGATAAATGGATGTTGGATACACCGGTGATTCAGGTTGGCCTTGACCAATTCGGCAAGCCCCGTGGAGCTTTTGACGCGCAATCCTACGTCACCGGCTCCGACGAGGCAAACGTAGCCCTCAATCAACAGAGGGTAAATGCGGAACTCCAAGCGCAGGCCAAAAAAGCCGCTCTGGATCAGCAAGAGCGTGAGAAGTTGGAACAAGAGAAACGGGAGGAAGAACGCAGAAAACTGCAAGAGGAGAGGCAGGCACGCGAAGATAAAGCGCGAAAGGAGCGGGAAGCACAAGCCAAAATAGAAGCCGAAGAACAACGACAGAAGGAAGAGGAGCAACGCAAGAAAGAGGAGGAACAACGAAAAGTGGAAGAAGAGGCGGCCCACCAGAAACTTATTTTGGCTACCGTTCCGGGCGCAAGCTACATCGGGACAATATCCTGGAAGGATGAAATTCAACATCTTCGTTTGGTCTTTACTGAGCAGAAGGGCTTTATGATTAGCGCTAAAGCAAACAACCCGGACAGTCCCAATGCGGCACAAGCATTCAAGGGTGAACTGGTTTTCAACGCAGAACCCGAAAAGGACGGTTCTGTATACTCCATATTTATGAGTCCAATCGGGGGATTAGAGGACAATTTTGAAAACAATAAAAAATACTGGCATCTTTATGTAAGAGGCAAAGGTTCTCTGAAACTTCGCCTGACCGAGACTGGTTTAGATGGGATAGCAAATATAAGTAATACGTATTATATAGATGCTCGTTACACAATCCGCCTCCAGCGCGAGGGAAGGCCGAGAGCAACATCGCCAAGTCCTGCTGCGCCTAACCCCGGTAATGTCGTTCCAGCGCCCGTAGCGCCCAGTCCCTCGGTGCCGGTATTGCCCAGTCCCCCGGTGCGGATGTCACCCGATGCCGACCGATCAAGACCGTAACATTGAAGGGTTGCACCCAGTCACTTCCAATAGGCCAGCCACGATTGGCACACCGTCGCCGAGGCCCAACGCATTCTCCCGGTTATTACCAAGTATATCGAACGGTGTAGGTGACGGTCTGCTCGGATTCCTTGTCGAGCTTGACCGGGATGTGGATGGTCTGGGCGTCGAACTTCTTGAACGGGTGGCTGAGCGCCCCGACGGAGCGGGGCGGCTACACCTGAGACCAAATAAAAAACTTTTTTGTTGCCGGGACAGGCTATTGAAGGGCATGAGATAGCTTGAAATGGAGCACAGTCCCGAAATCAGTCTCGTCATTCCTTGCTACAACGAGGAAGGTAACCTTCACGCGCTCGTGAAGGCGATCCACAACGCCGTTGACCCACTCGGCGTTGAGTATGAGATCGTCATCACCGACGATTGCAGCAAGGACAATTCCTGGAACATTCTCAAAGACATCGCCGGGAAAGACCCACGGCTGCGCATCCAGCGATTCGAATACAATTGTGGTGAGAGCGCCGCGAGCTGGGCCGGATTGCAGTTCGCACGAGGCCGGTACCTCTGCACAATTGACGCCGACCTCCAAAACGATCCGCGCGACTTGCCGAAGTTTTTGGAGGCGCTGAAGCACGCTGATTGTGTTTGTGGCACACGCGTCGAAGCGCGCGGCAAGGGTGATAACTTCATTCGCATTGCCAGTTCGCGCATCGCCAACGCCGTCCGCCGCAAACTCAGCGGCGACGAAAAGGTCACGGACGCCGGCTGCACCTACCGCGCCTTCAAGCGCGAGTGCATCGCGAATGTCAAGTTCTGGCGGGGCGCGCATCGCTTCCTGCCGCAGTTGATCGAGATGGACGGATTCACCATCGCTGAGGTGCCGGTGACGAACAACCCTCGCT
>Ga0114951_10005260_pt1 | contig 12040 bp, 10 predicted proteins | sample AM7aDNAmetaG_FD_88677 | JGI IMG/M metagenome (GOLD analysis project Ga0114951, IMG submission 88677) | Freshwater microbial communities from Finland to study Microbial Dark Matter (Phase II) - AM7a DNA metaG | ecosystem: Environmental > Aquatic > Freshwater > Lake | place: Finland: Lake Alinen... | reverse complement strand
GCGAAAAAAACATCATGATGTGTTGTGCATCAGTCAAGCCAGATGAAAACAATCATCAGTCCATGGTAACCAGTCCGTGTGTGATGGCATGCAAAGACCGTGCACTTATGTCGCCTGGGGAGGGAATGCCAGTTGCAATCCAGAGGGACTCTTGTCTTTCATGTACCGGCTTTGCCTGTGTCAGTGCGTGTAATTACCATGCTCTGCAGGTAAAGGGGTTTTCTATTACGGTTGATGACCTCATGAAAAAGATACAACGTGACCGTCCGTACTGGGGGAGCAGCGGCGGGGTCACCGTATCCGGGGGAGAGCCGATGGACCAGTATCCTTTTTTATTAAAATTCCTGTCCCGGTGTTTTGATTCTTATATCCATACGGCCATGGAGACCTCCGGTTATGCTCCATGGGAGTACTATCGTTCTCTCCTCGGTTACCTGGACTGGATCTTTTTCGACATAAAATGCATGAACGATGACCTGCATCGTGCCGGTACCGGTATTTCCAACAGGCTGATCCTAAAAAATGCGAAACAGATTGCCTCATCGTGGGAGGGACGACTGGTGTTCCGGATCCCGGTGATCCCGGGGTATAATGATTCATGGGAAAATATTGCGTCCACTGCAAAATTTATTGCGGACCTGGGTAACCATGAAGTACACCTGGTCCCCCTTCACCACCTGGGGGAGTCAAAATATGATCTTCTTGGGAGGGTGTATCGTTGCAGGGAATCAGTCCCACCGGATATCCCACATCTGAGAAAAATACAAGACCTGTTTGCTGAGTATTCGATTGCATGTTATTTTGGGAACGATACACCATTTTAATTACACGATAGAACTCCATGGCCAAAGAGAGGTACTCTCTCGTGAGCCACCTGGTCATCGTCGTCTGACTCCCAATCGTTCATGTGATACCATCTCTCCGCCATGAAAGGATGTCATTCCCAATCACTGTTGGAACACGCAATTGCGTTAGAATACTCATTCCTATAAATTCAGGCCTTTTTTGCGGGAGCAGGAAGGCTGAACTGAACATGATGGTGGTACTTTTTCGACTGTAAGAACGCTCATCCATCGAGATATGGACATTTTTCCTACTGCCAGAAAGAGGGATCGGTCATGATATACGGAAGTCGTCCTCTGAACCATCTGAGTGGCCCAGAAAGATGGGACAGGACAGGGGTTTCAGTCCCGGGTTCATACTGCGGGCAGTTCTATAACGATTACAATTTCATCCCCATTTTTTTCAATGTTGAGAGAACACCCGGCGAACTCGCACTCTTTTTACGTGAACCCCGAGACGCTCTCCCGGAACTTCAAGATCCGGTCAAGGGAATTCTGAACGAATGGTCACAAACACAAGAGAGTTCTTTTTCGTATTGCTGACCGTGATCCGCTGCCCCCCCGATACCTGCTATCTCCTCAAGTGAACTTATGATTAAATCTTTAGGAGTTACGCAGTTGACCGAAAGATCTTTATATGTTATGTTATAATATAATATTATACTAATAATTAAGGGGAATGAAAAATGGTTTCTCCTCGGTGTAGTGACATTGAATACATTAATTTCCTCATCGCTTCATCCCAGGTTTTCACCTGCACCGAAGCTTCCCAATGTCACCCGTTATCAGAGGATGTTCCTGCGCATGATGCTTATACTCGACTTCTCATGAGACAGCCTCCCGACACGGTCGCGTTATGGAATGAAGTTGAAAAAAGCATTGATCGAAAAAATGGATTTCTTGTTCTTGATGATTCAACTTTGGATAAGCCATATGCAAAAAAAATGGCTTTGGTTTGCCATCATTGGAGCGGTAAGCATCACAAAGTCGTTAAGGGGATTAACCTTCTTACCCTTGTTTGGACTGATGGCTGTCGGATTATCCCTATGGATTTTCGACTTTATGATTTTGAAAACGATTCCAAAACAAAAAATGATCACTTGCAGGATATGCTACGTAATGCGAAATGCAAAGAATTTGAACCCCGATACGTAATGTTTGATAGTTGGTACAGTAGTATTGAGAATCTTAAACTAATACGAAACTGTGATTGGCACTGGTTAACCCGTCTGAAGAAAAATCGCCTCGTCAATCCTGACAAAAAAGGTAATGTCGAAATTGATTCCCTTGAAATTCCTTCATCGGGCATGAATGTCCATCTCAAGGAATATGGTTTAATTCGCATTTTTTGCACATTTTCTAAAGATGGAGAGAAACATTTCTGGGCCACCGATGTACTGAATCTTGATGAGGCAACTTTTGATACCATTTCTGGATATGGATGGAAAATTGAGGAGTATCATCGAGTTCTCAAACAGTTTTGTGGTGTTGAAAAATGTCACTGTCGAAAAAATACTTCACAAAGAGCTCATATTTTGTTTTCAATCCGGGCATTTTTCAGATTTGAATGGCAAAGAATTACGTACGGCCAATCATGGTTTGACTCAAAAAGGTCAATTATTCGTGATTCGATTCGCGATTACTGTGCTCGGCCACGATATAATACTCCCTCATAATCGCATTTTTTAGCTTTTTTAGTCAAACAGTTTTGGTTGAACCTAGCCGCATGCAACAGGGCTTGATTCGCACCGCCACCTTGATATTCTGTTGATTTCACAGATCTTGGTTCACTTTAATCCTAGATTGCCGGACCTTCCCCCCGCTGCAAGATGCGTGGTATACAAAATAAATAAAGTTAAGTACTTTTTTCTTCTTAACTGCGTAACTCCTAATCTTTTAACCGCTCCTTGTCAGCGACTACATGGGATGGATCATCTGACAGGTCAAACAAGACCGAATCATCCTCAAAAACCGGGATATAGACAAGCCTTTTCACAAGTGCCTGCCGGTACCGGGCATCATCATCGGCAAGTGTAATGAGTTCCTCATCGCTGCATGGGGGTGAAACGAGCAGATCAATGCAATCGCGGACCAGATCGGCCAGATCAAATTCTTCCCTTTCGACCATCGGCAGGAAACCACGGAAAATAATTAAATAATCTGTAAGCAATCGTTCTGCACGTTTTACGAGGTGGGGACCAATGATCTGGTTCAGCTGGCCGGCCTTGTAAACTGATTCAAGTCTGGCCGTGATCTGCCCTGTTTTCAGGGCGATCTGGACATCATTCTGTTTTCCTGCGCGGTAGTCCTCGTTGAACCGATGAAAATTGGCCAGGATCGCACCGATGGTATCCAGGCAGACCAGGCCCGAAAGATTATCCGCATCCCCTGTCTCCCCGAGTTCCCCGAGGATAAAGGCCGCACGATAACACCTGCCTGCCATGATGGTGAAGGTCTCCGCTACCTTGTCCATTAAGCCATTAGCATACCGTGCAGTCTCCTTTGCCCAATCAGGGTTGACCTCCCGGACCCCAATAAGGAAGCGAGTCTCCTTCTCCATTGTAACAAAGGCCGCTCTGGCTTCGTCAGAAGTTATCGGTCGACCGTGCCCAGGGCATCAAATCGTGACCCCTTTGTCTTCCAGGATCCAGTGGACTTTACGAAGTGATTCGAGGAGATCCTGCTGGCTCCACCCATGAATACCGGCAATTCCCTGACTTGTTGCAAGTAGCAGGTCGCCAATGAGAGCAGGCCACGGACCTGGATACCGATGCTGTAGTGGCTGTGGCCCGGGAGATGGTAGACTATTATCCTGTTATTCGTCCCGAAAACCACAATCTGGCGTTTCAGAATGAGGTGGTCATCGATAGTGATGTCACTCGCCCGGATACAGACTCCGGGAGCTTGTAGTGGGTAAATTTCAAATAATTCCGCTTCCTGCCCCGGATTTGACGAAAAAAACTGTATTGGCACGTGCATTGGGTTGAGACGGATCTGGAACATGTCTGCCTGGGTCAAGGCAGTATCTGCCCGTTCAAGGTTTGCTCCCCCGGTGACATGAGTGGCAATGATGGCACGCACATGTCCCTTAAAAAACGTGTGAGACTGCATCACAACAAAATGGTCGAAATGAGTATGGGTTAAATAAATAAATACGGGCCTGGGATGTGCCGTCCGGATCCGTTCAATTTCCGTTGCGAGCACGTCAATCTGCCCGGCGTAGCCACCGGGATCGATAAGGATGATCTGGAATGGGGTGGAAATAATGTACGAGTTCGAGGAGTTTGTGTTTACTTTCCGGATATGAGGGAAGACCTCGGCATGGTCATCACCGGGGACCGGCTGCCAGTGCAGGTTATCAATCAGGTCAGGTCCTGGCGTCAATTGAATTGCCAACTGGTGAGAAAATAGTTTAAATGTAGGGTACATCGTGCAAATTCCATGATTCCAATCACCTTCCGGGTAAGGCCGCAGAGTCCCATATTTCTTCCAGATCTGGGGGTTCCTGCCGAAGGAAATGGGCACCCCTGGTAACCGCCGTGGAGATGTATCATTCCTGCCACATTTATGAGAGGTTGCGCGTTTTTGTGTGTTCCACTTGCACATGGAATCCCTTCTCCCCCTGGGATTACGATCCAGCTGGAGAGTGCAATGATGGCAACATCCTCCCCGAAGTGTATTTTTATGTCCGAAAATGTCCCATCCCCTTAAATTCGTAAACAATTGATCTCTTCATGTATAAGCGTACTACTCGGGTAGCAGGACACCGATTTTTTGAAGAAAACTCGCCGCCTCTGAATACCATGTTCATACTGAATACGTCAGGTGTTCATTGCCTGGAAGCTGTATTCTAATCCGGCCGGGTCGGTGGAGGCACTGCGATAAATGACTGCCTATACCTATTAATATGATGATGATGAAAGTGCCAGTCATGACATTAAAAGACAAGATTATGGAAGTGATCGGTGGACCGCACCCTGCGGCCATTGCAACGATCGCCGATGGAAAACCAGCTGTCAGGTACATGGTGCTCGCCGGCTCCCCTGACATGACCCTCGTCGGGGCAACAGGGAAACAAACGAACAAAGTTGCCCAACTGAAGAAGAACCCCGCAACTGCCATTTCAATCTGGTCAGGAAAAGAATTCAGTGACCCCTATGTGGAGATTGTGGCAAAAGGTGAGATTCATGAGGACCTGGAAACGAAGAAGAAATACTGGAACCCCATGTATGAAAAGTTTTTCAAATCTTATGACAATCCCGATTACGTTGTCCTCGTGTTTACCGCCCTGGAGATCAAGTACATTTCGATGGGGACAATGGAGTCCGAAACCTGGAAGAGATGAAGAACCTCTTCAACTCTTTTCCTTTTTGTGGCTGGGAAATGCCACCTGTGGTCGCCTGGTGATAAATGAGGCGTCCATATTTTTTACCATCCTCGTGGCCATTTCTGCCGGAATACCCCGTAACATCATGTCAGGCGGCAGGGAATAGTTCTGTGTAGGGTCCTGCGGCCCCATAAAGGCGGTGTCTGCGGGGGCATATTCAGCCATTCCAGCCGGATAACTGATGAAGGTGGCACATGAGGAGCCCTAAGGGACGATCACCGGAGAAAACAGGTCATCCCGGTAAAAGTGAACAAAGGCAGCCATATTCCTGATTTGCTCTGCAGTACCAAAGCGGCAGACGGACCTGATATCAGGACATCGTTCGGGGAGGGCGTCACACGTGGAAATGACCTGATAATTTTCCGGGGGTGTGACCTTGCCCATCGTCCTGAAGCAGGCTGTTACCTTCTCCGGGCCTGATTTCAGGTACTCCGCTGCTCCACCCCTGACATCTTTCCGGCCTGTCGAGACGAAGTACATGGTCTCCTCGCGTTCCGGGGAAAATCCCATGTGCGCGATGCCACCCGGGCTACAGCCCCTGCTGGTATCCACACTGACGTAGGCCGTAGATTCCTCGTCTCCTTTCGCTATCCGTGAGAGAAAACCGCCAGACACCGGTTCACCCCGGAAAGAGGGGGGGTGGCTGCGGCAATATCCCAGAACCATGCACTACAAGCGGGCGTGTTGAACATCTGAATGCCAATCCGAGGCACACACCGATCTCTTTGGAATTTCGGATCATCATCGCTATCCAACGTTAGTCGCACCCGGCTAGTCCTTTCCAGATCGGGCCATCGAACACGCCGTCCGTTGCCTCTGCCTCCATCTCCAGGAAGAGTGAAAAAGGTACAGCGAATGTGAAGACGTTTTCCGGCAGTCCCCTGCCAACCGTCTCACGTGCGGCAAGGTCCGTATAACCGAGTACAGCCCGCGGGTGCTCCCTCTTTGCCTCGTCATACACGAACGCCCCGATCTGCTGGCAGGCAGCCATGGGCGGTACCCGAACTGGATCGGTCCCATCACGGACTGCCCCGACGAGCGTAACAAGCCCGGTGACCTGCAGGGGGTTGGCAATAAAGACCACGACGACCGGGCGTTCTTCGGGTTTCACCTTGTTAAGGGGCGTGATGATGACGTACCGCTCGGCAATATCTGTGATCGGCAGGTCATCAGTCATAAACCGCTTTGCCTTCTCCGTATTCTTATGAAGGCGTTCACCCTGCATGAATTTTGCCTGCTCCCTTTTCGGAATATGCCGGACGGTCGCACAATAGGCATCCGGGTCGGAACTGCTCTGTGCACCTTTCACAAAAAATGCCGCCATGAATTCGATACCGGCCCCACCGAAGGCATCGTAGTATGCGTTGCCGAATCCAAGTCCTGCATAGGCCCCGGGACATCCATATGTTTCACGGTCAAACACGGCGGTCTTCCCCTTCATCGCCACCTGGGCAAAAAAAGGCATAATACAGCCCCGTGCATTCGGTTTCATCTGCAATGCATCGTCCGGCTTTGTATCGCTCCAGAGAATTGCGACGGGACCGTATTCAGGCCGGAGTTTCCGGGCGGTGATACTCTGCACGCCTGCTCCCCCTGATTACTTTATCCAGCCCATCCGGACATACCAGTCATATTCGTGGGCAAACCGTTCCTTGTTGAAAGCGACCAGCTGACCGAAGTACTCCCTCTTCTGCCGGTGGATCTCGTCCTGTTCAGGATAGGTGTGTTCACCCCTGATTGACCGGGCCAGCTGCTTCCCCATCTCATGGGCCTCTGTCCCGGCTTTTCCAAGTGCCGAGGGGTCACGGCCAATCGCTACACCTATGGCCCCGACAACGGTTGCGCCGAGTGTCGTGAGTACTTTGTTCATATATCCCGCGACTTCGTGCTCTCCACTCCCGCCAGCGGTGCAGACCGAACAACCGAATTTTCCTGTCAGCATCTGGCAGTGGATCGCATCAGCCATCCGGTCAAAAAGTGCTTTCATCGGGGCGGGCACAGAGTCAATATAGTTGGGTGCGCCAAGAACGATGCCATCTGCCATCAAGATCTTTTCAAAAATTTCGACAAAATCATCCATCAGGGTACACTCCCCGGTGGCATAGCAGGTACCGCAGGCGGTGCAGTAACCGATTTTTAATGTATAGAGGTCAACCAGCTCAGTTTCTGCCCCTCCGGCCTTCGCACCTTCCAACACGGCTTTCACCAGGATAAGGGTGTTACTATTCTTTCCCCTCGGACTTGCGTTCAATCCAATGACTTTCATAACGATGTTCTCTCCTGTTGAATGGAAATCTGAGAGGAATACTGATAAGGCTATTGATTGGAAATTTTGACCTCCGAGGTGGGAAAGAGTGTAATAATCTTTAATCTGGAAGGTGTTCCAGGTCTGGAAATAACCCAGACCCTGTCACCGGCATAGAAATGAACGGGAATACCAAAATGAGGTATAAATGGCATATTGCGAAGACCGAACGCCACACTCCTGTACCCGGACAGATCGGTGCCGTTAGGAAAGGGATGCACCAGTCGGGATACGAAAGAAGATGTCAGGTGTTCAAGAGGCAATCCGGACCGGGCGATCTACCCTCCTGACCCGGAAGGACTTCATGTTACACGACCTTGTCCCCTCCGGAATCATCCGCCGGCTCGTGTCCAGTTCCTGTTTTCTTTCCCGGCTTCACCAGGATCCCGGGAACCGCCCGTGTACCGCCCATCACGGACAATATTGCAGCGATCACGGAGAGCAGGGCACCGATATAGAAGGAGATCCGGAGCGACGGCATAAAGGCCTGTGCCAGTGTAGTCGGGAACCAGGTTGTGCCTGTCAGGGTGACCAAGGTCGCAGGGCTGATCCCGGCAATGATCGCCGCGGGTATGGTGACGAGAATCGCCTGGACCGGGTTGTACCCCAGGAATGCTGCAAATAATGCTCCGGTCGGTGGAATGGTGCTCATGGGGATGATCAGCTCCGGAACCCCTGCGTCTGCGAGTGATGATGCAAGGACCGGGGGAAACAGGTGCGTGAGGCTGACGATTACAATCGAAAAAAACAGCGCCATGGAGACGACCATCCCGCTGTTCTGCAGCATTGATCTCATACCTGATGCGACACCTCTGTCTTCCGGGGGCACGGAATTCATGATCGCCGCGATGTTTGGCGCACCGAACATGCCGTTCCCGAGGCCCATGATCAGGAGTGCGATGGCAAAGACGGGGTATTCGAAGTTAAAGGGCAGCATCGCCAGCATCAGGAACGAGAGGGCGATCAGGAGCATGCCGGACGTGGCAAACCACCGGGACCCATATTTATCCGAAAGCCACCCGGAAAGGGGGCCCATGATGATGAACCCGGCCGTGAGTGGCAGCATGAAGATGCCCGCCCAGAACGGTGTCGATTCATAACTATACCCGTGGAGGGGCAGCCAGATACCCTGTAGCAGCATGATCAGCAGGAACATCATGCCACCACGGGCAAGTGCACTCAGGAACCCGGCGGTGTTCGCAAGGGAGAATACCCTGATCCGAAAGAGGCTGAGCCGGAACATCGGGTCTTTTACCCGGCTTTCGATGATCGGGAATGTGGCGAGGAGGATGATCCCAATCAGTAACGATGCCTGGACCCATGGGTTATTCCATCCCATCGGGTCCGCGCCGTACGGGAGCAGTGCGTACGTGATGCCGACCAGAAAGATGGTCAGCCCGCCAACAAACGTGATGTTCCCCCACACATCGATCTGTTTGGTCTGTTTTGGCAGCGAGGTCTCTTTGAGCTTCATGAATGCCCAGATGGTACCAAGGATACCGACCGGCACGCTGACGAGAAACACGTACCGCCAGTTGTAAAATGCGAGAATGCCCCCGAGGATGAGTCCGATAAACTGGCCTGACAGGAATGCCATCATGTTCAGTCCGAGTGCCTTGCCCCGTTCATTGGCAGGAAAGGCGTCGGTGAGGATTGCCGCGCTGTTGGAGAAGGTGAATGCTGCGCCAACGCCCTGGATAAGGCGGAATACGATCAGTTCAATGGCACCCGTATCACCTTTGCCCGGCGTCAGGAAAAGCAGGACTGACCCGAGTGTAAAGATGGCAAATCCGATATTGTAGAGTTTTACCCTGCCGAACATATCTGACAGTCGGCCGAAACTAAGCAGCAGAGTTGCCGTAACGAGGCTGTATCCCATCAGTACCCAGATCAGGTACTGGAACGAGGTCAGCGGGTCGATATTGATCCCATTGAAGATTGCGGGCAGCGAGATGAGGATGATACTCCCGTTTACGGATACCATGAACATCTCGATGGTCGTTATCGAGAGGACAATCCACTTGTAATCGACGCCTTTTTTGGCAGGATCAGTGCCATCTATTGGTAATTCGTGTTTTTCCATATGATCTGGCGGTCCACCGGAATGCTCCGGGATATGTAAAATATACCATACATCATTGGATTGTCCGGGACTATAATGTTTCCAGCCGGGTTACCAAAAATCCGGATTCCAACCGGGTACCCACACGAACACAAGGACCCGGGTGGGAATCCAGAGCAAGGTACGACATACCAGGTCGGTCCGGGGTTGTAAGTGATACGTCTCGACAAATTTCCTACCTGATAACGACATTGTGACTCCACCTTTTAACCCGGCAGAATTGTTCTTATTGATATCTCCAACGAAGGGTATGGGGTCCATGAATCACAAAAAGCCCTGTAAAAATCGTGCAGGTCGTTTCCGATGACAATATAACACGAGAGTGACCTGGACCGATACGCGTACTACACCATGCAGGCAAGGATATGCATGGAAGCAACCATCAGGAAAGACAATCATTACACCCTTGATCATCTTTTCCAAAAACCGTCAGCCGGATGAAACGACAGGTCTATTCAGATCTCTTTTAATCTTCCCTTCAGTGCATTGACCTGGTCACGCAGCCGGATCGCCTCCTCGAAATCAAGGTTCTCTGCGGCAAGTTTCATTGCGGCTTCGAGTCCGATGATCAGGTTTGGTACCTCAACTTTGGGAATATGCTTGACATCCTTAATATCGGCCTCCTTCTCCCGGACCGGCTTAATTATTGTCTCCGGCACGATGTGGTGCAACTGGTTGTACGCCAGCTGCATCTCGCGACGTCTTTTTGTCTCTGAAAGTGCCATGTCAATGGACTTCGTGATATGGTCGGCATATAATACCACGTGGGCATTCACGTTACGGGCTGCACGCCCGATGATCTGGATCAGGCTTCTCGCGTCCCGCAGGAACCCCTCCTTGTCCGCATCAAGGATCCCGATAAACCCTACTTCCGGAATATCGAGCCCTTCACGGAGCAGGTTGATCCCGACCAGCACGTCAAACCTGCCTAGCCTCAGCTCCCTGATAATCTCGGTCCTTTGGAGCGTATCGATTTCTGAATGCAGGTACCGCGTCCTGATCCCACGGCTGGCAAGGTACTCGGTGTATTCCTCGGCAAGTTTTTTCGTCAGGGTCGTTAAGAGGACCCGGTCACCACGGGCAATGGTCATCTCGATCTCGCCGATCACATCCTCTGTCTGGCCTTCGGTCTTTCTCACCTCGACGACGGGGTCAACCAGCCCGGTTGGCCTGATAATCTGCTCCACGACCTGGCCGGAACGCCCAAGTTCGTACTCGGCAGGGGTGGCGGAGACGAAGATGACCTGGTGCATGTACTGCTCGAACTCCCTGAACATGAGCGGCCGGTTATCATAGGCACTTGGGAGACGGAACCCGTAATCGATCAGTGACTGCTTCCTCGAACGGTCTCCCTTGTACATCCCGTTCAGTTGCGGTATTGTCTGGTGACTCTCATCGATGAACATGATAAAATCATCAGGGAAGTAATCGAGCAGGCAATAGGGTTTTTCACCGGGTTTACGGAAATCAAAGTGCCGGGAATAGTTTTCTATCCCCTTGCAGCTGCCACTTTCCTCGATCATCTCGAGGTCGTACCGGGTACGCTGTTCAAGGCGGTAGGACTCGACGAGCCCGAGCTGGGGGAGGCGTTCGTCTAATTCTTCTCTGATGGTCACCATCGCACGTTTCTGGTCCTCCTCCGGGATCACATAATGCCGGGCAGGGTATACGTAGAAATAGGCCATTTTTTCTTTTATCTGCCCGGTATTTTTGTCGATCTCCGTGATTCGTTCGATCTCATCGCCAAAGAGCTCGACCCTGATAATATTATTAAAATAACCGGGTATCAGGTCGATGGTATCTCCTTTCACCCGGAACCGTCCGGGCATGAGTTCCAGTTCATTTCTCTGGAACTGGCAGGCAACGAGGTCGCTGATGATCTGCTTTCTCGAACTTTGTTCCTTTATTTTTAACTCAAAGCCCATATTCCGAAAGTTTTCCGGACGGCCGAGACCATAGATACAGGAGACCGAGGCGACCACGATTACATCGCGCCGGGAGAGAAGGGACGCAGTCGCAGAGAGTCGGAGTTGTTCTATTTTCGGGTTTATCGCCGAATCTTTCTCGATATACTGATCTTTTGCAGGGATATACGATTCCGGCTGGTAATAATCATAGTAGGATACAAAATATTCGACCCGGTTATCAGGGAAAAATTCCCTGAATTCATTGTAGAGCTGTGCGGCAAGGGTCTTGTTGTGAGCGATCACCAGGGCAGGCCGTCCACAATCCCTGATCACATTGGCCATGGTAAATGTCTTGCCGGAGCCGGTGACACCGAGAAGAGTCTGGTATTGCATCCCTTCAGAGAGACCACGGACCAGTTCCTGTATTGCTTCAGGCTGGGACCCTTTTGGTCCGAATGGCGCATGGAGACTAAAATC
>Ga0114951_10005259_pt1 | contig 12041 bp, 10 predicted proteins | sample AM7aDNAmetaG_FD_88677 | JGI IMG/M metagenome (GOLD analysis project Ga0114951, IMG submission 88677) | Freshwater microbial communities from Finland to study Microbial Dark Matter (Phase II) - AM7a DNA metaG | ecosystem: Environmental > Aquatic > Freshwater > Lake | place: Finland: Lake Alinen... | reverse complement strand
GCCCTTTATCTTGTCTTTTATCTTTCCAACTATGCCTTTAAGCCTGGACTCTTCCATGCTATCCCAGAGTGTATTCATCGCCTGGTATAGCGGAACCCCTGCTCCGGACATAGTTGCCAGCTGCCGCGTGAAGGCGCTCAATTGCCCCACGCTCACCTTAGGAACATACAGGGAATTAAGCCGTTTGACGGCGTCTTTTATGGTAGCAAGCGCGCTCTCAGCCAACGTCTTCATCCTCCTGCGTGACCTTTATAACTTCGTCAATGGTAGTAATGCCTTTTCTCACGCGCTCAAAACCATCGTCGCGCAGGGATCTCATACCGAACTCTCTCGCCTTATTCTTTATATCACCTGTCATTGAGTGTTCCATCACCATTTTTTTCAGCTGCTCGTTCATCGTAAGCAGTTCGTAAATCCCGCTCCTTCCGTAATAGCCGGTGTTAAGGCATTTCTCGCAGCCCGTTCCTTTCATAAACTTGTCGCCGGGTTTTCTCTCAAATCTAAAATCCGCCAGATGGTCGTTGCCGGGATCATAGGGCTTGCCGCAGCTGTCGCACACAACGCGTACCAGCCTTTGCGCCATTATCCCTATGACTGAAGAAGCGACAAGATAGGGTTCTATCCCCATGTCAATAAGCCTTGTTATTGAGCCCGCCGCGTCATTGGTGTGGAGTGTGGCAAAAACCAGATGGCCTGTAAGCGAAGCCCTTATAGCTATCTCCGCAGTCTCAAGATCCCTGATTTCTCCAATCATTATGATATCCGGATCGTGCCTCAGAATGTGGCGGAGTCCCTTTGCAAAGGTCAACCCGATTTTTGAATTTACTTGTATTTGGTTTATGCCTGAGAGGTGATACTCAACCGGCTCCTCAACAGTTATTATCTTCACGCTTGCCGAGTTAATCCTTGAAAGAGCCGTATAGAGGGTGGTGGTCTTGCCGCTGCCTGTCGGGCCTGTCACAAGGAAGATTCCGTGAGGCCTTGCTATAATGTTCTCAAAAGCTTTGTGCGTGTCGGGAAGCATGCCGAGCTGCTCCATACCGAACAAGATACCTGCCTTGTCAAGTATCCTCATTACAACTCCCTCTCCGTAAAGGGTCGGGATAACAGAAACACGGCAATCAATCTGTTTGCCGCCTGCTTTAAGCTCTATCCTTCCGTCCTGCGGCAGCCTGCGCTCCGCAATATTCATCTCTGACATAATCTTGATTCTGGAGACTATCGCCCCGCGAAAATACTTTAGTTCCGCCGGCATCGGGACATCGCGCAACACGCCGTCAACGCGGAATCTGACCTGAAGCTCCCTCTCGAAGGGTTCCAGGTGAATATCGGTAGCCCTTTCTTTCAGGGCTTCCAGGAAAAGCTGGTTAACAAACTGGATGACTGAGGCGTCCTGAGCCATAGCGGTCTCGTCTATCTGCTCCGCTTCAGGGCCGGATCTGTCAAGAGACGCCCCGCTTTCAGCTATCATTCTCGCGACAGTATCGGCCCCGACCCCGTAATGTTTCTTTATGGCAAGCGTAATTTCTTCTTCCGGTGTTTCAAGAGGGGTTACCGGCTTATTAAAGATGAGTCGAATTTCATCAAGGACCTGAAGATTGTGACGGTCTGTTACGGCTACAACTACCGCGCCGTTTTCTTCTTTGACAGGAATTGCCTTGAATTTATTCGCGAACTTCAGGGGAAGCTTGGCGATAAGCCTTGTGTCAATCTCGATGTTGGAGAGCTTCATACTTCTTTATACCACATAAGAGGACGCTCCTTTTGACACAAAACAGGAAGTCTTTGTCATTAGACCATTTCTAAGCTGCAAAGTTTCAAAAGACCTTACAGGACCTAAACATTAAACAATTGGAGGGGAACTTCCTTCAAGCTATGCGGTTTATAACGTTACTAACGTTTGTAACGTTAATAACGAAAACAAAAGGCACCACTACCCCACAACATCTGAATACCAAACACTGCTTTACGTTATAAACGTTAAGAACGTTAAAAACGTTATTTTGCTATGCCGGACGAAGTACGGCATTATCAATATCCTACCTCACAAAACAGGACACACGAAGTGTGGCCTATAAACCTTAAGAACTTTTGTCTTTTACTTTATCCCTTTCTTCCACACCCCTCCGCCAAAAGTCGCCACATACATATCTCCGCCTTCGTAATCAAAAAATATCCGCTGAGGGGAAGCAAACGGGAAGTCAGTTTCGGACCACGAGGCTCCGCCGTCAACACTTTCCAGCATACCTCTTCCCTCTGTGGTCAGCAGGATGTGTTTTGTATTCCGCGGGTCTATGCAGGGCTTGAACGGATATATTACTTTTGGGGAAATATCCTTGGTCAAATTCTTCCAGGTCTTCCCGCCGTCAACAGTCTTAAAGACGCCTCCATAATTCACACCTTTCAGACTGCCCATTGCGGTTAAATAAATAGTATCAGGATCATTCGGGTCTATGTCAAATTCTACTGGCCAGAGAAGCAAAGTTCCGTCGCACTCGCTGGCTACCAGTTCCCAGTTTTCGCCGCGGTCTTTTGATCGGAAGAGCCCCCCGGGCACCGGATAATCGTTCGTGCCCTTGATCCTGTGCGCAGTTATGAGGCAATAGAGAGTTCCTTTCCTGTCTTTCGCTATCGTGTATACATCCGTATTGTCTGAAGCCATTTTGTGGTCAGACCTATTTTTCACAACCAGACCGTTGGACTTCTTAACCCAGGTCTTTCCTCTATCCAAGGACTTATAAACTCCGTCGGAATACATCACCGCGTAGAGCGCGTTATCCGTCCGGTCAAACAGCAGTTTGGTACAGGCCACCTTGGGAAGACCGTCCGAGACTACTTTCCAGGTCTTCGCGTAGTCGTCGCTTCTTAATACGCCGCCTGGATATTTTGCGCCTTCGCAGTTTGACCAATGGGGAATATCGTGCTCGTTGGAAGCCGCACCGTAGACAACACCGGGGGTGTCAGGGTCAAAAGCCAGGTCATAGACCGTGTTCAGCCAGGCGCTCCCGGTTATCGCGATAGACCAGCTCTTACCAGAATCTTCGCTCCTCGCAAAACCTATATCGGTATAGCAGATGTAATGAATATTCTTTTTATTAGGATCAATATAATAATTCCAACTGGAGGATTCTTCCAGACCGCGCGTCTGCCATGCGGCCCCTTTTATCGGGGTTCCTTCCTGCATCAGTTTCGTGTAGGAGTAGTTCCAGCTCTTTCCCCCGTCAAGCGTAACCATAAGTTCGCCCATCCCGCAGCCCGCAAGAATGTCAGGATTAGAGGGGCAAATGTTTGTACCCTGTGTAAGCGGCCCTGAATAGCCCTTGCCGAATTCGTAGGTTATCCAGCCAAGTTTGACATTCTTGTAATTGTCAGGTTTGAAGACGTTCTTCCAGGTATTCCCGGAATCTGTTGACTTGTAAATATCGAAAATATCCCTGTTTGTGACATAGACGGTATCAGGGTCGGATTCCGCCGTGTATAACGCGAAAGGGTTTGGCGCGGTTCTTGCCCCGGCAGGAGCAATATCCCAGTTTTCACCCCTGTCTAAGGAACGCCAGAGGTCAGTTCCCGCAAGACAATAGAGCGCGCATTTTCCCGCAATACTGCCTCCCGAGAAACTTTTCATCTCAGGTTTTTTGAGCTTTGAAATCCAGGTCTTTCCTCCGTCATCCGAACGGAAGATGCCATTCCTGGTGGCGGCAAATATCGCTTTGCCGAATTTGCTCCCGCTCTGATCAATAAGGAAATTCAGCGTGCTGCCGGAAACGCCTTCGCAGGCTGCCCAGGTCGTACCTCCGTCCGCGCTTATAAAAGATCCCTTATCTGTTCCAAAAAGCATGGTATCCGGAGTTTCCCTGTCCAAGTAGATCTTAAGCACCCGGTCGACTGAGGGCATTTTTTCCGCAAGGATGCTCCAGGAGGAGCCGCCGTCTCTGCTGACTCTGATACCGTAGGCGTCTTTAAAACTTCTTCCGGCGCAGTAAATTGTTCCGGCTTCCTTAGGGTGAAACACGGGAGTTCCCGGCAGTATGCCGTTCAACTCTTTCCAATCCACAGTTTTCCAGGACTTCCCATAATCAGCGCTGACATAGAACCCTGACATATCCCCGCCAAGAACCATTCGTGAAGGATCAACCGGAGAAATTGCCAGGGTTTGCATTCCTGCGGACTGTCCTATCCCTGTCTCGACCCACGCCGGCCCGGATTGCGCGGACGGCGAAATGCAGCACTTATTGCCGGCGCAGCCTGAGAGGAAGAGAAGTACAATAACCGGGAAGAGCAGGGACATTTTCGTAAACATCGTACCTCCGCAAAACATGACACCTTGTTTATATTATACAACCGGGAAGGGCCCATTAAAAGAAAAAAGGGGGCGGATTTCTCCGCCCCCTTTTAGGGATATCGACGAATTATTCTTTGACAAGCACAACATACCTGCTGGTCTCTTCCCGCTCAACAAGCATAAGAATTCCTGCTTTAAGGTCGGCATCTTCAATTGCTTTGTCGAACTCCGCCGCGCTCTTTACGCCTTTCCTGTCTACTTCCTTTATAATATCTCCTTCCGCTATCTCAGCGTTATCCGCTATGCTGCCGTCTTCCACGCCGGTAACCACGACGCCGTCGCCGCTCTTTAGGCCATACAGCTTTGCTGTTTTATCCGTAAGCGTCTTTACGGTCACGCCTATGCTCGAGGATTTCTTCGTGCCTTCTTCTTTTTTCACAACTCCGTTCTCACCGGCTGATTTCTCGCCCCAGGGCGCAAGAACTATTTTAATATCTTTTTCCTTGCCGCCGCGGTTGACGGTCATGACAACAGGGTCTCCGACTTCCTTCGAAGCCACAGCCCCCGCCAGCTGCTTGCCGTTGCTTATCTCTTTGCCGTCCAGCTTTACGACAACATCCCCGGAGAGCAGTCCCGCCGCCTTGCCAGGCCCTTTTTCATCAACTTCCGGAATAAGAACGCCGCTCTGTATCCCCAGCTTCTTAGCGAGCTTCGTGTCAATGTCTTGAAGCCGTATGCCGACCCAGGGTGTCTCTGCCACGCTCTTTTTCCCTTTTATCAGGCTTTCAAGTATCTTCTTGATATCCTTTATGGGAATAGCAAATCCAAGCCCCATGTTTCCTACATTTCCGGTGCTAAAATCTCCGGCGATCGCCATATTTACCCCGATTACCTCGCCGCTTATATTGAGGAGCGGCCCGCCGGAATTTCCCGGATTAATAGCGGCGTCTGTCTGTATTATGTTAGGTATCCTCTTTATAGCCCCATTAAGCTCGGGATTATCAAAGAGCCTGCCCTTCGCGCTCACAATTCCCATCGTAACGGTATTTGAATAGCCGAAGGGGTTGCCGATAGCGATGACAATGTCGCCGACCAGCGTCTGATCGGAATCACCAAGCTCAGCCGCGCGGAATTTCTTGTCTGATTTTATCTTTACAACCGCGACATCATGCCGCTTGTCGTACCCCTTGACCTCCGCGTCGTAGGTGGTTTCGTCAAACATAGTTACCTTCACGCTGTTCGCGTCCTCAATTACATGATAGTTGGTAATAACATACCCGTCAGCGGTTACCACGAACCCGCTTCCCATTCCCGAAGATTTATACTGCGGCATTTTTTGTCTCTTTTTCGGAGTGTCTTCGTCATCACCGCCGTTATCGCCTTTGAAGAACTTTCTCAAGTCATTCGGGAAATCAAAATTGAAACCGTATTTCCCTCCGGAAGTCTTCTCTGAAGTTTTTTTCTCGACAACAATAAGCACAACCGACGGATTGACCTGTTTAGCTATCTCTCTCAGGTTGTCCTGCATTGCCTTGAGCTCGCCCGCTGCCTCAACCTTCGCCGAGACGGGAAGTGCCAGCCCGGCTGCCAGAACCGCGCCCGCAAGGCAAATCAACATTCTTTTTACGGCATTCATGTCATTTCCCTCCCTGAATTGCGCCATAAGCGGCATTGCCTGCCGTAAGAGTGTCCTCTTCAAGCTCAAATTCCAACCTTGCGCTTTTTGCGCCGCTGACGTAGCCGGCCTTCATTCCGTAGGGAGAACCGTTCCTGACAGCCCCTACACTCTTCAAGTCGTCCATAAACATATCCATGCGGTTCGGGTTGAGAACGACCACATATCTTTTCGGCGTTATACCCGGGATGTTGGACTGCGCGTTGTTGTCTGTCACGGCGGCCGACGCGGTATCATATTTTTTCCTGATCTGTTCTATTTTCAGACCGGCCTTTGCCATCTCTCCGGCGGGGATGACAACCTTTGTGACTGAGAGTTTTTCGCTGCCGGGCGTACCCGCGCGGAAGATCACGCCTCCTGCAATAAGGCCTATCAAAACCCCGGAAACCAGCGCAGCTCCGTTGCGGAAAGTGAGAAACTGGCCAAACCACTTAACCGCAGACCGAGACGCGCCGTCAAGTTTTTCGTCCAGCCCCCGGTAAAATTCCTCCGGAACTTCCTCCTCAGCCAGGTTTGAGAGTACCGCGGAATTTTCCTCCATCTGCTTTAGCGCCAAGGAGCAATTCGAACACTTTAAAAGGTGCAGGCGCACGCTCTCTGCCGAGCCGCGGGAGAGCTCTTTGTCCATATATTCGCTCAACAACTTCCTGGTCTCGTTACAGTTCATATTCTCTCACCCCCGGTTGTTTTCCGGTAAGCATCAGCCTGAGTTCTTGCCTTCCACGGGATAATCTTGATTTCACAGTGCCTATTGATACGCCTGTCATCCTTGCTATCTCCTCGTATTTGTAGCCTTCAATGTCGCGGAGAACCATCACTGCCCTGAAGGGATCATCGAGCCGCATAAGGGCGCTCCTGACCTGCCTGTCGCGCTCGGCAGACTCCACAATCTCCTCCGGACCGCAGGTCAGCTTGCGCTTGTCCTGCGAGACATCATCCAAAATCTCTCCGGCATTCGAGAGGCAGTCGCTTTTCCTTGAACGCAGCCGGTTCAAGCTGGTATTCACCGTTATCTTTCTGAGCCAGTATTTAAACGGAACCTCTCCGCGATACTGCCGTATTTTGGTAAAGGACTTTACAAAAGCGTCCTGCGCTGCTTCGAGCGCGTCCTCGCGGTTTCCCAGAATACGGAACGCGGCGGAGAACGCCAGGCCGCTGTAGAGCTTCACAAGAGCGTGAAAGGCCTCGCGGTCCTTTGAACGCTTTACCTTTTGGACAAGCCCCTTTTCGTAATTTGCCGAGGCTTCCTCAAGTATGTCCTGCTTTTTTTCTGCCGTCAAAATATCTTAAACCTCGGGAGGGGCCAGAGCCGGATCAGCGGCGTTCCTACTATATCCTTTGAAGAGACAAATCCCCAAAACCTTGAATCATCGCTCTCATCCCTGTTGTCGCCCATCATAAAATAGGCGTTGTATTTGACTTTGACCGGGCCGAAATTCTTAGGAAGGAGGGGCTGATGCCCGCCGTATTCAGTCTCCCTGATTTTCTTCAATTCCTCGGGCAGTATGTTCCCGTACACCCGCTGTATGAACCATTTCTGCTCGTCAGTCTTTCCGGGCGCAACGTTTGCGCCGTTTAAAAAGACTTCCCCGTTCTTTATCTCAAAAACGTCGTCCTTCTTCGGCACGATGACCGGCCCGAAAACATCCCTGTTGCCGTAGTAAGAATAATAGGGGGAACCTTTTTTTATGATATTCTTGCCGTCAAAATACTGAACATACTCCTCTTCCTGCTTTACGCCGTTAACAAAGAGGGCCTTATCCTTGAGTTCAATCGTGTCTCCGGGCAGCCCGACACACCTTTTCACAAAATCCCTCTTTGCCCTTGTGGCCTTAATTTCTCCGGTTGACCGGTCATTCAAAACATAATGCTCCTGCCCGTTTTCATCTTTCTGCTTAACGGGGTTCAGTTCATGGTGAAAGAAAATAATAATATCGCCGTGTTTAAGCTCCCTTACCGGCAAAACCTTGGTGTCCGTGAAAGGCAGGCGAGTTCCCAGCACAAACTTGTTTGCAAACAGGTAATCCCCTACCAGAAGCGTTGACTCCATTGACCCGGAAGGTATGCTGTAAGCGGAAACCACAAAATACCTGATCAGGAGTGCTACTACCACCGCCCAAACAATGTCTTTTGTGTGCTGTTTAAGCACTCCTTTAACAGTATCCGGCGTCTGAGCCTTATCTTTAGTTTTTATTTCTTCGGACATTTGACCTTCCTTTCCGTATTGACACGGATAGCCGCGAGTTTGTTCCATACGTCCCTATCAAACCAGAAATAGCCTTAATATTCAAGTATTCATTGGGAAACAAGCCTATCGGGGAAAACCGCTTTCAACGGTGCGGAGCAAACAAATTGAAAGGAAAATACGGAATATTCCGGAGAATCATAAAGACCAGAGCCAAAGCCGGGAGGATAATAAAGAACCTCGGGCTAAACCTTACTTCCGGAAGAATTTTCCTGCCTGAATAACCGTTAATCAGCAATGCCGCGGAGGCGTAGAAAAGCAAAATTATCCCGGGCAGAACGAACAGGTTCATCGAAAGAGATTCAACCGGCTTTCCGCGGGAAATAAGCCAGACAGCCCTCGTTCCTCCGCAACTGAAGCAGAAAAAACCGGTAAACCTGTGAAACAAACATGGCGGGAGAGAATCAAAATAAACCCTTGGGGTAATTACGGACAAAAGAAGCGCTGCAGCCGGCGCAGCAAAAAGAGTCCACCCTAGCGCCCGTTTGTTCATCTCTTAGTCCATCAGCTCGGAAGTCATCTCGGCTAATAGCCGGTCTTTCTCTTCCGCGGACAGAATTTCAGACATGTTAGAAGCGTCAGAGCCGATTTGGTATTCTTCTATGGCTGTTGCAAACCACTCCGGGTTAGAACTCATCTTCCCTATAATCGCTTCGAGGCTGGCAGTGCTTGCCTTCCTGACTCTCACAGCGCGGCTAATTCTGCCGGCAGCCAGCGGAGCAAGAATCATCAAAAGAAGCAGGATAACGGAAACAGACGCGGTAAGCGGCTTCCGCAGGAAGTCATACCAGGGTGAAGGTACAGACATTTTTTCGCGGAGTCTCGGCAGATAACCAGCCCAGAACTCTTTTCCCGGATCTGAAACTCCGATAGTTCCCGCCGTATCTATCAATTCGCGGTAGAATTTTAATTCAGCCGCGCACTCCGCGCAGGAAGCCAGATGAGACTTCACTTTTGCGGCGGTTTTTTCTTCGAGGCACCCTTCGGCGTACTCCTCGATGTATTTGCCTGCCATTTTACAGTTCATATTTTGTCCTCATGCCCTTTTTTATCTTCTGCACCGCGTTGAAGAAGTTGGCTTTGGCGCCGCCGGTGGTGAGGCCGGTGGCCTGGGCGATTTCTTCGAATTTCATTTCATCGTATATCCTCATTACAAAGACGGCTCTCTGCTGGCGCGGAAGCGCGCACATCATTTCTTTCACGGCTTTTTTTAGCTGGTCCTTCTCTACGGACTCCTCACCCTGGCCTGCAGAGGAATCGCGAAGTTCAGCGGCCGAATCCAGCGGCTCCGTAAACCTGGCTGCTTTCTTCCTGGTCATACACACATTAAAAGTAATCCTGTAAAGCCAGGTAAAAAAATACTTTCTCTCTTTTAATTTCCTGAGCGCCTTGTAAGCTTTTATAAAAGCTTCCTGAGAAGCTTCCTCTGCATCGTGATGGTTTCCGAGAACGCGCAGGGCCAGGAAATATATTTTTTCTTTGTGCTTAAATACCAATCTGTTAAAAGCCTCTTCTTTACCCTGCAGGAAAAGCCCAATTAATTCAGCGTCTTCCTGCCCGCTATTTCCCTTCACTACTTCATTAGACATCTTGCTCCGCCAAATGGTTCAAATGACGCTCACACGCCCAATTATAGCCATAGAACATGGAAATAACAAGGAATGATGAGCCTTCCTTCAATTGAGCTTTGCGAAAAGCGAAACGTAATGAGTATTCCCGAGCATGTCATTGAGTTTCGCGCCGTAGGTTAACGAGAAAGCGGAGACATTCAACTCAAGGCCGAAAGAGACGCAGTTTAGCAATCCATACTGGGCAGCAGTGTCGTATCTGTATCCAAACATCAGGGCAAGGAATTCTTCAGGTTTTACTGAAATGCCCGCGGAATAAACCGGTGAATATTCATTACTGAGTTCGGCGTCAATATCTGCCTTAAAACCGGAGGCAGAAACACCCAGCCCCGCGCGCAGCATTTCAGGCAGCCCCGGATAAGTGCCGGCATTTACAAGACAGGCGCCGAAAGAAATATTGTCCGAGAGCTGCACAAACCCCGAAACATCATAGAGGACGTGAAAAGAACAACTTTCGTCCAGATTTTCATAAGGGAATTTGATATTCAGCCCGGCCGCGGCTGTTTTGGAGAGGCCCTGCGCTATCGACAGCACCGGTACAGCTTGAAACGGAGAAAAGCCCCCCTCGGAAACCCCGAATCCGTCCCTCCTTTCCTGCGTGCCGGTCCAGAGATACATAGCTGAGATGCCGAGCGCGGATGAGTTCCCCATTTGTCTCATTGCCGTGACAGTCTCATACCTTGCCCCTGCGAAGTATTCGGTGTGTGAAAAATTAAGAAATGTTCCGCTGGACCAACATAGACTTGAAGGCGAGAAGAATACCGTATCCGGCTCTCCCGGCAGTCCTGTCAAAGCGCCTCCCATGGCCGCGTATCTCGAGCCGGGAAAGACTTCCATGAACGCCAGTTCAGTCGTTCCGGCAGCACTGGATGCAAACCGGAGAAGAAGCACAAAAAATATAATTGCCTGCCTCATATATGAAACCCCCTAAAATAAACGCGGGCGCCTTAAGGCACCCGTTAGATTTCCTCTATGACTCGGAGCGTGCACTACTTAAGCAGTTTTTTAAAATCCTCCTCTTCGAGAACCTTTACTCCTAATTTCTTTGCTTTCGCAAGTTTAGAGCCCGGCTCGTTGCCGGCGACAACATAACTCGTCTTCGCGGAGACGCTTCCCGAGGCCGTGCCCCCCAGTTTCTTTACTTCGCGCTCGGCTTCGTCGCGGGTGAAGGAGGCGAGCTCTCCGGTAAATACAAAAGTCATGTCTTTAAATTTGCTTCCGGTTGCGAGTTCCTCTTTCTTCCTCTTTGTGTTAACCCCGGCCTTCTTAAGTTTCTCTATTACCTTGAGGTTATGGCTCTCCTGAAAGAAATTGTTTATGCTCACGGCGACTTTTGGGCCGACGCCTCTTATCTTTTGAAGATCTTCTATGGTTGCCGCGGCAAGCGCATCCAAATCAGCGTATTTTGAGGAAAGCAGTTCCGCCGTATTTTCTCCTACATCGCTTATCCCGAGCGCAAAGATAAGACGGGAAAGCGTGTTTTTTTTGCTCTTTTCAAGTCCTTCAACCAGGTTCAAAGCCGACTTTTCGCCCATACGGTCCAGTCCCGACAACTCTTCCTGTTTCAGGTAATACAGGTCTGCATAATCATTCACCTTACCCGTGCTTATCAGTTTTTCAACAATGGCAGGCCCGAAGTTTTCAATATCCATGGCGTTGCGCCTTGTAAAGTGGATAACGCGCCCCTCAACCTGGGCCTTGCAGGAGACATTCTGGCATTTGACCGCAACCTCTTCACCGAGCCGTGAAACCTTTGAACCGCAAACCGGGCAATGCGGGGGCATGCTAAAGAGCTTCTCTTTGCCCGTCCGTTTGGACTGCACCACGCCGACAACCTTGGGAATAACCTCTCCGCCCTTTTCTATGACGACAAAATCGCCGACGCGGATATCTTTGCGCTTTATTTCGTCCTCGTTGTGCAGCGTGCACCTGCTGATTGTGGAACCCGAAAGATGGACAGGCTCAAGCACCGCGACCGGCGTTAATATGCCGGTACGGCCGACCTGCACCAGAATATCCAGGAGTTTTGTTACCGCCTGGCGGGCCTTGAATTTGTAGGCGATAGCGTACCTGGGGCTTTTGTTGGTCGTCCCGAGGACCTTCTGCTCTTCGTAGGAGTTGACCTTTATGACCATCCCGTCTATTTCAAACGGCAGGGAATCCCTTTTCGACTCCCAGGAGTTCACGTAATCTATGACAGCGGAGATGCTT
>Ga0114951_10005258_pt1 | contig 12041 bp, 14 predicted proteins | sample AM7aDNAmetaG_FD_88677 | JGI IMG/M metagenome (GOLD analysis project Ga0114951, IMG submission 88677) | Freshwater microbial communities from Finland to study Microbial Dark Matter (Phase II) - AM7a DNA metaG | ecosystem: Environmental > Aquatic > Freshwater > Lake | place: Finland: Lake Alinen... | reverse complement strand
TGTCCCTGTCCATAAGTTCTGAGAATTTTTCGTATGTAATGCCCTTAGAATTATGCTTAACATAAAGCTCGGTCATTTCTTTCTTAATACGAAGACTCTCAATTAAGTCAATTTCCATATCAGAGACCTTGCCCCTTGTACCAGACGAGGGTTGGTGAATCATTGTAATGGCTCGTGGTAGAAGATAACGCATACCTGGTGCACCGGCTTGAGCAATAAAACTGCCCATACTTGCTGCCATACCTGTTACATAAGTTGCCACTGGACACTTAATGTATTGCATGACGTCATATACTGCCAAACCATCATAAACGCTACCACCCGGACTATTTATATACATGTTGATGGGTTGTTCTGGATTTTCTGCTTCCAGAAATAGCAATTGTGCAACCATTACGTTACACATATTTGTTTCAACTTCACCTGTGAAGAAAACAACACGTTCCTTCATCAAACGTGAATATAAATCGTATGAACGTTCTCCGCGTGCGGTCTGTTCTACAACGATTGGGATCAAAGCATTTCGCATTTTGTATTTCCTATGATAAATAATGATATGAAGATAAAAGACATTCTATTAGAATCACCCACTGACGTTGTCGCACGCTTTTATAAAGAAGCGGGTGCCGACTACGAAAAATTCTATAACCCCGAAGTAGTCAAGTACAAAGAAAAGAATTCTAAGCATTATGACGAATACTTTAAAAAGTGGTTCAACGAAGATATAGTACCTGTCTTCATAAGACCTGTGGACAAAGCACAGCCAGTATATACTAACAAGCCGAAGGAAAGCAAACTTCAATCCCCAGGTTATCGTGGATTGCAATATGCACTTGCTTCAGCTGGTTTACCATATAGTCACGATGTGCAAAGGTATAGTCCAGATCCCGCAAGAGCACTTGCAAGCCAAACGATGGATGGTGCCCGTAACAATAACGGGCAATAAATTACTTCGCTTCTTTACGAGCGTTCTTTTCGTCTGTAATTTCTGCGCGACGTACCTTAGCTAACTTGGATAGATCACCAAGTGCCTTACGTGCTCTTGTACCTGCAGAAGCGTTACCGGCTACAAACTTAGCATCTTCTTTTTCTAATGCTGCCATAGCATCTCTCATTGATTGTAATGTTGACATATAATTTCCTTATGTGTTGTCAGTTTTTGTTAAGTCTTCTTCTATGACTTCTTTCTCTTTAATGGGTTCCTCTTTAGTCTTATTACCAAAGATTCTATCCCAACCATCACGATAAGCATCTGATGATTTCTTAGTGGCGATTGCATCGCCCGTAATATCGTTCCTAGCGGTGGACATTAATCAATGCCTAACGCCCGATGAATACTTGCAGCTAAGTCCGGATCGAAATTATCTGCTTCTTCATTAAACCAGTCTGTATTTTTCATTGCCCATTGCCAGTAACTATGTGGGATGGTACTTAGTAATTCTCCCTTATGCTTACCAAAGGGGAATCTTTCATAGATAATAGGTTCTGCTGCCCATTTCATAATCTGTGGACCGTATGGTTCATCTACATTGATTAAACCACCCGATTCTAATAATTCAATTAATACTTCAAGCAACCTGCCTGTCATAAAGGAATCATTTCCTGCTCTGTGACAATGCATTTCGATTGGCACATCTAATTCAAGTGCAAATCTTAGATATGGTAAGCTAGTGCTTTCGATTGCTTCCACACCATTAAATAACTTCTTGGCCATTCGCCAGGTGCAGATCCAATTGTGATTTGAAGTATCAATGCCGTGTCTTTCTAAAACACGCATGTCATAGAAATGGTTATGCGCTAGTAAATAACCGCCTACATAACCATTTATTACTGTTTGAAAGACTTCGCTCGAATCAATGAAGCTAGGACGATCTGCTACCATCTTATTGGTAATGTAGCAAATAGATTCTACCATTGCAGGAATAGGACCATTGACGGGTTTGTGTAGTTCTTGGAATATTGTCCAATCACCATCTTCGCGGATAACAAATCCAGCTTCTATAATTTCGGCTGTTTTATAATCCTTACCAGTTGTCTCTGTATCTAGGATAAGACAACTTTGTAAAAATTCTTCTTTATGACTCATGAAACTCTCCAATAAAGCTAAGTGTAGCATTTACTTACTAGAAAGTCAACGTTTCGGCCAAGAATAATGGCACCGTAGTGCCATTATTGGTTAAAAGGATATTATCTACCTTGTGTTAATTTCTGCATCAGCCTATTTGCTGTCTCCATTGTCACGTGCATATCATACATCATTTTATTTAATGCATTGATAGTTTCTTGATCAGGATTCTCTGCACCAGCCTGAACTTTTGCAGCGCGTGCTTGATCAAATCCTTGTGGTTCAGTATTGCTACTGATTTTACCCATCATGTTGTCAAACTTAGGATCGCCTGTAGCTTCTTCAATCTTTCCCGACTTCTTCATTTTGTTACGAACTGCTCCGGCTACACGTTCACCGGCTTCTTTACTACCATATTCAGATGCGGCTTTTTTAGCTACAGCCTTGAATCCGGTAGTCTTACCGTTATTGTGTTTGCCTTCATCCTTCTCTTGGATCTTTGGCTTCTTCGAGAATTCGTCAAGGTTCATGATTATCTACCGTAACCTTTCATATTACCCAACTTAGAGAAACGTGCCATCCATGCTAGAACTTCTGGATCAGCAGTTTCTTCAACTTTGTCTTTCTTCTTATCATCACCGTAGGTGCCCTTGTGTACAAGACCTTTTTCTGTCTTTGTAACTTCTCCACCCTTATGTGTCTTAGTTTTGTCGCCCGGCTTCTTATCTTTCTTATCTTCTTCCTTGTCTGCTTCCCATGGCTTACCGGATTCCTCAACTTCATCTTTCTCTTCTTCGATGTTGACTTCTTCTGGAGGAGCCTTTAGCTTTTCTTTCTTAGCTTGGTCTTCGTCCCAACCTTCGCCAACATATGGCTTAGGGCGAGCCATTAATACTGGAGCGCATGACTCAACAAGCATATCGTACTTCTTAAGACTCTTCATCATTGCTGCTACGTCTTTATCTACATTTTCCATGATTTCATTTCCTTTATAATTTAATGATTCCGGCATACTTGGCGCTGTACCCGGTGGATATTTTCCACCACCTGTTGGGCCAGCGCCGCCGCCCATTGATCCTAAATCTCCGCCTGTATCTGCGCCTGCGGCAGATGGTGGTGTTATTCCTGTGTCGTCTAATTCGTCTTCGTCTAATTCTTCTTCATCGATATCTTTACCTTCCAGCATCATGCGAGCTAATTCTCTAATACTTTCCATTTGTGGTTGTTCCTGTGGTGCCTGTGGTTCTGCTGGTGGTCCCAATTGTGGTTGTTCCTGGCCAGCATCATCCTTCTCTACTTTATCCTTCTTGCGAACTTCATCTGTAAAGTATCCGCGATCAACGAATTTATGCAACTTCTTAATTTCTTCATCAATTTCGTATGAATTAATTTTGAAGTCATCACCCTGTAGTGTAGGATCAGCTGAAAGATCTGCAAATGCTTTTTCCATAGCCGGCTTCTTTTCTTTCAATGCTGCTGCAAGATCTGTATACATGTAAGGAAATTTTTCTCTTATAACATCTGGCTTAGCTGGACGATCTGTTACATCCATGAAGTTAGGTCCACCTGCATCAAATTGATACTTTTCAACCTCGTTCATTTCCTTCTTGCCATCTTCATCTTTTACATTAACAAGATTACCTTCTTTATCTTTTTCTTTCACATAAGGAAATACTTGGAACAACATTGCATTTTTGCTGTAGCTATGGAAGAAGTTACCACTACTTGAATTAGCTGTACACCATTGTGTACCTAATCCTAAAGCACATCCTGCAGCACGATTTAATGTTGTATAGATTCTATAATCGTCATTATCAACTAACTTAACGCTCTTGGCCATTTTATTTCTGGCGGCGTTCTTAGATGCATCCCTGAGCTTTTCTAATTTATCTTTATAGTGAGTAGTCATATAATAACCCACATCACGAACGCTACCGAACTTTGGTAGGTCCTTATGATTAGGATCCAACATGTGGCGATTCTTCAGCAAGTACCAATCGCAAAGGTTCATATTCATGACACCGGTTAAATCTTCCCAGTTATGACTACCTGCAATATAACGTCTTACTATCCAATCACTATTGACACCATCACGCGAATATACAATACCATCATACCCTTCTTTTTCAATCTTATCAATGTTCTCAAGAAACCATTGAGCTAATTGTGGGTCAGGTGTCTTTTGGCATGTTCTATTAAATCCTGCAGGGAACGCTGATGGATGCGAGCGTGCATCATCACGAATTGAGTCTGCTAAATTAGCGACTAAATTCTTGTCACCCATAACTCGCTGACTGCCCTTTGTTAGGGCAATCTCTTCGTTAAGAATAGCTTCAATGATAGATTGTAAATTCATTATGTTAAGGCTACTAGACTATCTCTTAATGCATCTAACACCGGTTTCAATTCCATTGAGCTACCACTAGCAGCCTTACCTAAGAATTCTTTGTACTGTGGTGTACCTGGACGCGAGCCTGATGCAGCTTGCACAGCTCTCATAATCTGATCTGTGAAACTCTTTGTAGAACTACCGTAATTTTGATTTAAATCAACTTCTCCGGATGTATCAATTGTAGCAAGGAATTGCTTTAATTTATTACCGCTCTGTGAAATCTTTGTTGCAGCTTCAAAGTTACCACCATCAATATAGCGTTTTGCTCTATTGTTGATTTGGCTTAATGCTTGCATACCCAATGTCTTCAACACAGGACGAACTCTCTTAAAGATTTTCTTTACTGAGTCCATTTCGTTAACTTCGGGCTCTTTCTTCATATCAGAACGAGTCTTCATTTTTTCTCTTTCGACCCCGCCAGCTGCCAGATATACTACCCTTAAGGTACCAATTTGATCTGCTAATAGATTAAAGACGTTATCAGGATTCTGTGTATCCTTACCACTAATCTTACCCATACGTGCTTTCATAACTGTTGGATCTACTTCTCTTTCTTCGCCTGGCTCACGAGCTGGTTGGAGCAATGCTGGATCAACTTGTTGTCCATCGTCTGTGAAAGCGATAATTTGATACTGTAGAGTACTATCTCCACCCGGATCATATTCCTTGCCTTTCTTTCTAGCAGCTTCCATTCTATCTCTAATCATCTTTTCATAAGGCTTAATACCTGCTACACCACCTGTAGCGGCAACCACTACAAAGTTATCAGGATTACGCTTAAACTCTTTCCACAACATTCTTTCATTGAATGGCTGTGGATTCAATTCGGCTTCATTACCTAACTTGTGCTTTCTGTGTAACCATTGTACAAGTTTCTGGCCGCCTGGCTGATCTCCAATTTTCTTACTTAGTGAACTTTCATCTAGTTCTTCTTCGTCGATCATCGATTCTTTCAGAGCGGCCCTGATCTCTTCATCCCACTTCAATTGCTCAAACAATGTTGGCTTTAGGCTTAACTTCATGTCTTCTTCCTTAATGGATTCGCCTAATCTAGGCATATTACGACCACCACCGACACGACCCTGTGCAGCACCTGCTGGTCCACCTAATCGTGCGTCTCTATCTGGATAAGCATAGATGTATTGTCCGAATTGATCTCTCACAACGTGGAATCTAACACCATTTGCACTATATTCTTTTACTTCGGGATTGTAACCTGGAATAGCTTGTCCATGGCTTACATTTACTGTACCATGATCCTCTGCATTATCCATTAACCATCTTCCTACAGCACGCATTTCTGCATTTGTATTTGGTCCCTGACCTTCCACATTGGCAATTGTTTGAATCTGTTCTAACGGAGTGGATGTAAACATACCCATTACCTTGCGCGCCATACCTCTTGTATTGCGATCTTGCATACCCGGTAAATCTCCTGCTCCATGCCAATCTGGTGATTGCATGCCAGATGCCTGAATAGCATTGGTAATGACTGCAGGAACATCTGCTGCGGTTCTAACAACTAATTCATTTTGTGGTGTTTCTGGACGATCTGGTTCGCCTTCGCCGGCAGTTGGATTAATACGACCCATCCAATTTCTCATTTCATCGGATGAATTCATACCAGCTGTTCTTTGACGTGTAACATCTCTACCTGCGGCAGGTAAAGACATTGGAGGCTCTTCGCCTGCAATTTCGTCATCATCACTACCACCCATTGTTGCCGGTAGATCTGGTTGCTGTGGATTCAATACATCATCCAAGTCGTCGAGGTGATGCTTTGTCTTTGTTTTTGTTGGCTTAGATGGATCTGTTTCTTCTGCAACATCGCCCATAACTTCGGCATGGAATTTCTTAAGCTGAACTGGATTCATCTGTGCTAATTGTTCTTCACCTGCTGGCTGATTTGCTTTGCTTAATCCCATATCCTGCATGTACATAATCTTAGAGATCATTTCCATTGCTTCTTCTGGATCAATTTGAGACATTTCATCGTGTGCATTACTTACTGCCATTGGGTCAGCATCATAATCTGGTTCTTGTGTATCCATACCAAAGTCATCTGGACCTTCATCCAAATTATCTTCACCATATGTCATTGGAGACTTATCTCCGCCACTCTTTCTAAATTCGGTCTTTGAAACAATATCGCCTAGTTTAACACCCTTACCATTGCGTGATTTTTCAACTTGATCGAAATCCATATCTTCTTCATCCATGGATCTCTTACCGCTTCCTACAACAGGAAGTACATCACGATCTTTGCTGCTTAAATTTGCGCCCATACCGCTAACCTGTCCTGCTGAACCTGTACCACCAATCGTTCCAATATGTTTGGATCCCATTGTCTTACCAGCCATACGGCGTTCTTGTTTACCGCCCTTGTACGGAAGTTGCTGAACTTGGCCACCACCTGCCTTAAAGTCCATTACTGGATCGCCTTCGTCGAACATGCCTACTTCTTCTAGTCCATCATCATGCATGTCATCCATGCTAGGCTCTAAGCCCATTCCCATTTGATTGTGTTCGTGACCTTGTTCGTGTCCTTCGTGTCCGCAAGTTGGGCAAGGTCCACCGGCTGGAGGCTCTTCCATATCCAACCCACCGATAACAATTGTATCATGTGGATCATGGCCGCCCATTCCATCTAACGCACCATTCATGCCGGGCATTTCATCCTGTGCAGGAAAGCATGTTGCACAATCCCAGCTTCCGCATCCACATTCGCTAACAGCGGGTGTATCTTCTGCGAGTTCTTTACCTTCAGTCGAAAGTGCTTCTTCTACTGCCGACATCCACTTTGAAAATTCGTCTCGTTGATCCATTGCTGGCTCCTTTTCTATCTTTACGTTTTGTGAGCCAAGTGACATGGGCGATAGGTTACCATCATTATCTGTTTGACTGAAATTATCTTTTGCATTCTGTTCTAATACTGATCCTACGTGTGATGTAGGAACTACAATTTGTTTATTATCAAAGCTGATAATACATTCTTGGCCGCTTGTGCTGTATGCAATAAAGACTCCAAATCCTGGTCCAATTACGTTTCCATAGACATCGTCAATTTTAACCATATCGCCTGGGCGAAATTCTGGTTTATCATTCATTCTGCCTATTGTATTTTCTTCTTCAGAACTGTGATCCCATGTATTACCGTTCTCATATGGATCTTCGTAATCGCGACTCGGCAACGAGAAATCATCGTGCCCTAGTTCTCTTGACACACCCTTGATATCAACCATTGCACCCTGAGGTGTGCTGTGCATATATCTTGCAGTACCACCACCCGCACCTGGCGCAATCATTACCGTGGCATCCTTCTTGATGACTACAGTCTTTGAGGGCTGATTTTGTAAAGTGTTAGGAACACTCTCCATAATCTTTAACCATTTTCTAATATCTGACATCGGAAGCCTCTTATTATTCAATATACTTATTTATCAAGGACGTGCAGGTTCACGGCCAAAAAAATAGGCACCCGGAGGTGCCCTAAAGCTTTTTGAAGCTAACGATTGTTTTTGTTTTTATTTTATAAGCACATTTGGAACAAATGATTGTGTTCTCCAGTGCGTGTCTGTCTGTACGTGACCTTTTCTAACATACTTCACAACATTATGTTGGAATTGATCATAATGAAAACGATCGGCATTGCGTACCACAAAGCCCTCGTCCTTATCATTTAGTAATTCTGTATGTATCTTTTTAATCTTCTCTTCATCCCAGATAAAATCATACATAACAGGTACTGGACTAATTCCGAGCAATTCAAAAAATTGCATTGTATCATCCCAGCCAAGGCAGGTGTTATGTTCGTTCCAAACAGAAAAACCCATGAAGTAAGACGGCAAGTCTGTATAGTGAATCGAGTGCTTGGCCCAAAGGTTCTCACCGCAGATTCGCCAATTTTCGGGGATATCGTGAGCAATACCCGCCCACAATGTCTTGACCCAATCTCTATCTGTGCCGCCCCTGCTATCTAAGCTGCGAGCATGGATGTGATTTGAATACATAGTTGTATTCTCACCATCCATTTTCTTTGTTACGATAACACGCTTTCCGTTGAAACAGGAAAGGTCCATTAGGATCTTGTCATCATCGGTTGCTCCTGGACTCCAGGGTAGATGATGTGTGCGTGGGTATTTAATATATTCCATAATATTGTTATTATATAACAATACTTGATTTGCGTCAATTGGTGTCAGAATCGACTTCTTTATCTATTATGTATTGTGCCATCTCTGGAGGCATTGTAAGATACATCCTATCGTGATGTTGTTCGCAATATGCCTTACCAAATACAGTAGGATGGCGACAACCTTCTCCGTCTCCAATCCACGCACACACCTGCCTATCTATCTCATTCATTATTATTCTCAAAGTGGTGCGGCATCGTGTAACACTTCTAACCACGGACCTGGAGGTTATCAACCAACTGCTCTAAGTGTAACTAAAAATAATATAGAGCCAAGTGGCGCCACCGTATGTCTAGAGACTATTCGTTTTTCTGAGCTAATACCGCATAAGCAAGTATAGCTGATTTATTCTATCTCTTCAAGATGTTCAAGGATGATTTTATTGTAATCATTCTTAACCGCATATTCGATAATTTCAGATAATGCAACTTCATCTTCCGATGTTGCAAACCATAATACTCTATGTGGATCAATTTCATCAAAGCCCGATAATAGAGCAATGCTTTTTTCGAGATAAGAAGAATAGCTTCCAAAATCACTTGTATATGGCCCTAATGTGGCAGATAAAAGTTCCGTAAAAGGAATTACTTGAATAGTGCTAACGATGTGACCACTTGGGTCTGCGATAGTATAATCTGTACCTAGTGATGTAATATCTGTTATTTTGTACATATCTTTTCTCCGATAAATTTTATTGTTATACTAAAGGCACTATTAGTATTTATAGAAAAAGAAGGAACTTAGATTTGTTATCATAGAACCTCTTTACGCCTACCATTCGTTCTAACGTGGCACGATCCACGATATCAGAAACAAATCTTTTTACTTCTGTCTCAATTTGCTCATTGGGAATCTCTTCAAGAGCAATATTTGAAACTTCGATGCTTGCTGCATTACTGTCTGGAATCTGTCCTACTATTACAGGAAAGAATGTTACATTGGCCTTACCATATAACACATCTCTGTAATTTACTGATATATTATAATCGGGGGCGCCGGGCTCTACATATAGGATAGAATGGAAATTCTTTCCATCTGAATTTACAATACCTAGCAGTTCAGATTTGGAACCACTTAGTGCATGTATTCTATTTTCATCAATGATGTTTGATGATCCTTTTCCAAACAGTGTATGGTTGAAGGATGTATTACTCTGTGCAATAACGTTTCTATAACAGAAAGATAATGCAGAGACATGGTTTTGATAGAATGTTGTTAGATTAAGTTTTGAACTTGCATTCAAAATGTAATTTGTAACAGCATTCAATGCGCTAAAACTTTCAATCTCTTCTACAATCTCTACTTCGATATCATCCGAAATATTAAAGACTATAACTGAGCTATAAAAAGTTTCGTAATCTGATTTATATTTTACATAAATGGGTTCATCAATCTCACCAGTAACCTGTAAGGTTGTATGATTTTGACATACTAGATACGCTAAGGTTGAAAATGTTTCCGGGTTATATAAACTCCTGGGATTAACATTCTGATTATTTTCTAATGAGTTGTTAATAACAACATTTGGATGGTCATATAACTCTTTGCTTATATGTATTTCGTTTCCCGAAACTACCATAACTAATCCAGTGACTGCTGGATCAACAATCATCTGAACTTTATTGTTCTGGATGTAGAATCTTTGTTCGAAAAACGAGTCCAGCTTTGTTTCTTTATATTTGTCCTGCGCGGCCGAATATAATAGTTCTGGGTAGTATTTTCCTAGGAAGGCTTTGACTGGGATTAGATTTTCTGACATTTATTTCCCGTTGGTAACGAGATATTTATTATTAAATTTCTTCAAACGTGGGAGTTAGTGGAAAATTATTTGCTCTAGAGAAACTAATGGTCTCGAGCGTCTTTTCCTCTGCTATTTCTCTTGTATATGGCGCACCTGCAATACCTTGTCCAGTGACATGGATAGCCTTTGTTATTTCAAGTGCTTCTTCAGCAGTCTTATGAAAGATGCGTGTGAGTACAGCGATTACAAAATCAAATGTAGTCTTGTCGTCATTGTGAAGCAACACCTTGTACATTTTTGGAATCTGTACTTTGATGGTTTCATCAATCTTTTCAATAACTTCGATTTCTGGCATGATTCAAATCCCTAGGTGTGTAATGTATATTATTGCACACCTAGGGCCCTATGTCAATAGAGTTTACTTGATGGCGTGAAAAATGATAAATAAGTGTAGTTCGCGATGTTGACGTCATCCAACTACTCTAACGCTTTTAAGGAGCATCAGCGATGTATTTAGCATACACTTATTTAATTACACATAAAATTACAGGCGAATACTATTATGGATTCAGATGTGGGAATATTACCCACAGAAGAACCCCCGAAGAGGATCTCTGGATTAAATATTTCACTTCATCTAAGAAAATTAAATCACTCATAAAACAATACGGTGCAGATTCGTTTGATTGTAATATACTATTGAAAGATTCTAATAAGGAAAACTGCTATATTTACGAACAAGAACTAATTTCTAAAAATATAAACGATGAAAAGTGTCTTAACCAATATTGCAATCTAAACGGAATATGGTCTAGGGCAGGTACAATTCATTCGGAAGAAACGAAAGAGAAAATACGAATTGCACGGGCTGCACAGCCTGCTACTATGGCAGGAAAACATCATTCGGGTATCACTAAAGCAAAATTAAGTAAGGCTCAAACAGGAAGATCATCTGCTAGAAAAGGAACTACTGTATCAGATATAACATTAGAAAGAATGAAGATTGTCCATACTGGTAAACAGGCTTCGGATGCTACTAAAGAAAAGATGAGAATGACGCACACAGGTAAGCGTATGTCTGAGGAAACCAAAGCAAAGATAAGTGCATCTCGAACAGGTAAACATTATCCTAAAGAAAAACAGTAGTATAAATTAACGGGGCAAGCCCCGTTAATTTATTATTTTATCATTATCAATTTAGGCTTCGCTTCATCTGGCACATTCTTTGTAAAATGTACTGTTAGAATACCATCTTCTAAAGCTGCATTGCTTACTTCAAAATATTCGGCAATACGGAAGCTCTTTGAGAATGAACGACCAGCAATACCGCGATATTGATAGGTTGAATCTGGGCCAGCAGCCTTATCACCTGTAATAGTCAATAAACCCTGATGCTCTTCCATCTTAACTTCATCTTTCTTAAAACCGGCTACCGCAAGTTCAAGATAGAATTCATTATCAGTAACACTGACAATATTATGTGGTGGATAGTTGTTTGTTTGTACTTGAAAATCCTTGAATACTGGTGCAAAACCAATGCTCATAGCTTCGAGTTGATTAAATAATCGTGTGAAATCGTTGTGTGACATAATTACTCCTTAAGCAAGTTTATCGTGCTATATCAAAACACGTCGCGGTATCATACCGCTA
>Ga0114951_10005257_pt1 | contig 12044 bp, 12 predicted proteins | sample AM7aDNAmetaG_FD_88677 | JGI IMG/M metagenome (GOLD analysis project Ga0114951, IMG submission 88677) | Freshwater microbial communities from Finland to study Microbial Dark Matter (Phase II) - AM7a DNA metaG | ecosystem: Environmental > Aquatic > Freshwater > Lake | place: Finland: Lake Alinen... | reverse complement strand
TCAGGCCGCGGTCGCGCAGGCCGGCCACGAGGTCCGTGAGCTTCACCGGCACGGTGTCGCCGTTGGTGGCGCCGGGCAGGCGGACCTGCACGTTGCCATCGGCGGCGATGTCGAAATAGCCGGCGCCCCATGTCCGGATGCCGTACAACTCCACGGCGTTTTCCACGGTCCACTGGTCGAGTGTATCCACCTTCATGGCGTTCCCTTTCGTCGGGGCAAACATAACGGGAGGGGCGGCGGGGATCAATGTGTTTCTTGGCGGTGCGGGCTTTATGGACGCTGGGGCCTGGCCCGCCTCTTCCTCACGGCCTCCGAACCTCGTTTGCCGCGGCCAGGGCCTCGCGCGCCAGGGTTTCGATCATCTTCCAGTTCTTTGCGGCGATCAGCTGCCGAGCCACCATCCATGAACCGCCCACGGCGGCGACCACCGGCAGTTCCAGGTAATCGCGCAGGTTCCTGCCGTCGATGCCGCCGGTGGGCACGAAGCGCACGCCGGTATGGCCGAACGCGCCCGCCAGAGCGTGGAGCGTCTTGACGCCGCCGTTCGCATCCGCCGGGAAGAACTTCAGCACGGAGCACCCGAGTTCCAGCGCCCGGGAAATTTCAGTCGGCGTCACGGCGCCTGGGATCAGCGTCAGGCCGCACTTCCGTGCGCCGCGCAATACGGCTTCGGAAAGTCCCGGCGCAACGCCGAAGATGGCGCCTGCGTCGCGGGCACGCGACACCTGTTCCACGGACAGCAGCGTTCCTGCCCCCAGGATCATCTCCGGAAAACGCTGTGCAATGTGGCGGATCGCCTCCTCGGCCGCGGCCGTGCGGAAAGTCACCTCGATCACGTTCAGTTCCGCGGCCAGCAACGCCTCGCACAACGGGATCGCCAGATCCGCCTGCTCGATCACGACCGCCGGAAGCAGCCGCCTTGCCAGCACCTGCTCCATCGGCGCCGAAGCAGACAGTTCCTTGCTTGTTTGCATGACATCCTTTCGTTTTCGGCGCGTGCCGCGCCACCGGAGCCTGGGATGGAAGAGACTTCCGCTCTGCCAGCGCCAAGCCATCTGGCCGCCTTGACGCCCTGTTTCTTCAATGATAACATAGAACCGTTTTCTAACTACAGGAGAAACATGCGCCGTCGCCCCTCCCAGCCAGTTCCGGACCGCGGGCGGAACGGCATGTTCGATTTCTCCGTGCTTCGCAGCCTGCGCCGTCGCGAGGGATGGACCATCGCGGACCTTTCGGTCCGCACCCATGTTTCGCCAGCCGTCATTTCCAAGCTGGAACGTAACCAGACCGCCGCCGAATTGTCCACATTGTTTTGCCTGGGTCGCGCCTTCGGTCTGAACGTCTCGGATCTGCTGCAACTGACCGAGTCGCGCATCGTGCACCGCGTGGCCGAGCGCCGGCACCGCGCCGGCGCCTTCACTTTCCGCCAGGTGGACTATGGGAACCTCCGTGCGCTGGTGGGGCGCGCCAAAACCGGCGGATCCGTGACCAATCCGGAGGTTCACCGCGATGACTATGAGCTCTGCTGGGTGCTCGCCGGGCGGGTGCGCATCATTCTGTCCCATGAACAGCATGAACTTGCCGCCGGCGATTGCGTGCAGTTCGACGCCATCCTGGAGCACACCTATGCCGTGCTGGAAGATTGCGAACTCCTGATCTTGCACCTGCGAAAGAGCAAACGGTTCTAACATGCAAATCGCCGATCTAGCGGAGATTCCCGGCCGGCGCTATCCGGCCCGCCGCCTGACGCAGAACTGGGTGGGCGGCGCCTCGCCCGTCCAGGCGCGCAATTTTTCTGTCGGGTCCGTCACCCTTGACGCAGATGGCGGACAGGTCCCCTGGCATAACCAGGAACAGGAAGAGGTGTATTTCATCCTCGATGGCGAAGTCGAAGTCTGCCTCGGGGCCGAACGCCGGATACTCAAGCCCGGACAGGCGGTCTACATCCCGAGCGGCATGTTTCACCAGGCCACCAACGCGGGCAAAACACCTGCGCGAATGCTCTACTGCTATGGTCCGGCCGGCCAGGTCGCCCACTGGAAACAGGAACTGGAAGGCACGCTGCCCAGGGCTGGCGTGGAGGCTCCCCCGCTTCCGTCCGGCGCGCGGCCGCAATGCACGCAGATGCCGAAACAAGGCGAACCGTTGTAGCGGCGGCTGTGTCAGCCGCCGATCCGGCTGCGCGTGACGTGCGCGCAGCTCCGCTGCGAATCAACACGAGGAAGTCCAGCCATGTCCCAACCCACGATCCACAACGTCGGCATCATCCTGAACGGCGTCACGGGCCGCATGGGCACGAACCAGCACCTGTTGCGTTCGATCGTGCCGATCATCCGGCAGGGCGGCGTCAGGGTTTCGCCCACGGAGTTCATCCTGCCGGTCCCGATCCTCGTCGGCCGCAATCCGGTCAAACTCGCGAAGCTGGCGTTGCAGGCCGACAACGCCCAATGGACGACAGACCTCGACGCAGTCCTTGCGGACCCCGCGTACCCCGTCTACTTCGATGCACAGGGGACCAACCAGCGCGTGCCGGCGGTTTCCCGCGCCATCCGGGCGGGGAAGCACATCTATTGTGAAAAACCCACGGCCACGAACACCCGCGATGCGTTCGGCCTCTACCAGCTGGCGCGCAAGGCCGGCGTCCGGCATGGCGTGGTGCAGGACAAACTCTGGCTGCCCGGGTTCCTGAAGCTGAAAACGCTCATGGACCGCGGATTCTTCGGCCGCATTCTTTCGGTCAAGGGCGAGTTCGGCTACTGGGTTTTCGAGGGCGACACGATCCCGGCCCAGCGCCCGAGCTGGAACTACCGCAAGGAGGAGGGCGGCGGCATGATCATCGACATGCTCTGCCACTGGCGCTATCTCATCGACAACATCTTCGGGCCGATTCGCGCGGTGAACTGCCTGGCCGCCACACACATCACGAAGCGCGTCGATGAGCAGGGAAAACCGTTCCCGTGCACGGCCGACGACGCCGCCTATTCCACGTTCGAACTTGCGAATGGCATCATCTGCCATTTCAACTCCTCCTGGTGCACCCGAGTCCGGCGCGACGACTTGTTGACCGTGCAGGTGGACGGCACCAGCGGCTCGGCTGTGGCCGGACTGCGCGACGTGTGGATCCAGCCGTACGGCGCCACGCCACGCCCGGTTTGGAACCCCGACGTACCGCAACCGGTGGACTTCTACGGCACCTGGCAGAAGATGCCCGAACAGCGCGAGTTCGAGAATGCGTTCAAGGCGCAGTGGGAGCTCTTCCTGCGCCACATCGTGCTTGGCGAAGCGTTCCCCTGGAACCTGCTCGAAGGCGCCAAGGGCGTCCAACTGGCTGAAAAAGGGCTGGAGTCCTCCGCCAAGCGCCGCTGGGTGACGCTGCCGCCGTTGAAAGGGAGAATGGGAGGAAAACGCGCATGAAACCTCTCGCACTGGTCACCGGCGGCAGCCGCGGCATCGGGCATGGCTGCGCGCTTGCGCTGGCCCGGTCGGGATTCGATCTTGCAATTGCGGGACGACGGCCGGAGCCGGAATGCATCGCCGCGCTCGATGCCCTGCGGCAGGCGGGCGCTGGCGTGCTGTACGCCGTGTGCGACGTGGCGGATGCCTCCCAGCGCGCCGGCCTGCTCGCGGCAATCAAGGCGCGCTTCGGACGGCTGAACGTCCTGGTCAACAACGCCGGCATTGCGCCCAGCGAACGGCGCGACATCCTCGAAGCCACGGAGGCAAGTTTCGAACGCGTCCTGCGCACCAATTTGCAGGGACCCTATTTTCTGACGCAGGCTGTGGCGCGCTGGCTGATCGAGCAGAAGCGAGCGGATGGCGCGTTTCAGGGATGCATTGTGAACGTCTCGTCCGTGTCGGCAACCGTCGCGTCGGTCAACCGCGGCGAGTACTGCATCTCCAAGGCGGGCGTGAGCATGGCCGTCCAGCTCTGGGCCGTGCGGCTGGCGGAGTTCGGCCTGCCTGTCTACGAGGTGCGTCCCGGCGTGATCGCCACGGACATGACGGCGGGTGTGCAGCACAAGTACGACCGCCTGATCGCGGACGGCCTGGTGCCCGAACGCCGCTGGGGGCAGCCCGGGGATGTCGGGCGCGCCGTCGCAACCCTGGCCCGCGGCGACATCCCCTATGCCACCGGGCAGGTCGTGGTGGTGGATGGAGGAATGACACTGCCGAGACTCTAGTTTTTCGAGCCGGGAAAGCCGGGAGCGCAGCGTTGCTGCGCGAAAGGGTCGTTTGCCTGATCGAGAGCCAGCAATGCAAAAAACCACACGCGCCGTGCCAGACGAGGGCAGCGCCGCCGTGCACACCTGCCATACGCTCATCATTGGCAGCGGCGCGGCCGGACTCAACGCCGCGCTGCAGCTTCACCGCAAGGGGATCACGAAGCTGCTGATTGTGTCCGAGGGCCTGCAGATGGGGACTTCCATCAACACCGGCAGCGACAAGCAGACCTACTATAAACTGGCCATGTGCGGCGCGGAAACCGACGCGCCGAAGGTGATGGCGGAAACCTACATGGCCGGCGGCAGCATGCATGGCGATCTGGCGCTGATTGAGGCCAGCCTTTCCGCCCGTGCCTTTTTGCATCTGGTCAACCTCGGCGTCCCGTTCCCCCAGGATGCCTACGGCCAGTTTGTCGGGTACAAGACCGACCACGATCCGCGTCAGCGTGCGACGTCGGTGGGCCCTTACACCTCCCGCGAGATGTGCATCGCGCTGATTCGCGAGATTCGGCGCTGCCGGATTCCGGTGCGCGAAGGACGCGTGGTGGTGGCGCTCCTGACTGCCGAGGCGAAGGGCCGCAAGCGCGTGGTGGGCGCCGCCGCGTTGGACAAAACGGGGCGACTGGAGTTCGTTGGCGCGGAGAACGTGATCTTTGCGGTTGGCGGCCCCGGCGGACTCTACCAGTCCAGCGCCTATCCCACTGTCCAGACCGGCGCCATCGGCGTGGCGCTGCTCGCGGGTGCTGCGGCGCAGAGCCTGCCGGAGTCACAATACGGACTGGCCTCGATCGGCTTCCGCTGGAATGTCTCGGGCACGTACATGCAGGCGATGCCGCGGTTCATCAGCACCACGGCGGATGGCCGGGGAGATGCGCGGGAGTTCCTGCCACCCTATTTTGATTCCCCGAGCGCGATGAACTCCATGGTGTTCCGGAAGGGATACCAGTGGCCGTTCGATGCGCGGAAGATCGCGGACGGGTCGTCGATCGTGGACATTCTGGTTTACATCGAGACCGTGCTCAAGGGACGCCGCGTGTTCCTCGATTTCCGCGCGAACCCGGATGGCTTCCGCCTGAAGGACCTGAGCGTCGAGGCCCGCACCTACCTCAAGAACTCCCACGCGTTGCTGGACACCCCGATCGCGCGTCTGCGCAAGATGAACCCCGGCGCCATCGGACTGTACCGCGACCACGGCATTGACATCGCGCGCACGCCGCTCGAAATCGCCGTCTGCGCACAGCATAACAACGGCGGCCTGGCGGGCAACCACTGGTGGGAATCGATCAACCTGCAACACCTCTTTCCGGTCGGCGAGGTGAACGGCACCCACGGCGTCTATCGTCCCGGCGGATCGGCGTTGAACGCCGGGCAGGTCGGCGGATTCCGCGCGGCCGACTACATCGCCGCGCGGTACCGCGCATTCACCGTGAAGCCGGCGGCGCTGCGCGCCGCGATTGACGCGGCGACAGCGGAACTTGCGCCGCTGTTGCGCGTGAAGCTCGCGACCGACTGGCGCGCCGAGCGCGAGGCGCTGCAGGCGCGCATGAACCGGGCGGCTGCGCACATCCGCTCCTGGGGCGAACTCGGTCTGGCCGCATCCGCCGCCTGGGCGCAGTGGCGCCGCCTGGCACAGGCCGGTTGCGCCGGTTCGCCGGAGGAAACCCGCGAGGCGCTCCGCAACCGGCAGTTGTGTTTCGCGCATGCGGCGTACATCGAAGCCGTGCGGTTTGCCGTCGCCAGCGGCGTGGGGAGTCGCGGCTCCTGCATCGTGCTCGATCCGGGCGGGACGCGTGCACATGCGCGGCTCGATCCCGCGCAGTGGAGCATCGCCCCTGAAAATCAGGCCTTTCGCGAACAGGTGCTGGAAACCATCGCCACGCCCGATGGGAAAACGACCTCCCGCTGGGTGCCGCGCCGCCCCTTGCCCGTTTCCGACACCTGGTTTGAAACCGCCTGGGCAGCGTTCCGAAAGGGCGCGATCTTTTCTCCAGAACTTTTTCACCCGCGGCGAAAGGCCGGTCGTCCTTAACCGCACAACTGGGATGGGCCCCTTCTCTTGCACGGCGCCGTACAATCGCGTACTGTCTCCTCGCGGCGACGGTGGCGCGAAGGAGGTGGCGCCTTTCGCGGCCGTCGGAGAGGGAGCAGATGAGCGCAACGTTTCGTTGGGGAATTCTGGCGCCGGGCGCGATTGCGCACAAGTTTGCGGCGGGCGTCCAGGCGCTGCCGGACGCCGAGTTGGTGGCGGTCGGGTCGCGCACGCTCGAGAAGGCGCAGGCATTCGCGGCCAAGTTCAAGATCCCGCGCGCCTACGGCACGTACCAGGAGTTGGCGGCCGATCCCGACATCGATGCGATCTACGTCGCGACGCCCAACCACCTGCACGCAGAGACGGCGATTCTCTGCATGGAGCACGGCCGCGCCGTGTTGTGCGAAAAGCCGTTCGCCGGCAACCTGGAGCAGGCCGAGGCCATGGCCGGCTGTGCGCGCAGCCAGCGCGTGTTCCTGATGGAGGCGATGTGGACGCGGTTTCTTCCCATCATGGGCGTGGTCTCCGCCTGGCTGGAACAGGGGAGGATCGGTGAACTCCGCCGGCTGGAGTGCGACTTCTCCTTCCGCTGCAACGGGAAGCCGGAATCACGGTTGCTGAATCCGGCGCTGGGCGGCGGCGGGTTGCTGGACGTCGGCATCTACGCACTGGCTTTTACGAGCTGGGTGTTCGGCGGGCTGCCGCCGCGGTACGCCAGCCTGGCCGAGATCGGGCCGACCGGCGTGGACGAGCAGGCCGGCATCCTCCTGCTCTATCCGCGCGGCGAACTGGCGGTGCTTTCCTGCGGCGTGCGCACGCAGGGACAGATCAGCGCGCGGATCACCGGCACCGATGGGACCATTGAACTCCCCACGCCATTCTACCGCGCCCAGGAGGCAGTGCTGCGGACGGCGCAGAGCGAGGTTCGCGAACGTCGGCCCTTCCTGGCCTCCGGCTACGAATACGAGGCCATGGAGGTGGCGCGGTGCGTGCGCGGGGAACTGCGGGAGAGCCCGGCCATGCCGCTCGAGGAAAGCCTGATGCTGACCAGCTTCATGACGCAACTGCGCGCCGAGTGGGGCGTGCGGTATCCGTTCGACCCGGTCGCCGGACGGCAGTAAACGGTTGATTCTCCCGGCCGTTATGGCAATGTATCGGGGCTACACCAACCCCTTCGCATGCGAAAGGAAAGCACATGAAACTTGGCGTCAGTTCGTACAGCTTCAGCCAACTCGTTGGCAAGGGCACGATGAGTCAGATGGACATCATACCCCAGACCCGGAAGATGGGGTTCGACGTGATCGAGTTTTCGACGCTGTCGCTGTCCAAGGGCGAGACGCCACTCTCGCTCGCCCCGCGGATCAAGGAGGCCTGCGACAAGGCCGGATTGCCGATCGTCAATTATACGATTGGCGCAGATTTTTTGAACGGCAGCAACGGCGACTGGAAGGCCGAGGTGGAGCGGCTGAAAGACGAAGTCCGGGTGGCAAAAATCCTGGGCGCGGCGGGCATGCGGCATGATGCGACCGGCGGGTTTGCGGCGAAGCACAGGGGAGCCCGCGGGTTTGACGATGCCCTGCCGACGTTGATCAAGGGGTGCCGGGCGCTCACGGAATTCGCGGCCGACCTGGGCATCAAGACCATGGTGGAGAATCACGGGTTTTTCTGCCAGGACAGCGAGCGCGTGGAAAAGCTCGCCAACGGGGTCAACCACCCGAATTTCGGCCTGCTGGTCGACATGGGAAACTTTCTATGCGCGGACGATGAGCCGGCGAAAGCGCTGGGCCGCGTGATGCCGTACGCCTTTCATGTGCACGCCAAGGATTTTCATGTGAAGCCCGGCAGCGGGGCGAATCCGGGCGCCGGCTGGTTCCGTTCGCGAGCCGGTGCTTTCCTCCGCGGGTCCATCATTGGACACGGCGACGTGCCGATCCGGCAATGCCTCGGAATCATGAAGCGGGCTGGTTACGATGGCGTGTTGTCAATCGAGTTCGAGGGAATGGAAGATCCCATCCAGGGCATTTCCATCGGTCTCGATAATTTGCGCCGTTATCTGGCAGAAGCCTGAAAAGCCGGGCGTTCCTGTGTGCGCGGATGGCCGTCATGCGCCGGGATGTGGAAGAGGACGCCATGCGAACAAGCGCAGCCACCGTTGATCGCATCCTGATCTTCGACTTCGACGGCGTCCTGGCGGATTCGCTGGACGCGTTCGAGGCTTGCGTGCTGGCCGCCTGCCGCGAGACGAATGTGCCCGCACCGGCGGATCGCGCCGCCTTTCTGCGTCTCTTCGATGAAAACATGTTTGCGGGGCTTCAGGCTGCCGGCGTGCCCGCGGCCTCCTTGCCGGCGCTGATTGCGGCGTTGCGCCATCGACTGGAGGCGGCGGCGAGGAGTCTCCGCCTCTGGCCGGGCATCCCCGCGGAACTGGCGCGCCTGGCCCGGACCAGCGCCGTCTTTGTCGTCACGTCCAGTATTGCGGGCGTAGTCGCCGGTGTATTGCGGCGGCATGGCGTGACGTGCGTGCGGCAAATTCTAGGGGCGGAAGAGGGGACCGGGAAAGCGCAGAAAATCCGCGTTGCGGCGGCGACTTGTCCGGGCAAGCCGTTTTTTTATATTGGCGACACGTGCGGCGATGTGCTGGAAGGCCGCGAGGCGGGCGCCCGCACCGTTGCCGCCGCATGGGGCTGGCACGACGCAACACGGCTGCGGCTCGTGCAGCCGGATCACCTGTTGCTCGCGCCGGCAGAACTGGTGGCGCTTTTCCGGAAAGGAAAGGGACAGGACGCATGAAAGTAAGCCGATATGGAACCGGCGGACGCTGGTTCAAGGGGAATACGCATATTCACAGCACGGCTTCCGATGGCGGGAAGACGTTTGCGGAACTGGAGGCCATGTATGCCGGCAAGGGATATGACTTCCTGTTCCGCACCGACCACTGGGTTGCGGCGGATGTGCGCGCCGAGAAGCGCGGCCTCCGCGGGCTGCTGTGGATCGACGGCATCGAGCTCGACGGCCGCGACAGGCAGGGCGGAAACTACCACGTTGTCGCCCTGGGATCGTTTCGCGATGTGCGGCGCGAGATGGGCTTCGAGGCCGGGTTGAAGGCCGTGCGCGCGCAGGGCGGCCTGCTGATTCTCGCGCATCCCCTGTGGATGGGCAACACGCCCGAAGAGTTGTGGCGCTGGAAGTTTGACGGCGTGGAAATCTACAATCACGTCTGCCAGTGGCTGAACGGAAAAGGCGACAACCTGGCATACTGGCACTTCGGCCTGTCGCGGCAACCGCGCATGCTCGCATTCGCGGCCGACGACGCCCATATCAGCGCCGACCATCCGGGCTGGAACGGCGCATGGATCATGGTCAACGCCCGTGTGTGCTCGCCCAAGGCCATCATGGATGCCATTCGTCGCGGCCGGTACTATTCTTCCTGCGGTCCAGAATTCCACAGCATCGAGAGGCGCGGAGGAACGGTCACGGTGCGTACGTCGCCGGTTCGTTTTGCGCGCCTGGTCGGCCCGCATTGGGCCGGCCAGCGCTGCGGTTCCTTCCGTGGCAGACTACAGACCGAGGCGACCTTCTCCCTGCCGGCCGACTGGCCGTATGCGTATGTCGAAATCGAGGACGCCCGCGGCCGCCGCGCCTGGACCAACACGCTCTAGCCGCTTGTCGGACGTAGCCCCCGGCCGTCACAGGGGTTGTGCCGACAAGCTGCCGGTTTTACGGAACCCTGCCCCCGTTTGAATTGACACGGACAGCAGGGATGCGGACACTACACGCAACAGCACGTATTTGCCTGGAAAGCGCGAGGAACCCATGGCCGAATTGATTGTTGCGCTGGATGTGTCATCCGCTGCCGAGGCGGACGCGGTGGTGACGCGCCTCGGGACGGCGGCGGGCTTCTACAAAATCGGGCTGGAGCTCTTCAGCGCCGTGGGCCCGGACGTTGTGGCGCGGGTCAAAGGGCAGGGGAAACGCGTCTTCCTGGACCTCAAGCTGCATGACATCCCGCGCACGGTCGAACGCGCCGTGAAATCCTGTGCCGGGCTTGGCGTGGACCTGCTCACCATCCACAGTTCCGGCGGGCGCGCCATGATTCGCGCTGCGGCCGATGCCGCGGCCTCCTGCGGAGCTGCGGCGCCGCGCATCGTGGCAGTCACCTGTCTGACCAGTCTGGACCAGTCTGACCTGTCGGACATCGGTGTGACGCGTGTGCTGGCCGCACAGGTTGCCGCGCTCGGTTCGCTCGCCGTCGGCTCCGGCGCCAATGGCATCGTCTGTTCGCCCCAGGAAGTCGCTGCCATGCGCCGGCTCCTCGGACCGACTGCCCTGCTGGTCACGCCCGGCGTACGGCCGGCCAGCGCGTCGGTCGGGGACCAGAAGCGCGTCGCCACGCCTGTCCAGGCTGTGCGCGACGGCGCCACACACCTCGTTGTGGGACGCCCGATCCTCGAATCCCCCGACCCCCGCGCAGCAGCAGAGGCGATCCTGGCAGAGATGGCGGTATGAGGCATGTGCAATCCATTCAGATGATATCCATATTTGGAAACCCGTCTCGTTCATTTGGAACGCAGGAACTCAAGAAAGGCCAATGATTCCGGGCTCCTGAATTCCTGAGTTCCAAATGAGGAACCCGCCTGTTCTTTTTTTGACTGCAAAATGCAGTCAGGTGCATGAGGGGTGCGCATGACCGTTGCCGACATTCCTGCCGTACACCGCGCACTGGCGCGCGCCTTCCAGAAGGTACGTGCGCCAATCATCGACCTTGTGGCCGCGCATACGCGCGACCCGTTCCATGTGCTGGTCGGCACGATCCTGAGTGCGCGCACCAAGGACCAGACCACGGCCGAGGCTTGCGGGCGGCTCTTCCAGCGCATACGCACACCTGCCGATCTGCGGCAGGTGCCGCCGGCGGAACTGGAGCGCATGATTTTCCCGGTTGGCTTTTACCACACCAAGGCCAAGCACCTGAAACAACTGCCGGACGTGCTCGACGCGAAGTTCGGCGGCCGCATTCCGGAAACCGTCGAGGAACTCTGCGAATTGCCGGGCGTGGGCCGCAAGACCGCCAACCTCGTGGTTGTGCTGGGTTTTGACAAACCCGGCATCTGCGTGGACGTGCATGTGCACCGCATCTGCAACCGGCTCGGACTGATTCAAACACCCGCGCCGTTCGAAACCGAGATGACCCTGCGGCAAATCCTGCCGAAACGATACTGGAAGACCTGGAACTCCTACCTGGTATCGTACGGTCAGACGCAATGCCTGCCGGTGCGCCCGCGCTGCTCTTCCTGCCCCATCCGGCAGCATTGCGACACGGGGCGAGCGCAGCAACCTTGTCGACCGGCGGGTAGCGGTGGTAAGGTCATGGCGGACTGCAACTGACTTGTTCTTCCTGACCGGAGGTCACCATGAAGATTCTACGCAGCACCTGTACGCTCCTGTCCGCCGTCCTCGCAGCCGCGTCTGTCTCTGCACAAGCGCTGCGGCCGGCCGAATTGGCCGCCTCTCCTGCTACGGTTCCGGGTTCCGTTCCGGCAGCCAGTCCGGAAGCCGTGCGCGCCGAGTACAATGCAATCCTGTCGCATCTGGATCCGGGCGGGGACCTGCTGGTGGTGGCGAACACCGACGGTGTGATCGAGGAGTTTGTCGAGACCCTGCGTTGTTTTTCCCAGCTTGTGCCAACAGCCGGCGATTCCGGCAGCAACGCGTTTACACAAGCCGCGGATCATTTGCCCGCGTTCATCAAGTCCAGCGGCCTCTACGCGGTCGACGGCCTGGGCTTGAGCATTGTG
>Ga0114951_10005256_pt1 | contig 12045 bp, 10 predicted proteins | sample AM7aDNAmetaG_FD_88677 | JGI IMG/M metagenome (GOLD analysis project Ga0114951, IMG submission 88677) | Freshwater microbial communities from Finland to study Microbial Dark Matter (Phase II) - AM7a DNA metaG | ecosystem: Environmental > Aquatic > Freshwater > Lake | place: Finland: Lake Alinen... | reverse complement strand
TCGTCTCAGTCGTACCCGGTATGTTTTCGAAAGCCTGCTTCAGGAAGCGTTTGTCGCAACAGAAGGGAAATACTGGTCTAGAGAAGGGGTATGAGAAGTGCAGGCACTTCAGGTTTTTCGACTATTGACATGAAGTGAAATATATGCTATAATACCTCTTCAGTGCCAAGGACCACAACGGAGTGAATATCCTCGCTGAAACCGTTTTTTTACAACTCCATCAACGCTTCGTCTTTATAGACAAATAAGTCATGAAGGCGATCATCCAAAAAATAAAAATGAAAAAATTATTGGTTGCTCTCGTCGCGATTCTTACAATCGCTATCTCCGCCAATGCACAGGCGGAAGAGAAAATGGACAAGGCAATTTCATTCTCTGGGAACGCTGGTGTCTACTCCATGTATTTCAACAGTGCGACCGGTACTAAGTTTGCCGATGCAGTCGTGCAGGGCGACATTACCATCAGGCATGAGAGTGGGTTCTATGTGAACCTCTGGGGTTCACATTCGATTAACCCGCTCAAGACCGGCCTTGATTTCGGACGTGAGTACGATTTCAAGCTCGCGAACTCCGGAGTATATGAAGGCGTCGGGTATGACGTTTGGGGCGCATACTATGACCTCGATGGTCGGACTGACTTCGTTGCTCTTGGCGGATCTATTTCCGTTCCGCTTGCACCAAAAACATCGGTGTATGTCGAGCTGAACAGACTCCTCTCGACCGATACGAGTGTTTTCAGTAATGACCTCGCGCACAAGGTCGCCATCCTCACGAAAGTTGGGAAGTACGACCTACGGCTTCAGGTAGGTGGCAACAAGGACTATGTTGCCGGTGCAGGGTTTGTTCAGGTCCAGGACTGTTGATCTTGGTGGCGTGTGTGTTACACCGTCACTCGGATTCAGGGGTGGACTGGAGGATAAGACTGTTGATACTGCCGTGTATGGCGGTATCAATATCGGCTTCTAATAACAGAAGTTGAAAAGCAGGCAAGTCATAATGACCCCTGCTTTTTTTATGATCATTTTTTTATACAGGAGGAGAATTCAGTATATTTGATTTTTCCGGTCGGGATGATATACTCCCGTGAAGCCTTTTTAACAATCAGACCGGGAGTCGCGATGGGAAAACCGTTTTTGAAATATTTCGATCCGGCGATTCCGCTGGAACACCTGCTCGAAGAGCGGTATGTGACTTTCGGTGTCGGGAATCGCGTGAAAGAAATCGTTACCTCGTTCCTGGCCTTCTTGCGGAACAAGGATCCGCTGACCTACGAACACTCACTTCGGGTCGGCATCGTCGGCTCGCGGATCGGGGAATTCCTCGGCATCGATCCGAAACCGCTTCTCTACGGAGGCCTTCTGCACGATATCGGCAAGTCGCAGGTCGACGTGCATGTACTTCGCAAGACGGAATCATTCTCCGCGCAGGACCGGGAAGCGATCAGGCCTCATGTCATGGACGGATACCGGATGCTTCGCGGGTTGCTCGACTATACCGCCGGGGTCATGGTCCTGCATCATTCGTTCCAGGAAAACGCGTATCCCGAAATTTTGCCCGAACCGTTGCATTCGTACGGGCCGGAATCCGACGCCAACATCGCCCGATACGGGAAACTGCTCGCGCTCGTCGACTATTACGACGCGTCACATCGGGTGAACGGTACCGGATCGGCGGACCGGACCGGCGAGGATATACGCCAGATGATGTTTGAAGCGCACGTTGATGAACGGGAGCTGGTGTCGTCGCTCTTTGAAGCGGGAATATTCACGACGAAGTTGTATCCGTGAAGAGGGAACTTATCGTGAGCGTGAACATACGGGAGGAGATATGGATCTTCCTCCCGTTTTATATACCAAACGACGGATAGTCTAGGCTGTTTCAATTCCCGTCGGCAAGCAACTGTCGGATCAGTTTCCGGAGCGATATGGACGCGACGCCGATGACCTTGTCCGCGCCGCCATAGTAGATGATGAGTTTGCTTTCGCGTACGATCGCTCCGCACGGAAAAACCACGTTCGGAACGATTCCTTCCTGCTCATACGGTTCGCTCGGCTCGAAGATCGGGTGTCTGGATCGTCCGATGACCCGGTCCGGATGTGCGAGGTCGAGCAGGAGCGCCCCGATTCGATAGGCATGATCGTACTCGGAAACGCCGTGATACAGCACGAGCCATCCGGCTTTGGTGCGGAGCGGGATGGAGTTGATGCCGATTTTGGCGCTGTCCCACATGCCGCGGCGGGGGAAGACGAACGGGGTGTGCGCCAGCATCGCATGCGGACCCTCGAAATCGAGATCATCGAGGAAATTGATATCGATGGACGGCTGTATGCGATGCATGATGATGAATTTCCCACCGATCTTTTCCGGGAAGAGACACGCATCCTTGTCGTCGATATTGCCCTGTGAAACGAGTTTCGGAAAGGTGAATTTTTCGAACCGCTTGGCGAGAAAATCCTTGACGGCGATCGAGGCGTATGCGATCCGCGGAGGTCCTTGGGCGTCGACCGCCGTGTAGAACATGTGGTATGTGTCATCGATCCGAGTGATCCGTGGATCCTCTATGCCGGAATTTCCGGGATTTTTCCTATTTTCGAAGTCGGCACGCGGGACATATGCCGGATCCGGGAGACGTTTCGATATCCGGAACCCGTCTTGACTTTCGGCATATCCGAAAACGGACGTATCATCGTCCGAGGACGCACGATACAGGATGCGGGTTTTTCCACGTTCGAATACGGCCGCGGGATTGAAGACCGCTTTGGATTCCCACGGATGATCGGTGATCGGCGACATGACGGGATTCTCGGCGAATCGTTCGAATGTCGGATACGTTTTCGGATCGGCGGTGAGCTCATCAAGTATTCGGGAAAGATCGCCCTTCGCGACGCAGGTCGTGGTATCCGCGGCTCCGTAGTAGAGATAAATCGATTTTCCCCGTATGACGGCGCCGGAGGGGAACGCGATGTCTTTCACTTTTCCGTATTCCTCGTACTCCTCCTCGGGAATGAGAAGTGGGGCACGGGAACGGCCGACTATTTTGCGCGGATCGTCGAGTGCCAGGAGGAATGCCTCGATGCCGAAGATGGGATGTTCCGTACCGTACTTCTGGATGTGCGAGTAGAAGACAAGCCAGCCTCGTTTGGTCTTCACGGGAGGAGCACCGATTTCCACATGATCGTCATCGTTTCGTTTCAACGAAAGGGTATGCGAATCAAGCTCGGCATACCATCTCGACCATCGTTCCTCGTTCCAGAGATCCTCTTCCGTATCGAACGAGGCTATCGCGATCTTCGCGATACCACGATCGGTGTCGGCGGTCAGGACCGCCCAGAGTTTCCCCTCGATTTTTTCGGGGAAAAGCGCCATCGCCTTGGCGTTGAACGGGGTGACGAGATGTTTTTCCGAGACCTTTTTCGGATTGGTGGATATGGCGACGCCGACCTTTATATTGTCGGGTCCGAACGGGTATCCTCCGAGTGCGGTATAGAACGTATAATATTTTTCACCAAGCTTCGTAATCCGCGGATCCTCACACCCGAAGCGCTCCCATGGTTCTTCGGGGACGATGAATCGTACATGTTTCTTGAAATGGATCCCGTCGGAACTGTCCGCCCGTCCGATAGAGGAAATGGAAAGCCAGGGTCCCTCGTCATGCAAAAGTGGAAGCGATTGGGCCCGATAGACGAGTGATGTTTTGGTGCCGATACGTAGGGCACATCCATTGAACGCTCCCTCCGCTTCCCAAGGGAGGTCGTTGTACGGGATGAGGACTGGATTCTCGAATGATCGTTCGAAGAGCGGCATAGAAAGTGGCTTATCGTGTTTATGAGGGTTTCGAGATCGTGACTTTCGTGAGGACGGGTGCTTTCGCTTTCCGCAACGCCGAGACGAATCGGTCGAAGTCGGCGGTCGCGACGGCGAGTGTCTTGTCCGATGCGCCGTAGTAGACGAACAGGGTCCCATCCTTGACGACCGTGCCACAGACGTAGACGACGCCCTGTTTGTGTCCGTGATTCTCGTAGTCCGTCTCCGGCTCGAGTATCGGATCGGGAGAACGCGCGATGACGGTCTCAGGATCCGAAAGGTCGAGAAGCATGGCACCGACCTTGTAGCGGTTCGGATCGCGGGAATCCATCGCATGATAGAGCACGAGCCATCCGTGGTCGGTCCGGATCGGAGGGGCTCCGACCCCTCGGACGATATTGTCCCAACGGGCGATATCGTCAGGCTTCGGTCTCGGCGGTGTGCTGTCGATGATGAGATTCGGGTCATCGAGCGAGTCGACGTATTCGATGCGGATGGTCGGGGAGATATTATGCATGACGACGAATTTCCCACGTATCTTTTCCGGGAAGACCACCCAGTTCTTCTGCGTCTGGTTCGGACGTGATATGAGTCGTGGGGTGCTCCACGTCCATCGCTTGCCGAAATCATCGGTAGCGATCGAAGTAATCGCGACACCTGGCGGGCACGAGCCGTTGAATGCCACATAGGTCATATAGATCCGGTCGTCGACTTTGGTGAGTCGTGGGTCTTCGCATCCGCCCCAACCGCCTCCGGAAACATAGGGAAACAATTTCTTTGGCGTTCCTTTTTTTCTCGTATCGAACGGATTGGACGGAATGAAAACGGGATCCGAAGACCGCTCTGAGATATGATAGCCGTCTTCCGTCACCGCATGGCCCAGGATCGAGATGCCGTCATGTCCCTGTGCCCGGTAGAGCAGGTGGATACGATCGTCAAGGAGGAGTGCCGCGGCATTGAAGGCCGAGAATGCTTCCCATGCCCGGTCATTACGCGGTGCGAGAATCGGGTTCTTGTCATGCCGGCAGAGTCGATGAGAGATGAAGACCGGTATTTTCCCTTGCTGAACAACGGGTGTCGTCTTTTTCCGCGTAGCCTGTCGCTTCGCAGATACGGGGCCGGTGTATGCTTCCCAGAGTCGGGACATGGGAAACGTTTCCATCTCGCCGTTTCCGCGTTGGAAGTAGACATAATAGTATTTTCCGATATTCGCTCCGCCGAGTACGGTCGTGTCGGAGTCGATCCAATCGGCAGGAGCGGTCCAAAGAGGCGAGACGCTCCGCCACAACAGGACCTCGGGACGCTTCGCGTCGAAGAGTGCGGCACCGATCGTCAGGTGACCGTCACGATTCTTGGCGGTATAGACGAGAACGATACCTCGATCCGTCCTTCCTGCGGACAGCGGTTTCAATGAGGAAACATCGAATCCTCGCGGTCTGGCCTCGAGGACCACTCCGCGGTCGTTCCATTTTTCGAATGCCTTGTCCGTGAGGGAAAGCCGTATGAATTTCCGGCCACTGGCGGAAAAGGAAGCGATGCGATGCGATTCATCGGAACCGGTTTCGACAAGCGCGGTCGGATGGCCGAAATTATGCCGTTTGGCGACGACATCCCACTCCGTCCCGGTGTCTGAAAGGAGAATCTCAAGAGACTCGGTATCCCGGTCGAAATAGGTGAGGCACGGTTTCTTGTCCAATAATCCGGCACGAAACGATGTCGCGTTACCGAACGGCTTTCCTTTGCGTCCTATTTTGCCGAAATCACCGGAAACTCCTTTTGATGCGAAATGCGTTCCGTCGCGGCTGACGGATATGAGCAGTCTGGTCGCGTCACTGTCGGACGGACGATGAAAAAGCGTGACGCTCTTGCCGTCTCCAAAAAGAAAATAACCTGAATGTCTTTTTGTTTCAGTCATGCTGTCTCATACGAAATCTGAATCCATTATATACCATACGAAGAAAAGAGAAAAATGATTCGGCATCGGATCTATGCGATATCTCCATACCGTGTCGCTGATGACATAAGAGATTTCGATGATGAGGGATGTTGGATAAATATTTTTGATCAGGTTCTCTGATCAGGTTCTCTTTCCAAGAACGCGGGTGTATGCTAGGATGGTCGGCCGGGTTATGCTTCGTAGAGACGGGGTATGCCCCGTCTCTAGATGACAATATTTCATTTTATGCCTGTCTTTTCACTCACATCGCCGTATCAGCCCGCGGGGGACCAGCCCAAGGCCATCGAGGGTCTGGTTTCGGGTCTCCAAGAAGGTATCGCACGGCAGACTTTGCTCGGAGTGACCGGCTCCGGAAAAACGTTCACGGCGGCGAACGTCATCCAGGCATACGATAAGCCGACCTTGGTCATCGCACACAACAAGACGCTCGCCGCGCAACTCGCGCAGGAATACCAGACGTTCTTCCCGGACAATGCCGTGCATTATTTCGTCTCCTACTACGACTACTATCAGCCGGAGGCGTATCTGCCGATTACCGACACCTATATCGAGAAGGATGCGCAGATCAACGCGGAAATCGACCGCCTGCGTCACGCGTCCACGCAGTCGCTCCTCACACGCCGCGACGTGATCATCGTCGCATCGGTCTCGGCCATCTACGGACTCGGTTCGCCGGAGGAGTATATGAAGAACCACCTTGTGCTCACGGTTGGTGAGGCATGTTCGCGACCGGAGCTGTTGCGCAAGCTCGTGTCTATTTTTTTCACGCGGACGAATGCGGATCTGTTGCCGGGAACCTTCCGTGCGCTCGGTAATCGGATCGAGATCATGCCGGTGTCCGAGAAGACGGTGTATATGATCGAGCTTGCCGGAAGCGGTATCGCCGGCATCACGAAGATCGACCCGGTCACGCAACGCATCCAGGAGTCGCCGAACTCGGTCTATCTGTTCCCGACGAAACACTTCGTGGCAGACAAGGATGAGCAGGAGCGTGCCATCGGGAATATCCGTGCCGAGCTTGCGGAACAGTTGAAATACTTTGAGAAGACAGGCAAGCTCCTCGAGGCCGAGCGGCTCAAACGACGGACGAACTATGATCTCGCGATGATGGCCGAAATCGGCTACTGCAACGGCATCGAAAACTATTCGCGGCAACTCTCGTTCCGGCCCGCCGGTGCGCCGCCCGAGACGCTGCTTGATTATTTCCCACACCTTCCTGACGGGACGCCTGATTTCCTGACGATCATCGACGAGTCGCACGTGACGCTCCCACAGATCCGTGGGATGTATGCGGGCGACCAGGCGCGTAAGAAGAATCTCGTCGAGTTCGGGTTCCGGTTGCCTTCCGCACTCGATAATCGGCCGCTCCGGTATGAGGAATTCGATGAGCGCGTGGGTGCGGTCGTGTATACGTCAGCGACACCGGGCGTGTATGAACGGGAATCGAGTGGACGCATCGTCGAACAGGTCATCCGCCCGACCGGTCTCATCGATCCGGAGATTTCGGTGCGTCCCGTCCGCGAGAGTGGGACGGTGAGCGCTTCCGCTTTTCAGTTTGGATCAGGTGAAGACGATACACTCTCCCACCCCTCACCTTCGAAGACTCAGGAGCTCCCCTCGGGCAGGGGAGCAGGAAAGAGGGGTAGAGAGAATGGAGCAGGGGACGAGAGTGGAGTAGGAGATAGGGAAGGAAATTTTTATCCCGGGCAGATCGGTGATTTCATTCGTGAGACGGAGCTCGAGGTCGGCCGTGGAGGGAGGGTACTTGCGACCACACTGACAAAGAAGATGGCTGAGGACTTGTCACAATACCTGAAAGAGAAGGGGATCAGGGCGGAGTATTTGCATAGCGACATCAAAACGATCGACCGCATCAAGATCCTGACGCAGTTCCGTAAGGGCGAATTCGACTGTCTGGTCGGGGTGAACCTCTTGCGTGAGGGACTCGACTTGCCCGAGGTCTCGTTCATCGGTATCCTCGACGCGGACAAGGAAGGGTTTCTTCGGTCCGAGACATCGCTCATACAGATCATCGGACGGGCCGCACGCAACGTGGCGGGCCGGGTCACACTCTATGCCGACACGGTGACGGGCTCCATGAAATACGCGATCGACGAGACGAACCGACGTCGGACGATACAGGTCGCGCACAATGAGGCGCACGGTATCACGCCGGAAACGATACTCAAGACCATCCACGATATCACCGAGGACCTTGAAAGCGAGCACGACAAGGCGGTCCGCTCGATTCTCGCCATCGACGAGATCGGCTTCGACAAGGATCCAAAGAAGACCATCCGTCGCAAGGAAAAGGAAATGAAAGAGGCCGTGAAGGTGCTTGACTTCGAGACCGCGGCAATCTTGCGCGACGAAATCCGGACGCTCGAGGCAAGGGTCAAGAAACAGATAACAACGAGCAAGGGAGATTGAAATAAAATAACTGGTAATGAGTAATACCGAAAGAACTTGATGCGTTGTATGTCGCTATCTTTTTCATATCCCATAATACGCGACCGCGTATTATGGGATACTTTTTTGATGAGAGTGGAATTTTTGGATAGGGACAGCTATTAAGTAAGGGTAGGATACGAAGCAAAAAGAAAACATCGTCGCGGGTTTCGCGCGACGATGTTTGTGAGTGGTACAATCCTTCTTAGTGGTTGTCGATGATCAGCTCCGTGACCCAATCGGGGAGCGGCTCGGATATGGCCGCTTGGTAATAGTATTTCCGGAAAATATGATCGGCAGGGGCACTATTCGTTTTCGCGTTGGAAAAAGTGTCCTTGCCTTTTTTCCACGATTCCATTTTTGACGCCGACTCTGCAACAGTCATTGTTCCGTCGGAAAGTCTGATCAACCTCACCTGTTGAATGTTTATGCTCGCTATCGGGCTCCCGGCGTCGATCTCTTCCGCATGGATGTCGATTCCTTTTCCACCCTTGAGGACGGAAATCACACATTGAGTATCCGAATTTTTATCGGATGCGAAATAACTTTCCGAATAGGATGGGGTAACAGGACCACATTTCTCGAACCGGATTTTTGGTGGTGCTGTACAGGCAATAATCCCTAAAAAGAACACTGCTACAAGTGCTACAAAGAATAATCTGCAATGTTTCATGGTAGTTCCTATGGATGATTGTTAAAAAGCGTTTTTACTATCGTCACATTATACTCCAAACGGTGCCATCTGTCAACGGTCCGAAAAGATGCGTGAACAAGGGTTTCGTTGTATACTGTGGATATATCGATGAATACGGATACGTATGGATAAACGACAGCAATGGATCGTCGGAACGATAGTGGTTGTGGCTATGGCCGTGATCGCGACGGTCGTATATGTGCAATATACCGCTGTGTCGGATCGCTCCGTATCCAAGGCGCCGTCGATCTCGCCGGTCGTGCCGCAAGCCGATGCGGTTCCGGCCGGACCCGCGTCTTCTGCCGAAGTCGTGAAGGGTATTTCGGCCGATCTCGCGACGGAGGAAACGACTGTCGCGGATGTCGAAACCATGACCGAGAAGAAGATGGCAGCCGACGAGATTTCCGCACTCGACGGGTATGCGGTCATACCCGGTATCGTCGCTTCGGCCAGCGGGTCGTTTTGTGAGGGTCTTTCGGAAATGGCCGGAAATGTCGATGCGAAGCTTTCCGATATCCGGAGTGGCATTTCGCAACAGACCAAACGCCGTGGGAGTGCGACGGAAGAATCCCGGAATACCCGGGATGAAAATCTGAATGCGGTACGGTTCCGACAGGATGCTCGCCGGGTCGACTGGTATGCGAAGTTCGATGACCGGGCGACGACGAACACTGAGAAATCCGCACTGAAACGATTCGGAAGCGCGACCGATACGGCCGTCGAAACGCGACGAGCGGCGGTCGATGCGGCCGTCGAGACATTCCGATCCGACACGGATACGATCACGTCGGAGAAGACTCTGTCTGTCGGATCGGTAGCCGACGACTTCCAGGCGGCCATCGACAAGGCGATCGCATCGGCGAAGGCGGACTGTGCGGCGGGGAAGGGTTCGGAGACTGTCCGAACCGCTTTCAGCACATCGATTTCGTCGGCCGGGGACGGTCTCGTGGCAGGACGGAAACTTTTGGACGGTCGGGGCGATCGGATCGACGCCTTTGCCATAGTCCGCGACGCGACGATACGAAAAGCGGCGGAAGTGTTTGACACGACGGTAACGGCCGAGGCGACGACGCTCGACGCGGTACTCACGGTACATCAATGATCATCGGTATTCCTATGGAAAAAAAGACATCCCTGATTGATCGCGACCGATACATCATTTCCGCCGATGACTACGGTCTTCGCGATGCGGCAGCGGATATTTTGCCACTCGCGCAATCCGGTAAGCTTGACCGGGTGGCGGTGATGGCGAATCGTGTTTCCGTTTCGGACGCAGCCGCACTCGCGCGAACCGGTGTCGCGATCGATATCCATCTCGAACTCACCCGGCTCGTCGGTACCGGCGAGAAGGTGGACGACGGCGTGCTGAATCGCGGGTTCAGTTTCCTGATACGGCTGTTTTCCGGACACCTGTCCCCACGCGCGGTCGGCGGGGAATGGGACCAGCAACTGGAACGGTTCGAGGAATTGTTCGGTCGGAAGCCGGATGGTTGGAATGTCCACGAACACTATCATTACTTTCCGATTTTTTTTCGCGTGCTTGCCGGATTCGTCGAGCGGCACGGGGACGGATTCGTGCGGTTCGGTCGGAAGGGGATCTTTTCCGGTCGGAACGTGACGCCGACATCCCTGATCCTTTCCATCCTTCGGTATTTCTGTCTGCCGGCATTCGTGCGACACCCGGCGCCAACGTCCGATTATATGTCCAGTTTCGACTGGTTTTCCGGTCACGAAGCCGAACTTTTTTCGGGTGATCCGCAGGGGACGATAGAACTCGCCTTTCATCCCGAACGACCCGAGGAACGGATATGGATCGAAGAACATGTGGGAGTCAAAAATCCATCAAGTCTGTAAAGTCGAAAGCGAAAAGTATGCCCCGTGGTCGATCCGTCAGTTGTGGAGGAGAGATTTTACGGGGCATGCCCCGTGGTCGCGCCTTGCGACTCTACGGGGTTGGGAAAGAGGAATGTCCATCAATGAACTATTATGAATGAAACTATCGGACTTAGGCCGGTCGGGTTCATCGATCTTTCGAAAATTCCACAAAGAAAAGGCCTCCCCGCATCGAAAGAGAATAAATCAGTGCCATTTTCGGAGCAAAGAAATCCTGTCAGGTGGAGCGAGATGGAACGGAAGAGGGCGAATGACGACCTCAAGGACGCGATGCGGGAGATCATACCGCGTTTGAACGGGACGATACGGGAGAAATCGGGGAGCGCACACGGTTTGTTGACGGGAGACGGTCGTGTCGACATGAACGCGTTCACTTCCGAGAATGGCGGGCCGCACTCAGCGGATATGATTCGGAGACATGAGGAAGCCATCGTGGCGTTGGAACAAAGACTAGCCGTTTCAAATATTGAAAAGTCGCGTGCTCCGTATGACGGCAATGAGGACGAATCGGTGAAACGATGGAAACACGACCGTCAATTCACCGATGGCGCGCTTTCCGAAGGGGCGCTGTTCTGTGTCTTGAATCGGATGCTCGGACCTCGGTTTCTCGTCGCTCGGACCGCTACGTTCGACGATTACAAGAACGGAGTCGATTTCATGGTACTCGATTTCGAGAAGGGTGGTCTGCCGGTCTGTGCCATCGATGAGGTCGTCGGGGACGAACGGAGCGATGAACGGATAGAGAAGAAAAAAGCGCGTTTGAAATCCGGAATGGAGCTTCGGTACGGCGTCGCCGTGACGGAAGATGGCACGCTCGAACTCGGGAAATATGAAAAACTTCCCGGTGTCTGCGCATCCGTCGGACGGCAGGACCTCAAGGCACTGTTCGAAGCGGACATCAATCTCGCCGCGGAGAGCGGTGAACCGTCCAAGGTCGAATGGGATTTTTTCAATCGGATCATCGGATCGATGTGCTCTTCTGTCGCCGAGACAAGTCTTCCATCCGACAGTCCGGTGTATGAATTTTTGCAGGCGGCAGAGGAACGGCTGAACCGGCATCTTTCCGAATAACACACTTCTTCTAAGGCTGTCTTCCTGCCCGCATCGCTACGCGAAGTGTTGCAGGCGGGTTCGAGCCCGTCCTCGGGCAGCCTGCCCCGCGTATGCCGGGGTGGCAATCCAGAGGCCTGGACCGCTTCGTAGGGCCTCGCGGAGACGGAGGGAACTGGTTTCTTAGAAATGGTATACC
>Ga0114951_10005253_pt1 | contig 12047 bp, 12 predicted proteins | sample AM7aDNAmetaG_FD_88677 | JGI IMG/M metagenome (GOLD analysis project Ga0114951, IMG submission 88677) | Freshwater microbial communities from Finland to study Microbial Dark Matter (Phase II) - AM7a DNA metaG | ecosystem: Environmental > Aquatic > Freshwater > Lake | place: Finland: Lake Alinen... | reverse complement strand
CTACTTTTATTTTATTAGTCAAAATAACCTTATCTTTTTTCATATTAAATATAAAAAACGAACCAACGATTATTACAAACAATATTAATAAAATTAAAATATATTTTTTATTCATAAAAAATTAGCACTATTTTGTCAGGACGTGCCTTGATAACTGTTAATCATTTACATTTAGAATTGTATACTAAGTTGATTGCAATTGCAAATAATTAACATTTAGTCTAATATATAAATACTATGAAAAAGGATTTTAATAGTTCTATTAAAGAAAAAGGTTTTAAGGTGACGCAAACTCGGCAAGATATTCTCGGTATTTTTTCTAGTGATTGTAAGCCGATAAATGCTGAATATATTTTTAAAATACTTAAAAATAAAGGAGTTAATTTAGTTACCATATACAGAACCCTCCTGTCTTTTGAAAAGGCAGGTATTCTTAAGCGCGTTGATCTACACCAGGAGTCTGTTTATTATGAACTTGTAGGTGATCACCACCATCACCATATTGTTTGCTTGCGATGCAAAAAAATTTCCAACTTTGATGGGTGTAAGGTAGACTCTGATTCGCTTATATCAAAAGCTTTAAAACAAAATAAAGATTTTGATTCCATTTCCCACCATTCTTTTGATTTATTTGGAATTTGTAAAAAGTGCGCCAAGAATATTTAAATATAAGTTAATACTCAAAAAAGGCGACGGAAGTTATTTTTTGGCTAATTTTTTAGACCCATTAGGTGCAAATGAGGCACAATAATTATCTATATTATTGCATTTTGAAAGTACAATAGGTGGTCTTTACTTTTATTGCATTTTATGGTATGGTCACAGCAAACTTTAAACTAAATCTATGAGTACATTGAAAAAAGAAGAGCAGATTACTGTTACAAATCGTGATGGTACTGGCTATCAAATTAAGGAACTCTTAGGAAGAAATGATCATTTTAATTTTTATAAGGTAATTTCGGATAAATATCCGGATAAATCTTTTATTCTTAAAATATCAACTAAAAAAGAGTACAATTTACTGCTTGAACGTGAGGCTTTTTTGCTCATTGAAATGAGCGAAACAGCCGATAGTCTTGATGTGTTTTATGAACAAGAACATCCTGGGAGTAAGTTGAATTATCAATTAGGTTTTCCAAAATTAATTGATAACTTTGTTTCTGATGATCAAGACAATCGTAGAATTCTAATTCTTTTTCTTGGAATTAATCCAAATTTATCAGAAGTTGTTCCGATCAGTTTGATTAGAACAATTGATAAAGTAAGGGTTGATCCTAAAACGAGTGTCTGGATCTTGGGTAAACTCTTAAAGATTATTTCTTTTGCACACGACTCTTATTTAAAAGTTGGAAATTTAGATGGCGAAAATATTTTTATTGAAAAAAATAACCATCTTGTTACAATTTTTGATTGGTCAAACGCAATGATGAAACCAGAAATTTTACCAAAAAGTTTAGTGCTCGATGAAGTAAGGTGTGCGGTTAAGGCAATCGTTACCTTGCTGGGCGGCGATCCAGAAACTGGTATTATACCAGACCATGAACAACTATCAGGTAGTGGTGTTAAATATCAAGAACTTTTAGTTTATCTTCTTACTGAAGATTTCAAGAGTACTTATGATGTTCATCATTACTTTTATGAAACTGTGGAAGAAATTTGGGGAAGAAAATATCATCCCTATACAACCATTCCTATGTAATCTAAATCAAATAATAAATTTTTCTAATCTTAAATTTTGAAAGAATGAAAGATGACAAGCAGGTTTTTACTCGCGACACCTTCACAAAAGTGAGTGATCGCGTAGCTGCCAATGGAGGTGATACCTCACATGCAGGCAAAGAAAAATTGAGAACAACTGGTAAATTGGATCCCCTGGTGGACCCTGCTGGTTATGGGCTGATCCGAAGATCAATAACTAGATTTAGTGAAATGCCCGATGGTAAACTTTTGCTATCCAATGGAATAGCAATGTTAATCGAAAATTTAGGAGACACAACGGGATCAATGGGCAAAAATGTCAAACTTATGTTTGATAATTTGCCTCTATTGTATGCGTTATTAACTGAAGGAAAGCATCCTGTTTTGGGGCGTTATGACCCTCAAATACTGAATGCAACATTTGGTGATTGTGTAGACTCTATTCCTTTTTTGCAAAGATCTCAGGCTGAAATGGCCGAAAAAATTGCAACTCAGCTTACTCTGATGATTCCGACAAATGGCGGCGGTGGAAATAATGGCGAAGACCCACAGTTTGGATTATTTGCTGCTGCATATTTAACAAAAGCAGCAATTAACAATTATGGTTTGAAGTACTATCATTTTATCGTAACTGATGAGCCTTGTCATGAATTTCTTGACAAAAAAAGCTTAGAGCTTGTTTTTGGTGAAGAGGTATTCGAAAAGGTAAAAGAAAACACTGAGAAAAATTTTAGTGCCCATAATTTACCAAGCATGGCAGAAATAGTTTTAACTCTTAAAAAACAAGCGCATGTTTTTGCGATTGTTATATCTAGTCATGCTGATAGTATTTATGATTATTGGACAAGAGTATATGGAGATGACCATGTCATTCTTTTGGAAAGTACGGAACATCTTCCATATGTGCAAGCTACACTTATCGGATTAACTGAAGGAGTACTTGACTTGACTGACATTCCAGAATATCTCAAAAATGCTGGGCTTAACCCAGCTGATGCTAGAAAAATTCAACGTGCTGTGGTCAATATCCCAATTGGTGCACAAACTGAATTCGAAAATTTCAGCAAAATTCCTGCGAAGGGATCAATTTTTGCTCAGAAGACAGATTTATGGCCAACTGAACATGGTGCTGAGAATAAAGTATCAACAGGAAAAGACACCTGGTCACTCTAAAAATAATGGAAAAGAAAATCTACACTGTCACTGACCTAGGTGGCGGTGACGGAACAAAGGGGTCCGTAGTACACAAACTTTGTGTTCTACGCCACCCCAATGTTGTCATTAAGGTTGGTGGAACCCAGGGGAGTCATGGTGTTTGGACATCAAGAGGAGAACGTTTTAATTTTAGTCAATTTGGATGTGGCACATTGGAAGGAGTAAAAACATTTATTTCTAAAAATTTTGTTGTTTCTCCAATTGGTTTAATTAATGAAGCGAACGCTTTACGTTATGAGAATGGGATAGCAGATCCGTTTTCTTTGCTCCTTGTTGATGGAGGTGCATTGTGTACAACTCCTTATCATGGAAGAGCTTCTAGATTAAAAGAGCTTGCTCGGAAAGACAAACCAAGGAGTATCGTTGGGGTCGGTGCGGGAGAAGCTTTTGTTGATTCAAAACTTTTTCCTGAGCTTGCTATAAGAGTGTCTGATTTAACAAGTATTAATCTCAGGCAAAAACTTAAAAAAGTAAGAGAACAAAAATTTTCTGAAATTGAACTTTTGTCAAATGATAGTTTTTTGGTCGAAGATTTAGAAAAAGTTAAACAAGAAATTGAATATTTCCAAGACGATGAATATCTTGAGTGGGTATTAAATCAATTTGTATCTTTATCTAAGTCTCTTAAGGTGGTAGATGATAAATATTTTCGTGATAAAATTTTAAATCACGAAGGTGTAGCTATCATTGAAAGCTCACACGGAATTCTTACAGATTACTTGTATGGGTTTTCACCTCACACCTCAAGACTGAGAACTTTACCAGAAATAAATTCTTGGGGATTGCTGAACGACTATTCTTATGATGGAGATGTTGTTAACCTTGGAGTTACTCGCGCTTATCAAATAAAACACGGCTACGGACCTTTTGTTGTGGACGATGAATCCATGGCAAAATCATTGTTTCCAAATGAAATGGAAGGATTTGATCGTTATCGTGGAAAAATTAGAATTGGTGCAGTCGATACTGTCATGCTTAAGTATGCAATCGATGTTTGTAATGGTCCAAAAAGTTTTGATGGGATTTGCCTTAATTGGTTTGATTCAGCTATTAAACTTGGGTATTGGAAAATTTGTACGGGTTATGATAATTATGATACTAAATTTTTCTCCAAGAATGGAGATATATTAGTTACACATCATGATACAGAGGCTCAACAAATTGATTACCAAAAACGACTAACGGAAAGTCTTTATAGCTGTCGTCCTAAAATTACAGAATATAAAGTAAATCAAAACATCTCAAAAAATGAAATTGTTGACTTGTGTCAAATTCTCGCAGAAAAAATTAATATTCCCGTGCGGATGATTGGCCTTGGTCCAATTGAAAATGAAAAAATTTTGATTTAAACTATTTTTTTTCACAATTAAAATCATTTCAAATGAATGAAGATTTAAAAAAACAATTGCTTGATTTGGGTCTCACAGAAGATCAAATCGAAAAACTTGCAGCTGAGGGTGTTGAAACTCCTTCTGATATGCAACTATTGTCCGAACAGGACATTAAGGAAAAAACCGGGGCTGGGCTGATAGCCGTCAAGAAGCTGATAGTAAATTTTGCTCCTAAGGTCACTCCTTCAACATCAATGTCTTTTGATGTTACAGGCATATTGCCAGACGTACCTTCAGATGAATCTTGGCTTATGGCCTTAAGGGCTGGTGGAATTTTGAAAGTTGAGCAATCAACTGTAATTTCGGCCATCAGAGCAGCTTTGGCTGACAAGGTTGGGTTGTATTTGTTGCCTAGTAAACTTTTAATACGAATGGAACGATTCGCAGACGATAATGTCGAATCCGCTCCTAAAGAGTACTTCTTAATGCGCAAGCTAATTACAAAACATAATTATGCTGAAATATTTGAAGCGATTGATGGTCTTGATGGAACTTTTGTGACTGAAACAAGAAAAAAGAGTTTTTTGGCAAAGGTTGATGAATTGTTATGGCCAGAAGTCATCTCATTTTATGAGCAGTTAAAAAATTGGATAGAAGCTTACGCGCAAACACAAAACAGTCCTAATGCGATTACCGGTGCGATTGCAGTAGCGCTTAATTCTTTTGCCAATGGTGGTAAAATGTCTGGCGGTGTGATTACACCAGTGCCAGATGCAGGTGTTCTCCGTGATGCAGCTGATTCTTTGAACGACAGTATTAACAGAGTTTTTGCTGGAGTTGGAGTTCAGATTGCTGCTGCCTTAGCCTTTGATGCCTCAGGTATCAAAAAAATACTGGCGAATGACCAACTTCCATCTCTGGTTGGAGCTGCTAACCGTGATCAAATGTTGCGCATGCTTGAAGCTGATGTCCCGGCTACATATCCTCGTCTTGAGACAAATCTTACAAAGTTTGTTTTAAGTGTGCTAAAGGTGAAAGACATTGCTACTGATGATGAATTTCAATATTTCAATTTGTTGTATATGTTAGGTTCCCAAATTCCTTGGGAAAAATTAAGTAAAAAAGGTGCCGCTTCTCTTGGAGGCAAAAGGCAACTTTAATTAGTTCTTTCTTTTCATTAATAAAAACAAAAAGCTTACTCATTATGGGTAAGCTTTTTCACTTTTTAATTGAGGTAAAAATACTTTTTCTAAAAAAAGTTTTGTCGCTAGCCTTCTATATCCAGAGTCATAAAAAGAACTTTCTCCGTCTATCTCATCTTTATATTTTGAATCAATACCCCCTTGTTCGAGATTATTATTTTTGTACCCTTTATGCATTAATCTATATTGGAGAAAATTATGCTCCATATCCTTTAACCATATTTTTCTAGCGTCGAAATCTAATATTTTTTTATTCTCTGAATATAAATATTGAGGCAATAATTCTTTTTGTAAGTAATCTATATTTTCATTATTTCCAAACCAAGAGCTAGTGAGGGGTACTGTGATTGAACTGTCACCAAGATTATTATCTGAATTTTCAAAATCTTTTATCCAAATAGATTGACCTTGAGTTTTTAACCAAAATTCAACAACCGATCCATTTAGTCCAGCTTGTTTTATTACTTTTTCCAATTCCTCTTTTATTTTTGGGTATTCCTCAAATTCAATATTTTCTTTTATAAACATTCCCATGTCTATATCTGAACTATTTTTGTTATAGTCTTTAAGGTGGGAACCATATACCATCACTATTGGGTATAAAGAAGTTTCAAGTAACTCATTTTTTTTAAGCTCATTTATTAACTTAGATGTTTCACCCTCTATATTTTTTTTAGGAGTTTCTGATTTAAAGAAAGTTTTCATTTTGTTTGAGAAGCTTTCACTTAATAAATTAGCTGATTGTAATCTTTTTATGGTAATAGACAAGAATTCTTTTACTTCTGGATTGTTGCTATTTGCAAGTTCAAAAAGTAATTCTTGAGCAGTTTTACTATCGTGTTTATTTTGTATTAGTTTTTCAAGTGTTTTTATTATTACACAAATATATATTTCGTTAAGACTCTTACTTGCTAAAATTTCTTTTATATTTTCCTTGTTATTTGCTATATTTTCAAATAACATTTCAGAATATTTGTTTGCAAGATCTTCTTTTTTTGATTCAGAAAGCCATTTTGTTCTAGCCTCAGACAGATTATTTCCATTTGATGTTGTTTTAATGTTAAATTCATTCCATTCTTCATTTATTAAAGTAAATATATCTTCATAATTTTTTGTCGAATCAATACTTTTTTTATTTTTTTCTGAATTTATATCATTTTTAATAAGAGCAGCCATATTTTTAATAGTGACATTTTTAGAATTTTTTAGTTTTTCTAAATTGTTTTTATTAATATATTTTTTTTCTGCTAAAATCCTTAAAGTATCTATGATACTATCTAGAATTACACTATCTTTTTCATCTTCTAGTAATTCAAATACGTCATCTATACTTAAAATACCTCTATCTATAAGTTTTGGAATTAGATGTGCCGCCTTAGATATTTTTGGTAAATTTCCTTTTCTAATTTCTCTTTCGGGAATGTCTCCATCAACAAAATCAGCCCTTAGGTCAATTTCTTGTAATAATTTTTTCCACTCGCTTTTGTAAAAACTCGAAAATTTTACTATTTCATCATTGGTTGTAATTGTTGAATTTGGTATTAGCTCAAACGGAAGATATAGAAGCACCCTCCTGCTATCTGGGTCGTTTTTTATTAATTCTTCTATTGAAAAATACAGAGCATTTAATTCATATTTATCTATTATATTTTTTTCTAAGGCTTCTTCTGTGTTCATTAAAACGGGCACTTTTGAATATACTAATTCAATTTTTTTTATAATTTCTTTTCTTTTTTCGCATTCAATTAAAAGTTGTTGATTTTCTTTTAAGTCTTCAGGAAGAGGGATGTCTTCTTTTTCCCATCGTAAAAGGGAATCAATAATAGGACCCTTTTTTACAAATTTTTCATTGGATTCTATGGATTGTCTAATATTTTCTGATGGCATTGAATATTAATTGTTTTATCTTTACTCGAGTCGCGACTTAATACAGTCTGATTTTAGCATTTTTCAATAAATTGCTAAAGTAAAATAAAAAACTCCATCTGGGGCTTATGATCATGATGTGCTTTAGTTTTCTTGTTGGAACGGCAATAGGTTGCAGGTGTTTTAAGCAACAACTGCTTTAATTATAATGCATTTTAACTTTTTCTAAAAAAGATTCTAAATCGTCAATATTTATTTTCATGTCTGAATAATTACCAGAATTACCTTTATATCTCAATCCTTCTCCTAAATTGGCCCCTTCGCTTCCATCAAGTAGTCTTGCTATATATTGTATTTGTCTACCCCCGAATTCACTACGAGAAATTTCTCCTAGTCTCAAATATCCCTCACTATCTACCCTTGAAAGATACTTTTCTTTTAACGTTGGTTGATTAATAGATTGTTCTTGGCTCATGTCAACATTATATCAAATCTTGCATAACATAGGTAAGGAGTGAGAGTGTAAGTACGCTTTTCGAATCTTACACGGGAGCAAAGAAGTTTGTTTTCTCGCCCTCGAAACAAAAAATTACCGGACTAAAGTCGAGCTCATTTTTGTATTTGCGGAGTGTGTGGTTCGAAGCTGGAACTAGCTTGTTATGCAATAAGGCCCCAAATTGATATAATTAAATTATGCAATTTAAGACAAAGATTAAAGTCATAGCCTTTGATTTTGGTGGAGTTATTTATAACTATAATCATAGTGTTTTAATTAGAGATGTTGCAAAAGAGTTAAAACAGACAGTAAGAGCTGTTGCCGGTGCTTGGAAGACTAAAATAAATGAATATGAATTAGGGCAAGTATCTGAGGATGAATTTTGGGATGCTTTTTTGAAAAAACTCAAAATTAATCACAATAAAAAAATTTTGCATAAAATAGTAATGGAACACTTCCAGCCGAAAGTTGAATCTTTAAAAATATTGAAGTCACTGAAAGGGAAAGTAATTCTTGGTCTGATTTCAAACCAGACTACCTGGTTAGATGATTTAGAGAAAAAATATAAATTTAAAAAATTCTTTGATATTTTGGTGATTTCTGATAAAGTTGCATTACGAAAACCAAGTAAAGAAATATTTAACTTATTCATAAAAAGAGCAAAAACAAAACCTAATGAAATTGTTTTCATTGATGATTTTTTGAAATACAAAGAACCTACTGAAAGTGTTGGAATAAATTTTATTCATTTTAAAAATTCTAAATTATTAAAAACTGATCTTGAAAAATATGGGATTAAATTTAAATAATATGAAACCCAAACTTATAATTTTAGATGGAGCACGGGGGGCAGGAAAATCCACAGTTAGTAATCTATTAAAAGATAAAATTGATAATACTGTTTTTATTGGTCTTGATTTTATAAGAAATTTAATTACAAAATCAAAAGCAACTGATGATTTTAATGCAATAGCTTTTGATGCAATATTTTCAATTACTGATTCTTTTCTTTCAAATAATATAAATGTTGTTATTGATAGTGGAATTACAAAAGAGCGTGATAAGAAATTAGCAGAAATTGCTCATAAAAATGGGGCGTCAATTTTTATGTATTATCTTTCTGCTCCGAAAGAGATTTTGTGGAAAAGAATTCAAAAGAGAGGAGAAGAACGAAAAAGTATGCCAAACAGAGAAAGATTTGACTATACACATGGAATGCAACAAGCAAAAGATTTCTCAGATTTTATTGAAATAGATACAACAAAAAATAACCCAGAAGAAATAGTTGCAAAAATTTTAAAAAAACTTCATTGTTAAAATATGGAAAATAATAATAAAACTCAAATGATACCATCACAACTTGCAGAAAAAGTTTTTAAAATTACTGACCAAGCTAGTGTGATTTTAAAGAAATATTTTCAGCAGATTGTAGATGTAGATTATAAAAAAGATGAATTTGACCCTGTGACTGTAGCTGACAGAGAATCCGATACTTTAATTAGGGAACAATTACATAACACATTTCCAGATGACCTCATTTTATCGGAAGAAAATGATAACATCCCCGAAGATTATACAGGTAGAGTTTGGATGGTTGACCCGCTAAATGGTACAAAATCTTTTATTAAAGGAGTAGATACTTTTGGTATAGTGATTGGTCTTGTTGAAAGTGGAACGCCCACTTTCGGGTGTGTTACTGTGCCAGCGCAAAATAAGGTTTTCTATGCAGAAAAAGGAAAAGGTGCTTTTGAAAAAATTGGTTCAGGATTTGAAAAAATACACACTTCTGCAATTTCAGAAATAAAAGATTCTCGCCTAATTACACGAGAACCGAGTGGAGATATTCGTCCGATTGAAGAAAAATTAAATCAAATTCCATTTTCAAAAAGAATAGAAGAAGGTAGTGGCGCAAAACTCTGTACTATTGCAAAAGGAGACGCGGAGGCTCATATAAATACTAATTTTAGAGCTGGTAAGTGGGATATCGCTGCCCCTCAAATAATTCTTGAAGAGGCTGGTGGTATCGTTACAGACTTAGATGGTAAGCCAATAGATTATCAAAAAGAATCGGTAAACCTTGAGCGAAGTTTCGTTGCTTCTGCTAACAAGAAACTACACGAAAAAATTATTCAAGAATTAGTTAAACTGGGGGTTTGATAAAAATAAACCATATAAAAAGCACCCAATGGGTGCTTTTTAATATGATACGTTTATTATTAAACACTCTACATGTCTCGTGCTATCACGATTCTGCGGAGGCGGTGAGACTGCGAGTACGCTTTTCGAACCTTACAGGTTCAGTACACCTTTTCCATTCGTGAGTACACTCATAAGGAAAAGGTCTTCGAATCTCACACGAAAGTGCCGTAGGGCACTTTCTCGCCCGCAAAAAAGAAAAACCCTTTAGGGTTTTCTTTTTTCTGCGGTGTTTGTTGGACAAAGTTCGAAACTATTTCGAGCAAAATCCAAATGATTAAAACTAATAAAAAGGACTCGGCAGGGCGAAACAATTTGTCTGGGGTTTCGGATTCGCCCTGCCTCGGCTGATTTCCCGCCCGCAGGAGGGGTCTGGGGAGGAATGCGGGCGGGATTTTCGGACATTTTCAAATTTTTTCTGGCGATGCAAAAAATATTATCTTCAAAAATTAAATACTGGATTGAAAATATTTTTTAGCTGTTTCCAATTCAACATCTCGACGGCTAACTACATCTTCTACAGTTATTGCAACAGGCAAATCTGGCTCAATACCGACACTTTCTAAATTATTACCATTATTCCTAATCATTTTCCATGACGATACACTTAATGTGTATGTTTTCCCTTTGAGGGAAATATCAAAAGATTTTGGGTTACCAGAACCACCTCCTGTTGTTTGACCAATAGTCTCTGCAATTCCCGTATCTTTCATCATCATAATAAACATCTCGTTAGAGCTTAAACATTTTGGGCCAGTTAAAACAACGACTTTTTTATCTAGAAAATCTCCTTGCGGTTTAAGTTCGAGCTTAGAACTTACAAGCGCATCCTTTCGAGCTTGTCTTTTTAAAACCGTCCCATAATGGGTTGCTTTTTTTACAAAACGACCTGCTAATTTTTCCGCCAACGAACTATTGCCACCACCATTTTCCCTGACATCTATTATTAAAAATTTGGATGCCATTAAAGGTTCTAATTCTTCTTCTACCAAATCAGCAACATTTTTACCATTAAAATCTACATGGTTTGACCAGCTTTTTATCTGTAAATAACCAATCTGTTGATCCAACATTTTACCGTTAACAAACCTTTTACTTGTTACAGGTATAGGGAACTTATTTATTCCAACAAAATCTACATTTAAATCAGAATTTTCATTTTCTCTTTTTACCTCAACAACTACCGAGCGTGAAGTTTTTGAGCTTACTAGACTTCTTAAGGCTGTAGTTATTTTATAATCGACTGTTCCGCCACCACATTCCTTCATTTTGTCTTGTATCAAATCATCGATTGCGATCCCATCTACGCTGATAACCTCTAAAATTACACCGCTATCTTCTATCCAAAACTTGTTAGCTTTATAAAAGATTTGTTTTTCCAAATAAAACTCCATTTTTTCTTTCTCTTCTAAATTTGTATGTGTATTCTCCAGACTGGCTATAATCAACCGAATATTTTTTACTAGTTCTGTTTCAGGCAAATCACCACAGTTTTCAATTATGGACTCAAATTTATCTGAAAAAATATTTTTCTCCTCTTCTGAAGTAAATGGAAAAGTATCTACGATAGATTTTCTTATTTTTTCAACAAAAACTATGCGTTCTTGTTTTTCTGCATTTTCGATATTTTCTATTCGATGGTTTTTTTGTTCAAATTTTTCCATAATTTTATTTGATCAAATCATCAACGTTAACATTCAAACCCTTTGCAATTTTTTTCAATGTTTCAATGCGAGGGTCAGGAGTTGATCCTGTTTCAATTTTGGTTAAAGTATGCAAAGTAACACTCGCAAGTTTTGAGAGTTTATCCTGAGAAATTCCTAACTTCTCGCGATACTTTTTGATATTTTTTGCTATATTTGGTAAATCCTTTTGCATATGTAGTAAAACTATACTATACTTTATTTGCAATAACTTTTAACACTTGGTATTATTAGTATATGCAATTTATGAATTTAAGTCAAAAAATTTATATCGCCAGAAAAAATTTGAAAATGTCCGAAAATCCCGCCCGCATTCCTCCCCAGACCCCTCCTGCGGGCG
>Ga0114951_10005252_pt1 | contig 12047 bp, 7 predicted proteins | sample AM7aDNAmetaG_FD_88677 | JGI IMG/M metagenome (GOLD analysis project Ga0114951, IMG submission 88677) | Freshwater microbial communities from Finland to study Microbial Dark Matter (Phase II) - AM7a DNA metaG | ecosystem: Environmental > Aquatic > Freshwater > Lake | place: Finland: Lake Alinen... | reverse complement strand
GACAACTTCTGCAACACCCCTATCGAAAAGCTGAATTTCGAGTTGGAAAAATTCAGAAACAAAGAATTCAGTATCGGAGGGATAGTGACATCTGTCAACCATAAAATGACAAAGACCGGAAAACCTTTCGGCACTTTCACCATTGAAGATTATTCAGGTTCAATAACAATTTCATTGTTTTCCGAAAATTACCTGAAATTCAGGCAATATCTCATTCCTGAACTTGCCTTATACATCAGGGGTAAGGTTCAGCCTCATTACAGCGATAAGAAGCTCAATGAAATCAACATTGTTCATATTTCACTTTTAGCTGAATCTCTTGACAATTTTGTTAAAAACATTAAAATCAATCTTGATCTTGAAGAAATAAACGAAGTCCATATTAAAGAATTAAAAGAATTAATACGAGTTCATAAAGGAAAATGCAACCTCAATTTTCAGATCAGTGACGGGAATATGAAAGTTTCGCTTTATTCCGGTTCCATGACAGTGAATGCCAATGATTTTTTAAAAAACCTTTCAGGACTAAACTATCTCGAATACAAGATCAATTGATTTATAACCTAAACCATAACAAGATTATAACGGTTTTTAACCATACAAATAATAAATATCATACTTTTGTAACAAACTAATATTTAATTATGGCACTCGAAATAAATGATTCAAATTTTGATGAATTGGTTATCAATTCAGGAAAACCGGCTATAGTTGACTTTACAGCAACCTGGTGCGGTCCATGCAGGGCAGTTTCCCCTATTATCGAAGAATTAAGTGTTGAGTATGCAGGTCAGGCTGTGATAGGCAAAGTTGACGTTGATGACAACCCTGTTATAACCACGAAATACGGCATCAGAAATATTCCGACTATACTCTTTTTCAAAAACGGCGAAATTGCTGACAAGCTTGTTGGAGCTGCATCCAAACAGGTGTTTGCAGCCAAACTGGTCGCCATTTTAACCTAATTATCCTTGAATAAATCCATAGACGCCAGCCGGATTGAGCGGTACCAGTCGCTTGACTTCCTTGCCAGACAAGTGGTTGAAGGATTTATTACCGGACTGCATAAAAGCCCTTTTCATGGTTTCTCTGTGGAATTTTCAGAACACAGGCAATATAATACAGGAGAATCGATTAAAGATATTGACTGGAAATTATTTGGCAGAACCGATAAACTATTTGTAAAACGTTATGAAGAGGAAACAAACCTCCGCTGCCAGATCGTTATAGATCATTCTTCCTCAATGTACTATCCTGTAAAGGAGGATATCTCGATAACAAACCCTAATAAGATTACCTTTTCTGTTTACGCTGCTGCATCTATTATTTATCTCCTGAAAAAGCAGCGCGATGCATTCGGGCTTTCCGTATTCTCAGATCAGATCGATACCGCTATTGCTGCCCGCTCCAGTTCAGTACATTACAAGCATGTTCTTACCCAGTTAGAAAACCTGCTCAAAGAACATACCCCTGAAGAAAAACTGCCTACCTCTGCCATTGAATCTCTCCACACCATTGCAGACAGCATTCACAAACGTTCGCTGGTCATCATTTTCAGCGATATGTTCGACAGCCATCTTGGAAATGAAGAAATATTCAATGCCTTGCAACACCTGCGCCATAATAAGCATGAAGTGATCCTGTTCAATGTTACTGACATGAACAAAGAATATGATTTCGATTTTAAAAGCCGCCCGTATAAGTTCATCGATATGGAAACTGCCAGGGAGATAAAGGTAAACCCGAATGAAGTAAAAAAGGCTTATATAGAAGCTTTATATAAGTTTAAATCAGAATTGCGTATCAAATGTGGCCAGTATGAGGTCGATTATATTGAAGCAGATATTAACAAAGGCTTTGACCAGATATTATTACCATACCTGATCAAAAGAAGCCGCTTGTATTAAGCTCTGCTCTAAGAAACGATTAATTTAACATATCACAGATGAAAAAAATCAGGATTATTTTAATCATTATTGTGTTAGCATTAGCTTTCGAATTACATGCCCAAAAGAATGCCGTCAACTGGGATAAATGGTCATATCTTATCGGCGAATGGATTAACTATGGCAACGGACAACCTGAACAGGGAAAGGGAAGTTTTTCTTTTACCAAGGATCTGGGTGGACAGATAATAATACGAAAAAACCATGCGGAATTCCCGGCAAGTGAAAAACAAGCAGCCAGTTCACATGATGATATGCTGATTATATATGCCGACAATGGAGGAATACCCGGAAGAGCAATATATTTTGACAATGAAGGTCATATTCTCAATTACTCCATCACTTACTCAGATAGTTCAATCGTTTTAATACACGAACAGAAACAAAGTTTTCCGGGTTTCCGTCTGACCTATTCAAAAATTAACAGTAAAAGGGTCAATGTAAAGTTTGAAATTTCATATCCTCAAAAACCTGATGCATTCAAACCTTATCTTGAAGCGATTTGTGTAAAAGTGAAATAATACCGTTAAGATTTCTGGTTTCAAACAGAGAAATAAACAAAAGTATTTATTACCCCTTAATATACTCCCAATCCTTAATCTCGTCGAAAAGTTTAAAACTTCTAATAGTAGACGGATGTAGAAGGGTGGTCTCAGGCCCTTTTGCCGGGATCAGATGATCGGCCAACCCTTTTTTGATGTAAATCTGATTAAACCCTCTTTGGTTAGCACCGACAAGACGGTAGCCCTTACGTTCTGCCAATGCACACATAGCCACAGGTGATGCACCATGATATACCGGATGCTTCCCCGGATAAGAATAGTCCTTATCATAGGGAACAACAATATTATTCATCCCGAATTCAACATGAGTTTCTATGATAACTACACGCGGCTGAATTATTTCCAGGGCATCCCATATCCAGTAATCATTTCCGTCAATATCGACAGACAGCAGATCAATTTCACCGCTGAAACCGGCACCAGAAATCAATTCATTAATATTTTCCCTGGTAACTTTACTGCAGATGTACTTTGGAGGATAATGCCATGGTGTTGGATAACGGCGATAAAAATTAATTCCTCTTTTAACAGTTGTTTTATCCGCATCAATAAATAATCCATGCCATCCGAAATTCAATACCAGGTTTGAACAGTTGCTGTTCACACCGTCATTTCCTCCTATTTCAACGAAGGTTTGTGATTTTGTTCCGATAACCGCAAAGATGAAAAGCAACAGGCCGTCTTCTTCAAACTGGCTGAATACACTATACCCCGTTTCATTTAAAGGTGGAACATTTTCTTTAGCAGCACAATCACGATAGTAATGAAAGAGTTGTCGCTGGCTGATCTGAATTTCTGCACTAAACTTTCTGCCAACTCTAAAAATGTAAAATTTATCTTTTAAAAAATTTTTAATACACTGTTTCAATGTAATTTATATTTATTCGTTTATTATAAAAAGAAACCGGCATTAAGGTATATTTTGCTCAGATTATCCGGAGTAGCATGCCTGTAATTTAATGACAATTTCAGATTTCTAACCGGTTGATACTGAAACCCGCCAATAATATAAAATTTTGTTTTTGGTTCAATAATCCAGTCACAGCGTGCAAAAATCTCAAATTTATTATAAAAAGTGAATGAGCTGTATATTGAAGCACCGCTAAAAGGAGTGTTTGCTTTATGTCCGAAATTAAATATTCTGGCATACTCTCCCCCTATCATCATTCTATCATTTTTAAAGCCCGCAAACCCCGAAACGGTATAACGGTCAACCTCAGCTGGGTTATTCTTTTTCTCATAATCAAAATAAGCTTTTAAAACGAGATTCTTAACAGGGAATATAAGAAGGTTGTTAGCATAAAGAAAATTACCGTTAATATCCTGGATTCTTTTTGCCCCTTCACCATTTAGTACAGAAAAATCATATTCGGCCCATTTTCCAAAGCGGAATTTTACTTTCGCCCCAAAGTCAGAAGGAATGCCATAGAGGTTCAATTCCTGAAAAGTGACATCAATATACCTATGACCCCAGAAAGCGTCCTGTAGCGTTAAAAACTGGTCAAGAACGAGGCATCCCAGATTAAGTTCAATGTATTTATTGATTTCCCAGTCTATTTCTGCCTGTTTCAACCAAAAAAAGTACTTCGTATCTTCAACATACTTAACATTCATAGGTTTACCTGCTGAATCAAGAATAGTTGCAGCTTTAGAAATATCAGTAACGATAATGAGTTTAATTTTATCAGTTACCTGATATTTGTATCCTAAAAGCACTGATCTTGCTTCAAACGCAGTTCGCGGCTTGCTGTTATCATTAAATCCGTAATAAAAATCAGTGAAAGCATATCCGAAAATATTACCCTTATTGATAAATTTGCCAATAAGCTTTTTGTATGAAGTATCTGTCTGCTGGCTATATGAACACTGAAAAATAATGAATGTAAATAAAATACAGGAAAATACTTTCTTCATTTTTCAATATATTGATTGGCAAATATAAAAAATATTGATTACTCTGAATACAATATTCTATATTACCGTTGCTAGCTGATCTGGAATTTGCAGGTATATGAATTCAGGATATTGAAATGAATTTTCATAATCATTAATACTCATTTCGTTCCGGAAGTATTATCAAGTTTCATTAAATCGTCATCCAGTCTTTAACCATCAAATTCACACATACAAATTGATCAGCCTGATATATGCCATATAATAAGAAATCAGTTAAATGAATTAACTGATTTCTCGCAAATATTACTAATTAAAATATTACCAGATGTGTGAATGATAATTTTAAAAAAGATTCAATCACACAGTATTATAGGAAATTATGATTTCCTGAGATAGGTCATGATTGTGGGTGAAAAATATTTCCATGCTAAATATAAAGCACATAGTGCAAGAATAATACTTACTGTCCCTCCGTCAAGTGAAGCACTACCGCCTACATAAGTTCCTCCTCCACCTCCATGCTCTGTGGGTAAGGGTTGGCAAAATATACTACTTAGTGTCAGAATATTAATTAATATAACGCTTAAGATCTTTTTCATTTTTAAAAATATTAATTAATGAATACTTTAGTTGACTGATTCGTTTTATCGCCTGCGAGTTTAACTATGTAATACCCGGGAACAACATCCAGATACATTTCATTGATATTGCTGTCCGTTATTTTCTTTCCGGCTACCTCTCGCCCAAGCAGGTCAGTAACTACAACATCCAGATTACCTTTTACATTATTTGCCTTAATATAGACTGTTTTCCCCGATGCAAAAACGATGAGATCATTATTATTTTTTTCAGTAATGCCGTTTGTTGACTGAATAAATTTAATGACAAAACGATTTGGAACATCTAAAGTGTCTGCATTAAATGAATATAAAGGATTCGTATTTAAAAGCTGCGACTGCTGCGTTTTATGATCTTCAAGGAAAATATAAATACTAGGATCAAAACTGTTTAATTCAGTAGCGGTGATGCTGTATACCCCATTAAAACAAGGCTTGAAATACATATTAACATTAGTGTTATTGAGAACTTCAGTTAATGTATTTATAGAGAGTTCCGAAGCATCATCTCCAACGGTATACAATTGCGGCGTATTCAGACCGAATAATTTGTATGCATCATACTGACTGTCGAAACTATTGGTCGCTGAATTATCAAACCTGATTACAGTTTCATCCGTTAAATTATTACCATTTATAGATAACCTTAAGAAATTCACAGGATTTGATTTGTAAAAAGCAGTTGTATTATGAACCCTGACACTGTTATCCATTATAACTGTTCCTGTACCGAATGAACTATGAGTTCTTCTTACAAAAAAGCCTTGCATAGCCGGTATATAACGTGAGCCTCCATTTGTACTTGCTTCGTTTACATAAGATGCATATTGATTGTTAGCCCAGAAATAAATGGCATTGTCGACATTTGTTTTTGTCCATCCACTGCTGGCTTCCCAGTCTATTGCCGACGGATACGGATTTCCTATCAGATTAAATCCTTCCAGATTACCTGCTCCAAAATGAGTGTTTGTTACATTATCGCTTGCTCCTATTGCACCCGTATTCAAAGTTCCTGTAAAGATCGCCGGGTTATTTGGTGGTATCGACGGATTACCGGTAACATTCTCTAAAATTACAGAATACCCTACCATAGGAGTAATTGGAATATTCGTATTGAAGATATTATACCATGTCTGTGTTGGTTCCAGCCATTTATACAACCATGCGTGAAAGAAAACATTGGATAATGCTGATGTAACCGGAGATGAAACAAATGAATATTTAGAATACGACGGAAAATAACGTTGAACAGTCGTTGTTCCAAGTATTTTCAGTTTACCATTATCAATAATAGAACCGGTTCCGCTAACTGAAGATTTGAGTAAGAAATTATTAAAAATAGTCAGTGTATCAAGACTGTTAATCGTCACTTTTCCACCCTCATTTATTGTCATCTGATTACAACGCGATCTGGAGTTTATGGTAACATCTCCGTTAATATAAGCATGTGTAATAGTATCAGGAACTCCGTTATCCCAGTTGGCAAAAGTGTACCAATTATTGGTGCCGCTGAACGTTGATATGTTCGGTGCATTGAAAGCAACCAAAACAGTATCATTCGCCGAGCAGTGAGCGCTGCTGACAGTCCATAATAATTTATATGTTCTGTATGAAGTTGTAGTTACCTGAGCATTATATGCCGTATTTCCCGGGTTAAAAGCAAGAGAACCTCCCGAAAGAACAGACCACGCTCCTGAATTTGGAGATGGATTATTTCCTCCCAGTGTACCTGTCCATGTTCCGGTATTCAACTGATCAGTACCCGCATTTGCTGAAACTGCCGGATAAACGGTAGCAACAACCATATTACGGGGGCTTGAATAACAACCATAACGGCTTGCATCCACATAAAAATTAGTAGTGGAAGCTATTGATGGTGTGGAAAATGTATTACCTGTGAATAATGATGTTCCACCAGTCGATGCAGTGTACCATTTTATATCAGCCAGTGAAGATGGTGTAGCACCAAGAGAAACACTTCCGGTACCACAGCGTGAACCATCTGTAGTGCCTGTTACAGTTGGAATAGATATACCGGGTTTGGCATTAACAGAATCCTTGTAAAAAAGCTGGGTATAATTGGTATAATCATTCCCCAAAATCTCGATATAGAAATTACCAAAATAATTATCACCGAAATCATAGGTAAAAGCATCATCAGATAAATAGAAGGGAGTACATCCTGCCGTTGAAGAATAATCGAATTTCAATATAGTATATTGCGTACCTGCCACCCAGGCAAATCCATTGGAACCTGAAGAAGCAAATGTCACATAATACTTACCACTATCTTCTCTTACTCCTCCCTGTTGTGATAAGCCATAAGAAGGTACCACACCATCCAGTTGGGTAATATTGCTCTCTTTGCTCCATCGTATGGTAAATATAATGTTAGAAATATACCAGTTGGGTATCGCTGCTGATGATTTAGCTTTTACTAATATTAAATGAGTACCGGGTTCATGGTATAAGCCTAAGCTTATTAATTCCTGAGAATTACTTATGAATGGTGCTGATATCAGAAATAATATCAATAAGCAGTTTTTCAATAATTTACAATTAAATTTTCCCATATATTCATTAAATTAGATTAATTACTTTTATCTACAATGTTATTTTTTATTAATAATTTGAAACAATTAAACATCAGTTATGTTTAGTTCAATTTTACAAAAATAATAAATATACTGCTAATATAAAACAATTTTACCAGAATATTTTACTTTATTATTAGAAACATCGATTAAATAAGTTCCCTTAGGAAGGCTTCCAAGATTGAATTCCCTTGTGAATATTTTTCCTGAATTTACGTTTAATTTCGATTTGTAAACACAAACTCCGAGAATATCAAACACTTTCATTTCAAGTTCCTGATCTGTGTCTGTTGTAATATTCATGGTGAAGATTCCATCTTTTGTAGGATTAGGATAATAGTTTAGTGAAATATCATCCCTGTTATTATTCACAATTATGTTCGTATTCCCTCCGATATTACCAGTCATATCAAGGCCCCAAACCGAAGCATAATATTCGCCCTCCATACCCAGAACAATATCATTGTCGGGTATGCTGATACGGTCTGATAGTGAAATATTGCCTTTCTTGCTGATAGTGATTAGATTTACATCAGTACCTTCCCTGTATTCTGTTGAGAATACATCCGGATCAACCACAGCAAAAACCAGATACTTCTTACCGTCGATGATCTTAGGTTCTCCCTGTGGCTTGAGATTATAAGCAATTGCGGCATTTGAAATCAACTGTTCTGTGCTCACATCACTGGCATCCCATGAAAGAGTGAACTGGATATTGTCAATATACCCGTCATAGATATCCTGTTTCATTTTCAGTGATATGTAATAGAAGTAATTGTCTTCTGATGTCACCAGATCGATCGGACCTGAATTATACCTCTTATGATTGTATATGATAGCCGAAGGCACAACGGATACATACGAAACGTTGATGTTAGTTGTGTGAGCCAATGCAGTAATATTCTGCAGAATCAGGGCAGGATCATTGGCACTCCCCTGGTATCTCAGAGAGCCATTCATATTCAGATCTTCGTTTACATAGCAATTGGGATAGGTGGAATTTGTCAGGTTACTACCTGTGAGTGCCACAAGTTTAGCCAGAATCACACCTTTATCGTTTCTCGTACCGCTGTATCTGATTATTCCGTCTGCGTTAGCATCTGCTCCTATCATTGCAAACCTGCCTGTGATGGAGCCCCCTAGTTCTATCATAGCTTTAGCACCATTTCCATAAGGTCTGTGAACAAGTGTATCCGTAAAATCATAAACATTGGCATCAGGGAAAGTAACCAAAGATCCCGACATAACCGGTAAGTGATTTCTGTGTTTTACAACTATATAATAATTACCACTTACAGGGACATGAGTAAACATCAAACCGCTTGTAAGGTTCGTATCTTTAACCAGCCCGTCATTGAGTAATAAACCAGCCCGTCTGTCAAGCACTGTTGTCGTATTTGCATCCCTTAATTCAACAATAACCCAGTCAACAACATTGCTGCTTGCTCTTGTCAGATGTTCAGTTCCCGGATAATTCCACGGGGCAACATTATAAGGTTGCGTAGTCGGGAAAGCTGCAAGAGAAGGCAGATTGGTATTCATGAGGCCTGTTGCTATGTTATAAGCAGCCTGCAGATATACTTTAACCTTGAGTTCCAGTAATGGAACAACATCAACGGTAAAGCTACATTCTGCTGAATTGCCTGAAGCGTCTGTAACGACAAAGGTATTTGTAGTTATACCAACCGGGAATACAGAGCCAGAGGCAAGGCCGGTAGTTTGCAGTGTAGTTGCACCCGGGCAATTATCTGTTCCAACCGGTGCAGTAAATGTTACTCTTGCACTGACATTACCGGCATCTGCTGTCTGGGAGATATTGCCCGGACAATTGATAACAGGTAGTTCATCATCTGTAATTATTACATCAAAACTGCATGCTGCTGTATTGCCAGATCCATCGGTAACAACAAATCTATTGGTTGTTGTTCCTACCGGGAACGCTGTGCCTGATACGAAACCTGAAGTCTGAACAGTAGTTGCTGCTGTACAATTATCTGTACCAACCGGTGGTGTATATGTTATTACTGCACTGCATCTTCCAATGTCAGCAGTCTGAGAGATACTGCCCGGACAGGTGATCGTTGGTAATTCATTGTCAGTTATGGTGACAGTGAAACTACATGATGAAGTATTACCTGATGCGTCGTTAGCAACAAAAGAGTTTACCGTAACACCAAGCGGGAACACCGAACCAGATGAAAGTCCAGTTGTCTGAACTGTAGTGGCTGCCGTACAATTATCAGTACCAACCGGTGCTGAATAAGTAACAACAGCGTTACAGTTACCGGCAATAGCACTATGGGTGATGTTGGCCGGACAGTTGATTACCGGAGCTTCATTATCTGTTACATGAACAGTAAAGCTGCAGGAAGCTGTATTGCCTGAACCATCGGTGACAACGAACGTATTTGTAGTTATACCTGCAGGGAATACAGAGCCTGATGCAAGACCTGTTGTTTGTACAGTAGTCGCAGCAGTGCAGTTATCTGTGCCAACAGGGGTAGTATACGTGACAACAGCTGTACAATTATGTAAATCTGCTGCCTGAATGATGTTACCCGGGCAATTGATAACAGGGTTAACAGTTTCTTTAACAGTTACAGTAAATGAACAATTGCTTGTATTATTTGCTTCATCTGTAACCATGAAAGTATTGATGGTTATTCCAACAGGGAATGATGAACCGGATGCAAGACCAGTTGTCTGCACTGTGGTTGCACCGGAACAATTATCCGTACCTACCGGTGCCGTATAAGTTACAACTGCACTGCAATTACCCGGAACTGCTGTCTGGGTTATATTACCGGGACAGGAGATGACCGGATTCTGAACATCAATAACTGTTAAATTAAATGCACATCTTGAAGTATTGCCTGAAACATCTACTGCTTCCCATACTATTTCTGATATTCCAACAGGTACCAGTGATGTTCTCAGAGGCCCTTCAACCTGATACCACTGGAATCCCATATTACAGTTCTCTGTAGCAGTCACAGTATAGTTGAAATGTGCTCCGCATACATTTTGTTCGCTGGCAACAGTAGTACTTGACGGGCAATGTAAAACAGGTGGGGTACTGTCATTAACAGTCACACTCTGGTTGTATGTAGCAGTGTTGCCGGCATCATCTCTGACCGTCCACAAAACTGTCGTATTACCCAGTGGGAAGATCGACGGTGCATTATTTGTTACAGATGCTACATGGCAGTTATCATTAGTCACAGGAATGCCTAAATTAACATTTGTGGCAGCACATCCTGTGTTTGTCCCTCTGATTACAGGTGCCACAGTGATCGTTGGAGCAACGTTGTCATAAACAGTAACAGATTGCGAACAGGTAGCTGTATTGCCGCTTGCATCACTGACTATCCATACCACTGAAGTAAGGCCTAACGGGAATGCAGACGGTGCATTGTTTGTCACTGTTAAAACTCTGCAGTTGTCAGAGGTTGAAGGTATACCTAATACAACTCCTGTAGCTGTGCAGCCCGTATTCGTTCCTGTAATTATATTATCAGGGCAAATAATCGTTGGATTTTCATTGTCAGTTACCGTCACTGTAAATGAGCAGATGTTTGTATTAAGAGCGGCATCAGTTACCAGGAATGTGTTAACTGTGTTTCCTACTGAGAACTCTGCACCTGATGGAAGACCTGCAATTTGTGTAGTGGTAGCTCCTGAACAATTGTCGGTTCCTACAGGTGCTGTATAAGTCACAACTGTACTGCAGGATCCATGATCAGCTGTCTGGGTAATATTTCCCGGACATGTGATTTCAGGATTTTCATTATCAGTTACTGTAACAGTAAATGAACAGATATTCGTATTATGTGCAGCGTCGGTTACTATAAATGTATTGATGGTAGTTCCTTTAGGGAATACCTCTCCTGAAGCATGACCTGCAATTTGTATAGTAGTTGCACCTGCACAATTGTCAAAACCAACAGGTGTAATATAAGTCACAACGGCACTGCATAAACTATAATCTGTCGATTGCGTAATGTCAGAAGGACAATTCACTATTGGGGCCTCATTATCTGTTACTTCAACCGTCTGTGTACAAGGCAGACTCGTGTTACCATGAATATCAGTAACAGTCCAGGTGATGTGGGTTGTACCAACAGGATAAGGATCACTTAATCTCTGTGCATCATCACGTATTCCAACAGGAGTGTTATATCCACAGTTATCTGTTGCTGTAGCAATACCAACATTTACTGAATAACTGCACATTCTAGCATCTGCTGTATGGGTAATATCTGACGGACAATGTATTATCGGTAATTCATTATCTGTAACAACAATCGTCTGAGTGCAAGGCAAACTCGTGTTTCCGTGTATATCGGTCACTGTCCAGGTAATTAAAGTTGTCCCTACAGGATAAGGATCGCTTAAGGCCTGTGCATCATCACGTACTCCAACAGGTGAGTT
>Ga0114951_10005250_pt1 | contig 12053 bp, 9 predicted proteins | sample AM7aDNAmetaG_FD_88677 | JGI IMG/M metagenome (GOLD analysis project Ga0114951, IMG submission 88677) | Freshwater microbial communities from Finland to study Microbial Dark Matter (Phase II) - AM7a DNA metaG | ecosystem: Environmental > Aquatic > Freshwater > Lake | place: Finland: Lake Alinen... | reverse complement strand
GCTGCTGCCGAATGGATTCACTACAAAGTTCGTAGAGAATACTGGGGTTATGCCCCCAACGAAAGTCTATCAATAAAAGAAATGCTTAAAACTCAATACAGTGGCATTCGCCCGGCTGTAGGTTACCCATCATTACCCGATCAGTCTATTATTTTTGAATTAGAACCCCTTCTGAAATTCAGCGAAATAGGCATACAACTTACAGAAAATGGAGCCATGTTCCCCAATGCTTCCGTGTGCGGATTATATTTTGCTCACCCAAAATCGAAATACTTTATGATTGGTAAAATTGACGAACATCAATTCTTAAATTATGCCCATCGATGCGGAAAATCTCCCGATGTACTACGTAAATGGTTGGCAGCTAATTTGTAAAAAACTATTTTTCAAAGCTGCCAGAACGGGGATCTACGTAAAAGCAATTGCTGTTTTTAGAATCGCTCCGACCCAATACTAACCTTGCCAATAGTTATATATTTTAATATATAAGCACTTAAGTCTTTATCTTCCGTAAAACAAAAATATACTCAACGTAAAAGTACCTATGTGTGACACTTAGGAACGTTGCATAACATACAATCCCGGTTTTCCTCATTCTAAAAAATGAAATGGGAAATAGGAAGAGTTTGGAAAATCATTATAAAAATCTAGATGATACAACTGAACAAGGCTGTAAACAATATGAATTCAAGCTCATACAACTCTAAAAAAAAACAGCTTTTATTTGCAATCCATTTGCCTATAAAAAATATTTGTTGTAATTTTGAGCCACATTTAAACCAATGTCTTATGGTGTAATGGTAGCACTGCAGTTTCTGGATCTGCCTGTCTAGGTTCGAATCCTGGTAAGACAACAATCAGATTTTTAAATCCCTGATAATCAAACAAGATTGTCAGGGATTTATGGTTTTTTAAGGAAGTTACTACAAAAAAAATTGAGTAAATCTATGTTATATAGCATTTAGTAAAATTAATTGAAAATATGAAATAACATGAGTTTAAACAAATTTCAATAATTATCATTTACAATTCTTCATAAACCACAAATTATTAATTCGTACTTGAACTACTTTTGCAGAACTTTTCTTTAGCTTGAATGAAAAAACTCTTTCCATATATTTATCTGCTTAATATCTTGTTTTTCGTTGCATGCGATGACATGAAAGACGTGCCTACACCTGTGGATTTACCGTCTACTCCGGGCGAGACAGGCAAAATGTACCTGCTTTCTGAAGGACTTTTCAATATGAATAACAGCAAGTTAAGCCTGTTGAATTTCGACAATCACACGCTGAATTCCGATTATTTTCAGTACGTGAACAATCGTAGTATGGGTGATACCGGCAACGACATGAAAGTGTATGGAAGCAAGTTGTGGGTAGTGGTAAATGTGTCGTCGCAGGTAGAAGTAATAGATTTAAAATCGGGAATCTCTTTGAAACGCATACCTTTTTTCAATAGTAATAATATAGCTCGTCAACCCCGTTATATAACTTTCTCAGGAAATAAAGCGTATGTTTGTTCGTTCGATGGAACGGTAGCACGTATTGATACAGCTTTGCTGTCTATTGAAGCCGTTACAAATATTGGGCGTAATCCGGATGGCATTACGGCAGCAAATGGAAAATTGTATGTTTCCAATTCGGGCGGACTGGATATCCCTGATTATGATAATACTGTTTCTGTGGTCGATTTGAGTTCATATACTGAATTAAAAAAAATTAAAGTCGGAATTAACCCATTTAAACTGGACGCTGATAGTCAGGGAGATGTGTATTGTGTGGTTCGTGGAAATAATGCTGACATTAAAGGCAGTTTCTGCCGTATTAACAGCCATACTGACCAAGTGGTTCAGATTTTCAATCTGCCAGTGATTGATTTTACGATTAAAAATGACACAGCATATCTATACAACTTTGATTATACAAACAATTCATATTGGGTCAAAACTTTCGACTGCAAAACCGAACAAATCATTTTCGATGAATTTATTACTGATGGAACTATAATGGAACGACCTTTTGGTATTTATGTCCATCCCACCAACGGCAATGTGTACCTTACCGATGCGCGCAATTACACCACTAAGGGCGATTTGTTATGTTTCAACCGAAAAGGGAAATTGTTGTATAAAGTTGAAAGTGTTGGTTTGAATCCAAATGCAATTGTTGCAATTCCGTGATATTTACTTCCGATGGAAATGATATTACTCCTTTCAACTGCGTAGCGTAGTATCAGCGAAGCAAATAACGCCCAAAGGGCTAATATCACAAGAAGTGTAAATATCAGCGACGTGAATTATTTTTTTAGGTTAATGCTTGCTTATTTCGAGAATAGTGATTAGATTTGTAGCCTGACACAAAATTAATCGTTATGAAGCAGGAACCCAAAGAACAACGGTCGCTTTTCCCCGAAGAGTGTCTGTTACGCGAAATAGCCCGCCAACCCCGTTTATCTATCGGAATCCCGAAAGAAAATATTGACCTTGAAACACGTCTGGCATTAACGCCCGAAGGAGTGGGTATACTAACCGAAGAAGGGCACAGCATTTATGTTCAACGCAGTGCAGGTGAAGGGATGACTTATTCCGACCTCCAGTTCAGCGAAGCCGGAGCTTTTCTGGTTGACAGTAACTCGGAGGTTTATGGTGCAGATATCGTATTGAAAATTGCACCACCTACTATTGCCGAATTAAATTGTATGCAGGATAGATCCACCATCATGTCTATGCTCCAACTTTCTAATCTTTCAGCAGATTGTATTAAACTGATGATGAGTAAAAAGTTGAATGCTATTGCTTATGAGCTGATTAAAGATGAGCAAAAAGCGTTTCCGGTAGTTAGTTCCATCTCCGAAATTGAAGGAAGTACAGCCATAAATGTAGCTGCTGAACTAATGAGTAATGAGCGTGGTGGCAAAGGACTTTTATTAGGAGGAATTGCCGGAATTACACCCACTGAAGTAATTATTTTGGGAGCAGGAATCACCGGAACAGTAGCTGCCCGAACAGCACTAGCATTAGGAGCACAAGTAAAAATTTTTGATCACGATATCAATAAACTTCGTAAAATTCGTCACTATCTTGGACAGCAGGTTTTTACTTCGGTCATTCAACCATCGGTACTTATCAAAGCACTTGCTTCAGCCGATGCTGTAATTGGGAATCTTCGTTATATAAATGGTTCTGAAAGATTTATGGTCTCAGAAGATTTGGTAAAAACCATGAAATCTGGTTCTATTATAATCGATATGAGCGTTGATCAGGGTGGATGCTTTGAAACATCGGAATGTAGAACTCTGAAAAATCCCGTTTTCGAAAAACATGGAGTCATACACTATTGCGTTCCAAATATTTCTGCAAGAGTAGCGCGCACTTCATCCATGGCTCTGAGTAATATCTTTGCTCCCATTCTGCTGAAAATTGCACATTCTGGAAGTGTGAATTCTGCTATAAGCGAAAGTTCCGGTTTCCGCCACGGTGCTTATATATATGGTGGGATGTTGGTAAATAGGCTGATTGGAGATTATTATGGTATTGCTGCAAATGATATTGGCTTGTTACTTGCCGGATACTAATCAATTATTCACGATTAATAATTTGCTTAAATCAATCTGAAAGCCATTTATAGAGAAGTCCAACGTTTTTTATTATATTTGCATCTCAAATTAAGTCACTGAAGTTGCAGCATCTTGTTAACTGCTAACCGCTAACTGTAAACTGTAATTGAATTTCCATGTCTCAAATCCAACCCGAACCGATAAGTGAAGATGATCAGATTCAACAGGAATTTGAAGCATTGCTTGAGGATTACCGTAAAACGAATCACCGCCAGAAAATAGAGCTGATTACCAAAGCGTTTAATTTTGCAAAGACAGCCCACAAAGGTATCAAACGGCGTTCGGGAGAACCGTACATCATGCATCCGCTCGCAGTGGCACGCATTGTGGTAAAGGAAATCGGTCTCGGTTCAACTTCTATTTGTTCGGCATTGTTGCACGATGTGGTTGAAGATACAGATTATACGGTTGAAGATATAGAAAACCTGTTCGGACCTAAAATTGCTCAGATTGTTGATGGTCTGACTAAAATTTCTGGAGGTGTATTTGCTGAAAAAGCATCGGCGCAGGCCGAAAATTTCCGTAGGTTGCTCATTACCATGTCTGAAGATATTCGGGTAATCCTGATAAAAATTGCCGACCGCCTTCACAACATGCGTACACTGGGGTCTATGCCACCGGCCAAACAATATAAAATTGCAGGCGAAACTCAGTATATCTATGCTCCCCTAGCCCACCGTCTCGGACTTTTTCGCATAAAAACCGAACTCGAAAACCTCAGTTTTAAATTTGAACACCCCGACACTTTCAAAGAAATAGAAGACAAGCTGGCTGTGGATGAAAAAGCCAGAAATCTGTTTTACGATGAATTTTCAGAACCAATTTTCAATAAACTGACCGAGCTCGGGTACGAATTTAAGCTCAAAGCACGTATCAAATCCGTTTATTCTATATGGTTGAAAATGACAACCCGAAACATACCTTTCGAAGAAGTTTACGACATACTGGCCGAACGTATCATTTTCACGCCACGCGATGGCATGAGTGAGAAAGACCAGTGTTGGATGCTTTATTCGGCTATCACGGGCATTTACAAACCACATCCGGAACGTATTCGCGACTGGATTAGCACTCCCAAAGCAAATGGCTACGAAGCACTTCATGTCACTGTTATGGGTCAGGGTGGCCGTTGGGTGGAAGTCCAAATCCGCAGCAAACGCATGAACGATATCGCCGAGAAAGGTCTGGCTGCACACTGGAAATACAAATCGGGTGAACGCGATGAATCGGAACTGGATAAATGGCTGAAAACCATCAAAGAATTGCTTGAAAATCCGGAACCGAACGCCATCGATTTCATGGATACATTCAAACTGAACCTTTTTGCTTCAGAAATTTTCGTATTTACCCCCAAAGGTGAAATTAAAACCATAGCGCAAGGAGCAACAGCACTCGATTTTGCCTACACCGTTCACTCAGAACTTGGGAATCATTGCATTGGTGCTAAGGTAAATCACAAACTTGTTCCGCTTAATTACAAACTCAATAGCGGTGACCAGATTGAAATTCTGACTTCCCGGAAACAAACTCCACAACCTGAATGGCTTGATTTTGTTTCAACTGCCCGTGCCAAAACAAAACTTCGTAACCTATTTAAAAAAGAAGAAAAAACATTTGCTATAGAGGGTCAAAAAAAGATTGAAGAGGCTTTAACAAAAATAAATCTACTTCCTGACAATGAAAATATTGTTCCCATTCTCAGGTATTTCAATTTTACTCAACGAAATGAGTTATACACTCAGGCCGGAAAAGGCACACTCGATTTGAATGAACTTGAAAAAATATTTTTCAAACCGAAAACAGAAAATGTTATCGTAAAATACCTGAAAATGCCTTTTGTAGGTGGTTTCTCAGACAATAAACAAACTATAGCACCAGTTTCTGCCGACAACAAGGTTGACCGCAAAAAAACCGTAAAACTAACAGACGAGAATGCAGGCAAAACCTATATTTTGGGCGATTGTTGCCAGCCTATTCCGGGCGATGATGTGTTGGGTTATGTTGACGAATCGGAAAAAGTAATTGTGCACAAACGCCAATGCAAAGTGGCTGCCAAACTTAAAAGCAGTTTTGGAGAGCGCATTGTATCTGTCGATTGGGCTACACACAAAATCCTCTCATTTGTACAGGTAATCGAAATAAGAGGTATTGATAAAAAAGGTGTTTTGATTGAAATTCTGAAAGTTATTTCGGAAGGTTATGGAGTGAATATCAATAAAATGAATATAGAAACCAATGCCGGTATGTTTGTAGGTCGCTTCTACATTTATGTTCACGACACAGAAGACATAAACAATCTTTGCAAAAACATTATCAAAATCAAAGAAATTAAATCCGTACATCGGGTTCAGGAATAATTCTATAAGTTTCAGAAACAACAAATGGCGGATTTTCACCCGCCATTTATTGTTTTCAAAACTCTTTATCACTTCGTTTTATTTATAATCTGAATCACGCTTTGATTATGATTATCAGTTAGGTTATGCCTTACCAACAACGCTGTCGACATACTTGAAACAGCGAGTTTAATCTCAGGACTGATATCATCTCTCATCCATACCCTTCCATCATTAAGACATGAAACTGCTCCAACAGACTGTCCGTTCAGAAAAAACTCAAAACCAATAAATTCCATTTGCATCCAATTAGCCTGACCCTCAACCTGATTTACTCCTCGAATTAAAATCTCATTCCCATTTTGGTCTTTAGCGTTTCCACACACTTTGTTGTCCGACATTCTCGATTCCATATTATAAATGATAAAATCCCAGTAATTACCTGATACATCAAAAGGAATAATTGTACCTGCAAATGTATTTTTATAATCTAAGGAATAGTTCAGGAATCCCCTCAACAAAGGCAATTCACTGTTTTCAAATTTTCCTATAGCATAAACGTCTGCCTGCAATTTTTCGGCTGTGTACTGAGTAAAACTTAGTTTTTCATGTGCATTTTTAAACTTTACGACAAAAGGTATTTCCACTTTGGTTGTCCAGCCTCTTTTAATTTTTGAAGTAGAATAATCACCGTAACTAATTACCTGATTAAATTGCCACCCTTGACGACCCTTAACATCGAAAACCGTGGTGTTTGATTTTAATTCGGGTGAAAGCAAAAGGTTTGGACTTTTGCATCCTACTAATAGTAGAAGTAATGAGAAGATTGCTAGGTTTTTCATGTTGATAAAATTGATTTGTTTTACATTTTTCGGCAAGAATCCAAAAAACATGCCAAAAAAAATCTGGTATATAACCGCATAAAAAAAGATGCCCCAAACCAGAGCATCTTTTTAAATTATAATTGAAGTTAAAAATCTTAACTATTTGTGCTTCGTGTGTCTTTTACCACCACGTCGTGAGCTCCGCCTTCGATAATGCTGGTCGAAGAAACAAGGGTGATTTTGGCATTCTGTTTCAGGTCATCCAGGTTGATAACGCCGCAACTACCGAGTGTTGATTTTATTTTACCCAATGTAATATCCAGGTTATCTTTCAGTTTTCCGGCATAAGGAACAAAACTGTCCACGCCTTCTTCAAACTTGAGGCTATCGCTGCCACCCATATCGTAGCGTTGCCAGTTGCGCGCACGGTTCGAACCTTCGCCCCAGTATTCTTTCATGTAGTTGCCGTTCACCATAAGTTTGCGGGTAGGACTTTCGTCGAAGCGTGCAAAATAACGTCCCATCATGATGAAATCAGCTCCCATTGCCAATGCCAGAACTATATGATAATCCTGCACAATACCGCCGTCGGAACAAATAGGAACATATATTCCCGTTTTTTGGAAATATTCATCACGGGCTGCGGCTACTTCTATCAAAGCCGTTGCTTGTCCACGCCCGATACCTTTCTGTTCACGGGTGATACAGATAGAACCGCCACCTACACCAACTTTTACAAAATCAGCTCCTGCTTCGGCCAAATAAAGAAATCCATCCCGGTCAACCACATTCCCTGCTCCTACTTTTACTTTTTCACCAAATGAAGTTTTAATATATTCAATAGTTTCCTTCTGATAAACCGAAAATCCATCGGAAGAGTCGATACACATAATATCAACGCCTGCTTCAATGAGGGCTGGAACACGTTCAGTATAATCGCGGGTATTGATTCCTGCGCCCACGAGTAGTTTCATGTTGTCGTCCGAAAGTTCATTGGGATTAGCCTTGTGGTTTTCATAGTCCTTCCGGAAAACAAAAAACTTTAGGTTTTGGTCTTTATCAATAATAGGCAAACAATTTAGTTTATGATCCCAGATTATATCGTTTGCTTCTCCAATGGAAATTCCAAATTCACCGGTAACCAGTTTCTCAAACGGAGTCATAAACTCTTTTACTTTCGTTTCAGGATTATCACGGGTTATCCTGTAATCACGTCCGGTTACAATACCCAGCAATTTACCCTGTGAAGTTCCATCCTCGGTTATTCCTATTGTACCGTGTCCCGATCTTTCTTTCAATGTAACCACATCACCTAATGTGTGATTGGGAGTCAGGTTAGCATTACTAACCACGAAACCGGCTTTATAGCTTTTCACCTTGAACACCATTTCAGCCTGCGTTTCAATGCTTTGTGAACCATAAATAAAAGAAAGACCTCCATTGCGTGCCAGAGCTATAGCCATTTTATGGTCGGAAACAGATTGCATAATAGCCGACACAAACGGTACATTTAGAGAAATCGAAGCTTTTTCACCTTTCATGTATTTTACAAGTGGAGTTTTCAATGAAATATTACCGGGATTGCAATCTTTTGTAGTTAATCCCGGAATCAATAAATATTCGCTGAAAGTTCTGGAAATGTCGTTTAATATATGTGCCATGGGTGGGTTGAATAAAAGTTGTGCAAAGATAGCCAAAATTCATTTACCATTCAAATTTTAAAGATTTCCTTTAACCCTATTTCAGCTATTAAACGTATTACTAAGCCATATTTTAAGTTGAATTTAAATTCTTAGTTAGGTGTATGATGTATATTCTGATTTACAACAAAAGTTATTGAATCCTTGAACTTAATTTTCCACCAAGCTACTAAAGTATTATTTTTGTTATTGTTAAGAAGAGTTGTTGTAGATTATCAGACCTATAAATTACGATTAATAATTACTAAAATTCTATTCACATCTTTTCATTTCAGATTTTTAATGATAACTTTGCGAGGCATTTTTTGAATTGAGATACAACAAAACAATAAAAACATCGTTTAAATCCTGATAAAACAGTCAGTGTTAATTCAAAGTTTATAAATCATTTAATTATTTATGAAACGTTCAGTATTAAGTTTAGTTGCTTTTTTTGCATTATCGTCGGGCATTTTCGCCCAAACCTCCGATCCGGTTTTAATGACCATCAACGGTAAACCCGTACTGAAATCGGAATTTGAATACATTTATAACAAAAACAATTCAAACAACTCACTCGACAAGAAAACGCTTGAAGAGTATGTCGATTTGTTTGTAAATTTCAAATTGAAGGTTGAAGAAGCTAAAACACAGGGCATTGATACCACCAAATCATTTATCAACGAACTTTCGGGTTACCGTTCGCAGTTGACAAAACCTTATCTTACAGATTCAAAAGTGGACGATGCTACCTTACGCGAAGCTTACGACCGCTCAAAAGAAGATGTGGATGTGAGTCATATTTTAATCCGCATACCTCAAAATGCAACTCCTGCCGATACGCTTAAAGCATGGAATGAAATTAATACTGTATGGAAACGGGTTCAGAAAGAAGACTTTACTAAAGTGGCTAAAGAAACTTCTCAGGATCAATCGGTTGAGCAAAATCAGGGACATATTAGCTGGATTTCAGCTTTTCGTACCGTTTATCCTTTCGAAACAGTAGCCTATAACACCGCTGTTGGAACTATTTCAAAACCGGTTCGTACAGCTTTTGGTTACCATGTACTGAAAGTTCATGGTCGTCGTAGTTCGTTAGGCGAAGTATTGGTATCGCATATTATGATTTTCACGTCGAAAGGTGAAGATGCTGTAAACAAAAAAGCAAAAATATCAATAGATTCTATTTATCAACGCCTGAAAGCAGGTGACGATTTTGGAACACTGGCTAGTAAACACTCGATGGACAAAGGTTCGTCAGTAAAAAATGGTGAACTTCCATGGTTTGGTACCGGACGTATGGTTCCTGAGTTTGAAACCGCAGCATTTGCACTAAAAGACAAAGGTGATTATTCTGAACCAATACAATCGGCTTATGGCTGGCATATTATTAAATTAATCGACAAAAAAGGATTGGCTTCGTACGATGACCTGAAAGCTGAACTTGAACGAAAAATCAAACGTGACGAACGTGCAAACCGTGGTCAGCAAGCATTTTTGGCAAAATCAAGAACTGAAAATAATTACAAATTAGATGCTGCCAACCTGAAAGAATTCTACAAAGTATTGGGAACTCGCAAACTTGCAGATTCAGCATTTATTGCCGATGCAGCCAAACTGGACAAACCGTTGGTAAGTTTTGCAGGTAAAAAATACACACAGGCTGATTTCGCCAAATACCTGAAGAAAAACAGTGGCTCTGACAAAACTATCGCTTCTGAAGTTATCAACGAAAAACTGGATGCATATATTGATGCAGAATTACTTGCCTACGAAGATACTCAGTTGGAAAAGAAATACGACGATTTCCGCAACTTGATGCAGGAATACCACGATGGCATTTTATTGTTCGAAGTTAGCAACCGTGAAGTATGGGATAAAGCTTCAAAAGATACTGAAGGTTTATCTAAATACTTTAAAGAGCACAAAGACCAGTATAAATGGGACAAATCGCATTACAAAGGACGTGTGATTCTTTGCAAAGACAAGGAAACATTTGATGCAGCTCAGAAAATCGTAAAAAAATCAGCCGCCGATTCAATCGATAAATACCTACGCATTCGCCTGAATGATAGTATTCAACACGTGAAAGTTGAAAAAGGATTGTATGTTCTGGGCGACAATAAAATAGTTGATAATCAGGTTTTCAAAACCAAGGATAAATTAGTTCCTTCAAAAGACTATCCTTTAAGCTTTGTGGTTGGTAAACTGATTGCAAAACCTGAAGATTATACCGATGTTCGCGGATTAGTAACTGCCGACTATCAGGAATTTCTTGAAAAAGAATGGATTAAGTCGCTTCGCAGCAAATATGAAGTAAAAGTGAACGATGAAATTCTGAAAATAGTAAAGAAAAACTAATATACACTAAAACGCAAGAATAAAAGACCAGCCGTTGGCTTTTATTCTTGCGTTTTGTTTTGTCTGAACTTTGGCTTAACTGAAACTGCTAACAATGAACAAATTTACTCTCATCCTGCTTCTTTTCTCAGCTGTTTTAATAAATTCCTGCGGACATAAAACTCAGGAAGTCAAAGGGAAACCGTTTCTTGAAGTAGAGGGTAAATACTTGTATGCCGACGAAATTCAGCAGATTATTCCACCCAATGTAAATGCTGAAGACAGTACTGAAATTTCAACCAGTTACATCAAAAAATGGGTTACGGATGTGTTGATGTATGAAAATGCGAAACGAAACGTAAGTAATAAAGCCGAAATAGACGAATTGGTGGAAAGCTACCGCAAATCGCTCACCATTCACCAATACCAGCAAAAACTTATTGAACAGCGATTACCCAAAGAACCTTCGGAAGAAGACCTGAAAGCTTTTTACAACGAATACAGTAGTCAGCTTGCACTGAAAGACAATATCATAAAGGGTTTATTGCTTATAGTACCACAAAATGCACCAAAACTCGCCAATGTTCGTGCATGGGTTCAAAATCCTAATGCCAAGTCGCTCGAAAACATTGATAAATACAGCATTCAGAATGCTATCAGTTACGATTACTTTGGCGATAAGTGGCTTGAATTGAGCGAAGTTCTCAAAAAAATCCCCCTGAAAATAGACGATGCTTCCCGTTTTGTTTCGAGTAACCGTTTTGTAGAAACTTCGGACAGTACACAGCATTATTTTCTACGCATACTGGCCTATAAAACTGTTGGACAAGTAGAACCCTACGAAATGGCACGCAAACGTATTTCGGTCATTCTGCTCAACAAGCAAAAAGCTGAATTTATTACCAAATTTGAGGACGAACTCTATAATGATGCGGTTAGCAATGAAAACGTTACTTTTTATAATAAGAAGAAAAAGTAATAAACACCGCTCAATTCTCCCGCTTGGCTTGTAAATAAATCCTTACAATACATACAGTTAGGATAATACATCCCAATAACCAACTTTAACTTTCACTCTTTTGATTAAGGATATATCCGGCAAAACTTGGCAAATTGCTTAATCTTTATTGTTTTATAAAAACCAGAGTATAATTAGGGTCTGCTGATAAACTCAGTCAACATTTAAACATAAAATTAGACGAGAATCGTCTGTTTGGTTTATAAAAGATATTCGTTTAAAAAATTTCGATAGATTT
>Ga0114951_10005249_pt1 | contig 12058 bp, 12 predicted proteins | sample AM7aDNAmetaG_FD_88677 | JGI IMG/M metagenome (GOLD analysis project Ga0114951, IMG submission 88677) | Freshwater microbial communities from Finland to study Microbial Dark Matter (Phase II) - AM7a DNA metaG | ecosystem: Environmental > Aquatic > Freshwater > Lake | place: Finland: Lake Alinen... | reverse complement strand
TCAGAAGTCGTTCATCCCGCGCATCAGTCCGCTCACGCTGATCGCGTTGCTGTTCACCATCGTCGTCATGTTCAGCCTGAAGGGCAACCTGATCGTGCAGATTCCGCTCGATGTGGTGCGCATTGCGATACCGTTGCTGCTGTACTTTGTGTTGATGTTCCTGGTCAGCTTCTGGATGGGCCGGCGGCTCGGCGCGGACTATTCGAAGACGACGACAATGTCTTTCACGGCTGCCAGCAACAACTTTGAGCTGGCCATCGCGGTGGCAGTTGCGGTGTTCGGGATCAACTCCGGGGCGGCGTTCGCGGCGGTCATCGGGCCTTTGATCGAAGTGCCGGTCATGATTGCGCTCGTCAATGTGGCGCTGGCATTCCGGCGACGCTACTATAGCCATGAACAAGCGGTGAGTCCTGTTCCGACTTCTGACTGATTGGACAGTATTGATGTAATTGTTGTAAAGGATGTGTTGGCTTGAAAAAGGTTCTTGCCGGTTTACTGGCCGTGCTGTTTCAATTCACAATAACCCATGCGGCGAGTGCGCATTCCATTCCTTTGACTGCAAATCCCGCTCAGGGCGCTGTGTTGAGCCAGTCACCTGGTCGCGTCGACGTGATGTTTTCGCTGGAACTAGAATCAGGAAAGTCATTGTTGCGCGTTTTTGACCAGTCGGGCAAGCAGGTTGATCTGGGAAAGGGCGGTGTTGACCTCAACGATGCGCAACACCAGCGCATGACTGTCACTCTGCCGGACAATTTGCCTGCCGGGGTGTACACCGTGACGTGGCGCGTCACCAGCACGGCTGAGGAGCACGTTGGTCACATTACGGAAGGGGAATACGCGTTCGTGATTGGCGCGGGTACTTCGACAAGCGATCCGTCGGCCCCTTACGCATGGCGTTATATCGGCGAAGATTCCAGCGCGCCCAGCGCGTCTGAACCTGCCGGGTCTCAGACGGGTCTTTTTGCTATTCTGGGAGGAGTTGTCGTTATCGCCGCAGGCGTAACTGGTGGATTTTGGTTTATCCGGCGGCACAACAGGGGGACTGCGGGGGAGTAGTATGGCGTCAATATGAGCAGCACCAGCATCATCATTCGACCAGCGGCCGACGCCGACTTGGGCGCCATGACTGAAATGTACAACTTCTATGTGCGGGAAACGCCCATCACATTCGACATTGCCGAGGTGTCGCTGGAGAGCCGCCGCGAGTGGCTCAGCCACTATAGCGAGACGGGGCGGCACCGCATGCTGGTTGCGGAGCAACTCGTTACCGAGCGGGATTCGATATTACTGGGCTACTCCGGGAGCAGCAAACTGCGCCCGCGCCCCGCCTACGATACGTCGGTGGAGACAACCGTCTATGTGCATCCCGCCCACCATGGGCGGGGCATTGGGAGCATGCTGTACACGGCCTTGTTCGATCTGCTTTCGCGCGAGGATGTGCATCGGGCTTATGCCGGCGTCACATTGCCAAACGAGGCCTCGGTCGGGCTGCATCGCAAGTTCGGGTTCAAGGACATTGGCGCATACCACGAGGTCGGGCGCAAGTTCGGGCGCTATTGGGACGTGGCGTGGTTTGAGAAAGAGATCGGCTAGAAGTGCTTTGAGTCGACGACGTCGAGCACAAACACGGTCGCGCCACCTACTTCGACCTCAAAGACCTCAGCGTCGACGCTGCCGGTGATATCGACCGGCATGCTGCGATAGGCGGTGCGGCGTTGGCCCTGCGCCTGCAGCACTTTGAGCACATCGCCCACCTGCTCGTCTTCCACGCCCAGCAGGAGCGTCACATTCTCACGGCGCAGCCATGCGCCAGTGCTTGCCAGCCGCGTGACGCGATGACCAGCCTGTACCAGCGCGTCCAGCGTCCTGGATGCATCGTCTGCCTGGATAACTGCCAGCACCATTTTCATCATCTGCCTCCTGTTGATCGGGCCGTTAAGAGATATCCCCTTGATTCTACTCTGCCGGGGAGCACGAGAAAAAACACACGAATGTTACAATCACACGCAATCTTGATCGGGGATATTACGGGAGCCATCGACATGCACGCCGAAATAAGCCTGGAACAGCTGAGTTTGAGGGAAGTGGCCGCTGCCTGCGCCGAAAGCCAGCGCTCCTCCACGAACCAGTCGCGTTTGGTTGCACAGGAAGCGCCAAATGCCTGCCTTGAACTCTTCCGCCGCGCGATCAAGGAGCGTGATCAGGCAGCCTGGGACATCATCTACGAGCAATATCGCCGGATTGTTTTCAGTTGGGTCAGCAGAAACCCGGTGTTCTACTCGACCGGAGAATCCGCCGAGTACTTCGCGCAGGATGCCTTTATGCGCATGTGGCGGCACCTCACACCGGAGAAATTTGACCGGTTGAATGACCTGCGCTCATTGATGGCTTACCTGAAAATGTGCGTCAACAGCACCCTGATTGACTTCATGCGCCGGCAGGATCAACCGACTGAGGAACTTCAGGAGACGACGCCGCATGCTGAGGAACCCAGTGCCGTCGAACAGTTGGACCGCGCGCAGTTGTGGCAACTGGTGTCCGGCCAGGTTCAAAACGACAAGGAGTGGCTGGTCGTGCGCGGGTTGTTCGTGTGGGGGTATAAGCCAAACGAATTGTCGACCAAGTATGACTCGGTCTTTCGCGATGTGAAAGAGGTATATACGATTCGCGAGAACGTGATGAACCGGCTGCGGCGCAATCGCGCGATCCGGGAATACTTCGGCACGAACGACTAAACGACTGATGCGTGTGGAAAAGTTGAGTGTGTGTGCGTATACTGAGGCAGAGTAACCTGTTATGAACGAACCAATCAAGTCTACGGATAGTGCAGACGGCTCAGCGTTTCAGCCAGATGCTTTCGTGAACAGGGCCGCGGCATGGTTATTCCGTTATGACTGCCCGGATTCGCTGGAACTAGGAGAATATTATCTGGGGCTTGTGGCTGAGCCACGCCGAGTGTGGATCAAGGATCACATCGGGGCCTGCCCATTGTGCGCCTCTGACTTCGCCGGGCTGAAATCGTTCATGGCGCAAACCGATGCGAACGAGCAACCCATGGCACGGCCAGGCATCCTCGACAAAATACAGTGGCTGATCGCCGAATTGCTCCAGCCCCCCCAGACTGGACTGGCGTTTGCAGTGCGCGGTTCCGACGAAGCGGTGCGCGCCTTGCGCGCTTATAGCGCCGGCGATTATGAGATCACCCTCGATGTGTCTGTAGATAGTGCGCATCCCGATCACCGCCAGGTCACCGGTCTGATCCTCGGCGCGCTTGACACACCGATAACCATTGGGTTGGCGTTCCCCGGCGAGGTTGAAGCGCTCAGCACCGTTTCACTTGACGACGCCGGCAACTTTATCCTCACTGATGTGGCATCCGGGACATATGACCTGCTGATTCGCTCGGTTGACAACTCCCCCAGTATTCGCATCCCTGACCTCGTTATCCCGCTGTAGCATCCGGAAATAACCAAGCACCACGCATGGACCTCTCACCCGCAGCGCCTGACGCAATAGATGACCCCGGTGTAATCGACGCGGTGCTCACTGCCCCGGATACGCCCACAGGCATCGCGCTACTTACCGAATATAGCGCTGCGCTGACTGCTTCATTATCCGAAGAACTTGCCATCGCTTTGAAGGCAGAGGCCGATGTTGCATTGCGCGCCGATCTGCCCCGCGCAGAACACTTTGCCCAGCTTTTGTTCGGTTTGGCGGAGGTAACCGGGAACCCGTTATGGCGGGCGCTGGGCTTGCGGGCGCTGGGCAACATCGAGAGCATTGGCAAGCGCGAGTTCGCTGGCGCCGTCAGACTGTATGACAATGCCGCTGAAATCTATCGGGGACTGGGGCAGGACGTCTTCGCAGCCGAGGCGCTGGTGGGCAAGGTTGGCGCACTGGCGATTCTTGGCCGTTACGATGATGCGTTCGATACAGCAGCATCGATCGGGCCTGTGCTGGAGGCGCATGAACGCTGGCCGCAATACATCACCCTTATGCTTAATATGGGGCTGATCTATAACAGGCTGCGCGATGACGTTGCTGCTTTGCGCGTGTTCGACCAGGCGCGCGGAGCCAACCAGCGCCTCGATGGCATGGGCGCTCCCACCCTGATGATGATCGAGAACAACCGCGCCATCCATCTGCGCAACCTGGGACGGTATCAGGAGGCATTGCAGGCAGGGGACGCGGCGCATGCACTGGCTGAGCAGTTGGGGTACAGCGCAGAAAACGCGCGCATCGAGCATAACCAGGCCTACATCTGGACTGCGCTCGGGAATTACACCCGCGCGCTGCAGCTCTTCGCTAGCGCGCGCAAAAGCCTGTTCGAGGATGGGCGCACCCGTGATGTGTTGATGGTCGACGCAGACATGATCGAGTGCTGGTTGAGCCTCGGCCGCTATGACCGTGTGATCGATATCTGTCGCCAGACCCGCCCATTGTTTGCCCGCTCAGAGGCGCACCTCGAAATCGCCAGCGTCATCTTGTGCGAGAGCATTGCCCAGGTGCAACTGGGGAGACTCGGCGAAGCATTGGAGACGATAGACGAGGCCGCGCAGCATTTCGCGCAGGCGAATAATCAGGTGTATGTGACGGCGGCCAGGCTCGAAGCCGCCGTGGTCTATTATCTACAAGCCGAATATGCCGCCAGTTTGCAGCTCGCATTAGCTTGTATGCAGGCGTTCCACCGGTATTCGGCGCCGGTCGAATATGCCAAAGCAAGCCTGGTTGCGGCGCGCGCCGCAATGGCATTGGGCATGCAGGCTGACGCCGCCCGATATGTGGACGAGGCGCTGGCTTCAGCCCACGATATGACAACACTGACCTGCCAGGCTTACTTTCTACGCGGCTTGCAGGCCGAAACGGGTGGCAATTTAGATGCGGCGCTCAGCCACTACGACCGCGCCATCGCAGAGATCGAACGCCTGCGCGGCAATGTGATGGTGGAGTTTCGCTCATCGTTTGTGGCGGATAAACAGGGCGTATACGAAAGCGCCGCGCGTTGCGCGATCGCCCTTGGTGATGCGCCGCGCGGACTGCAATACGTCGAACGATGTAAATCGCGCGCGCTGATTGACCTGCTCAGCTGCCGGCTTGATCTGAGCATCCGCGCGCGCGCGCCAGCTGACGATAAAAGAGTGTGTGAGATCAACGCATTGTGCGTCGAACGCGATCGTCAGCACAGGCGCTGGGAGTTGCAACGGGTGGAGTTGCGCGCGGGTGAACAAACGGTGGGCGATTCAATCGCCCACAATTCGTATCAGATCATCCTGCAACTGGAACGCCAAATCACCGACAAATGGCACGATCTGTTGGTGCACAACGCAGACTACGCGCGCGATGGGGCGCTCTGGCAAGCCCAGGCTGAGCCCATACAACCCTGCCTGGATGACGACACCGCACTGGTGGAATACTTCAGTGTGGGTGGGCGATTCCACGCATTTATCGTCACTACGCAGGGCGTGGAGGTGCGACCAATGCCGGCGCACACCGCCGACATTGAAAGCGCGCGGCAGAAGCTGGGGCTGAACTTCAAGGCAGTGACCGCGATGCCGCACAAGGCTGCATCCCTTGCCGCCAACGGGCGCAAGATCCTGCAACAACTCAACCAGGCGCTGTTTGCGCCGCTCCAGGATGCAGTACAGCCTTATGCGCGCGTGATCATGGTCCCGCACGGGTGTTTGCACGGGTTGCCAATGCATGCCTTCCATGACGGCGAATCGTATCTGCTCGAACGGCACGAGGTATGTTATCTGCCCAGCGCCGGGGTGCTGCGCTACTGTCGCGAACGTCGCATAGCGCCAGGCTGCGAGTATCCGGTAGGCAGCACTGTAGCCTTCGGGTGTTCAAACAAAGGGCGTCTGAGCGGTGTGGTGCATGAGGCGCAAATGGTTGCCACACGGATGGGCGGGCATGCCTATGTGGAAGAAGAGGCGACGCTCGCGCGGCTGCGGGAACAGGTGGTGAACAGCAACCTGATCCACCTGGCCACCCACGCCGAGTTTAGCGCAGGCAACCCGCTTTTCTCCTGCCTTACACTGTGCGACGGCGCGCTGACGGCGCTGGATATTTTTAACCTGCGATTGAATGCATCGCTCGTCACACTCAGCGCGTGTCAGACCGGTGAGAGTGCGGTAGGCGGCGGCGATGAGTTGGAGGGATTGACGCGCGCGTTTCTGTATGCGGGCGCGGCGTCGCTGGTGTTAAGCGGGTGGAAGGTCAACGATGCTTTCACCGCCGAGTTAATGGATCGCTTCTACACAGGTCTGGCCGCAGGCCGTGGCAAAGGACAGGCGCTGAGAGAGGCACAACTAGAGTATGTGCAAAACGCTCCGGCCGGAGATGCCTATGCACATCCCCAATTCTGGGCGGGGTTTTACCTCGTTGGCGACTGGGGAATGGTATAACAAAGTAACTAAAGTAACTATGAGAAATCGCCCTTACAATTGGCAATAGAAGGAGTTTCACATGAAAAGCACTTCGGGAATTCACTCGTGGCTGCGATTGACCGTCGTGATTTGTACAGCATTTGCAAGCGTCGTTGCTGCGACTGCGCCTGCGGCAGGCCAACAAGAGGTTGACCATTTTCCGCAAGCGTTGCTTGCCCCAGGAGCCCCTGACGTTGTGGAAATTCGCGCCGGTGAATTGCCCGGGCGGATGGTCAACGGTGAAGAGATTGATGTAAAAGGCTGCGTGCAAACCGTGATCTCTGATTCCGTGAAGACCAGCAACACGAGTGAAGGCACTATTGGCACACGGGGACTCATAAAACCCGGCGCATACCTGTGCGGGGACGGCGTAGCGATTGCCAATCAGATCATCGTTGAAGGAACCACCAGCGAATTGGCTAAGCTTCAGCAGAGGGATAATAATCCCGGCGTCAAACTCACGACCGAGCTTGTGAAACCCAATCCGGATAAAAGAGATTCGAAAGGGATCAATCTGTATACGATCACAGACAGAATGTCGGTGGTTGAGAAAGTCAAGACCATTAACTTGGACCTGCGCGAAACCAAGCACATCAGCGTTCTGGCGACCCCGAACTACGAGACCGCATCGAAGATGACGGCGCTTTACGGCGGCAGTCCATCGATTGGCGGTAGTCCCTCGGGCCCGAAGGGACTGGCGCGAACAGAGGCGGACTTCAAGAACCAGTGGGCATGGAAGGCCATCAACAAGCCTGCATCGCCAAAAACGGATCTGAATGGCAATGGCGTGGTTGTGGGGATTTTCGATTCGTTCTGCATGCCTGCCAAGTATCTGCAGCGAGATGGAACGGTCGTCAATATACCGCGATTTGCTGTAATCGGCCAGCAGGCGGAGACATCTCCAATTACAGGTAGCCATATTGAAAACGTCTGCGCGCATGGCGAATTCGTATGGAGCCTGAGCCACGAAGTGGCGCCAGGCGCGAAGTACTTCTTCTACCCCGTGCTCGACGAATATGGCCTGGGCGACACCGCCACATTGATCGCGGCGCTGGAGCAATTCGCTGCGACCGCGCAGAGGCTGGATCGCCCCAAAGGAATAAAAGAGCTGCAAGGGGTTGTTATCAATCTCAGCCTGACAATCAACTCGGCACAGGGCGACATCGTTGGGCCGCTGAACGATGAAATCACCAAATTGGTCGATATGGGAGTCACGGTGGTCGCGGCGGCAGGCAATGATAGCAGCGCAGGGGTGCAGCCGATGCGGCCACCAGCTGCCTTCTCCAATGTCATCGGTGTGGCGGCGGTACAGGTCGATAATCAACGCGCTTCATACTCAAACTGGGCGCCCACCGGCAGTATTGATGTGGCCGCCCCAGGTGGTGATGGCGATTGCACCACCGCCAACGGCGCGCCATATTGTGTTATCGGGAGAGACCGCAACACGCAATTCCTCTGCAAGAGCATCTCTAAAGCCGGCAAGTGCGTTCACCCTTACAGATACGTGGCTGGGTACCTGGCATGGACAGGAACATCATTTGCGACGCCATTAGTCAGCGGACTGGCGGCGCTGGTCATTCAGAAGCACAATTACACCATAGCACCCGTCGATGTTGCGCGTGAATTGATCGTCAATGTGACAAAAGTCACTCCTATTCTCCCTGGTGATGCAGGCATTGGCGCAGGCATCATCGACGTCGACAAGACTGTGCCATGATACTGGTCGAGACTTAGCCAACGGCTGGAAACTGCAACCGCCCCCGATAAACATCGTGGGCGCTTGCATTTTTATATCGGAATCGCGCTATCTTGCGCGTACATCATGATAGACGCCACGGAGGCGAATCATGAATAAGGCAATGGACTCAATCGTTATCCTGGTCTGGATATTCGCACTGGTTGCCTGCACCTACGCGCTGATCGCAGCCCGCATGTCACCGCTCTATGAGACTTCAGTATCCATCGCCATCGGCGGCGCGCGGAGTCCTGCGGATGACCTGATGCACGCTGCTGCCTCGCTCTCGTTCTGCATTGGCGCACCGACAGTGGATACCGTGAGCACGCCGGTGTTTGACAAGGTGTAAACTGCGGGCAGGGTGTCGTGGCGGGTCACGATGACCCAGAGTCTTAACCACGGAATACACGGAAATGGAAGAGAATGAAAGAGTTGGCTCTCACTTCTGCCTGTTTCCGCTATAGTAAGTGCGACGCGACGGTCCGATCCTTGTAGAAAGCGTTCCTGCAATCAGGGCGCGATGATCGGCGCCGTCAAGGAATAACACCATGACACTGAACGGTATATTTGTGCTGAACGTTGACTCGTACAACTTGATCTATGGCGCGCCTGAGCGTGAGCGCATCGCGTCGCGCGTGAACATGATCGCGCCGCAACAGACGGCGGAAGCGGTCACTGCCAACCCGGCGCTGCTGGCCGGCATCGATGTGATCTTTTCGGGGTGGGGCTGTCCGACCTTTACCGCAGAGATTCTCGCTGCCGCGCCAAACCTGCGCGCAGTGTTCTATGGCGCGGGTTCGATCAGGGGGATCGTCACAGACGACTTCTGGGCGCGCGGCATTCAAATCTCCAGCGCATGGTCTGCAAACGCCATCCCGGTGTCCGAGTACACACTGGCGCACATCCTGTTCGGTCTAAAGTCAGGCTGGCAACACGTGACCAGTGTGAAGCGCGCGGGGCATTATGTGCGCCACCCGGTCGCAGGCGCATTCGGCTCAACAGTCGGTCTGGTCTCGCTGGGGATGATCGGGCGCTTGATGGTCGAGCGTCTGAAGACGTTTGAAGTCAAGATCATCGCGTATGACCCATTCGTGAGCGCCGCACAGGGGGCAGCGCTGGGTGTGGAAATGACGACACTGGATGAAGTCTTCCGGCGCGCCGACGTGGTCTCGGCACATACGCCCTGGCTCAAGGAAACTGAGGGGCTGATCACCGGCGCGCACATTGCAGCGATGAAACCCTACGCGACCTTCATCAATAGCTCGCGCGGCGCCGTGGTCGCCGAAAACGAGATGATCGCAGTGTTGCAGCAACGCCCCGATCTGGTTGCCGTTCTCGACGTTACGCATCCCGAACCGCCCGCTCCGGGGTCGCCGCTCTACACGCTTCCAAACGTGATCCTCACCCCGCACATTGCCGGCTCGATGGAGACCGAATGCCGTCGCCAGGGACAATACATGATCGACGAACTCGATCGTTTCCTCGCCGGGCAACCGCTGGTCTACGCCATCACGCGCGACCGCGCAGCCATCATGGCTTGATCCGCGACCATCAATTAACTGTTGCTCGGATGAGGCGCGACGCAACTCAACAGCTGATCACAAGTGCTGCTGATGTCGTCCGGTCAGCCTGCCCACTGGACATTCGCGCCAACTCTCTGGCGTAGGCTTATTCAACAATGACACTTACACAACGCTTCTACCATGACGCCGCAGATGACGCGCTGGTGCGAGACATGCTGCAAGACAACAATCGCGCAGGGCGCGACCTTGCGACCCTCGACTGGTGTCGTTTTATCACGCAGGCCAACGGGGAGACGTTGCCGCAGTTGCGTCTATGGGGCGATGCTGCTGGCGCACTGCGCGCTTTCGTCTGGCCGGACTTTGGTGGTAGCGAGATCATCACCCGTGCTGGCGATGACGCGGCCTTCGCCCATATTCTCGCGTGGGAAGAGGCTCACGCGTCCGCTGGCGCGCTGCGCGTAGTCATGGATGAACGTGATGTTGCGCGAAGCACCCTGTTGCATGAGCGCGGCTACCGGCCTGCGTCGGAGATATCGTTCTATGCCGTGCGTTTGTTGACCGAACCCATCGCGTCGCCGCGCCTACCCGTGGGTTATGCCTTCGCGCGCGTCGCCGATCTACCCGATCTCGACGGGCGCGTGGCGACCGAGCGCGCCGCGATGCCATGGTCGCCGACGACCACGCCAGTTTACCGCGCCATTCAGCAGATGCCGGACTACCGCCCCGACCTTGACCTGGTCGTAGTTGATGCGGCGGGGGAGGTGGCCGCCTTCAGCGCGTTCTGGGCCGAGCCAGAAGCAGCGGTTGGCGTGGTCGAACCGATCGGCTGCCACCCGGCACACCAGCGGCGCGGCTTGGGCAGTGCGTTGTTGTGCGAGGGCATGCTCCGGCTGAAGGCGCTCGGCATGAGCGAGGTGTATGTCGGCAATGGCCCCGTGCTGGAGACACTGGAGACGCCCGGCCCGCCGCGCCGGCTAACGGCATCGGTGGGATTTCGACACGTAACAAGGAAGTTCACCTGGCAGAAGACAACGCCCAGGAAGCAAACACTTTCTGAGTTTTTCCAGCAGTCTCCGTTGTTTGAGAGCGGTATTGATCTAACCCGCGAGGATGGTCCTTTGCCGGAAGATATCGATCTCGGCTAGGCTGCAGGATGGTGGAATTATAATATTCCCGAGGATGCCCGCTCAATTCGGCGCGTGGTCAATTCCTATCAAAATCTTAGCAACAGGAGAATGAAGGACGGGTATGCAATTAATAATCGAGTATCCAAAGCAGTTGCCCGATGCCCTTCAGAAAACGCGAGCGGAGTTTGAACAGGAAGCGAGGATGGCCATGGCGGTCAAACTGTTCGAGATGAAACGTCTGATATATGGATCCAATCACCCAATTCAACCGTGAGCGCTGGGAAGCCCTGGCGCAGGCCAATGTGGAATACAGCCGCCCGATGCTCGATCTGACGGCGGACTCGGCGCGCATGTTGCTCGATCCGCGCGGCATGATGGGGACGGTGAGTGGCAAACGCGTGTTATGCCTGTGCGCGAGCGGCGGCCAGCAATCAGCTGCCTTCGGGCTATTGGGCGCGGATGTGAGTGTGCTGGACTTCTCGCCCACGCAACTGCAACGCGACTGCGAGACCGCCGCGCACTATGGCCTGACCGTAAAGACGATTGAAGGCGACATGCGCGACCTGTCGCCGTTCCCTGATGCGCACTTCGACATCGTGTGGCACGCACATTCCATCGTGTTCATCCCGGATGTGACGCCGGTGTTCAGCGAGGTCGCGCGCGTGCTCAAACGCGGCGGGTTGTACCGCCTGTCGTGCCACAATCCATTTGTGCAGGGGATCGATGAGCGCGACTGGGATGGGCGCGCCTACCCGCTGTGGCGTCAGTACATCAACGGCGCAGAGGTTGAGACTACCGATCCGAACTGGGACATTGGTTACCCAGATGGCACGTCCCGGCGCGTGGAAGGCCCGCATGAGTTCCGTCACACGCTAAGCGCATTGGTCAACGGGATGGCGCAGCGGGGGCTGCTGATGCTGGGGTTGTGGGAAGAACTGAGCACTGATCCGAACGCGCAACCTGGCACATGGGAGCACCTCAAACTCATTGCGCCGCCGTGGTTCACGCTGTGGGCGCGGTTGTGGCCATAGGCAAGTACGAACGCAGCCAGATCAACGACTCCACCGCGCTGATGTCGCAGATGCCGGCTTGCGGGCGGGATCCCCCGCGCTGGCGCATAAAAGGGTATACCGCAGATTCGTGGACTAGGCATAGGGCACCGACTTCCAGGCGATTTCAAAGCGATCGCTATGTAGTTCGCACAAAGCGGCCAACACAGATTGGGCATTGTGGCGACACCAACCC
>Ga0114951_10005248_pt1 | contig 12058 bp, 1 predicted proteins | sample AM7aDNAmetaG_FD_88677 | JGI IMG/M metagenome (GOLD analysis project Ga0114951, IMG submission 88677) | Freshwater microbial communities from Finland to study Microbial Dark Matter (Phase II) - AM7a DNA metaG | ecosystem: Environmental > Aquatic > Freshwater > Lake | place: Finland: Lake Alinen... | reverse complement strand
TCCGGAGTAAATCCCCAACTGTAGCCGTAGTCCAGATCGCCGAGGTTGCGCGGAAGGCTGCGCGCGATCGCGCCTTTGGCAAAGTCCAGGGTGGGCTGTTTCGGGATATCGGTTACCACCGAGGAAATATCGGGGATGGTCGCTCCCGGCAGGGCGGCTTTCAGGGCTTCGCGAAGGGCGTGCTGCTTTTCAAAAACACCCACGTAGTCGCCATCGTGCATCATGGCGCCGTGGATGGAGTTATCGGATGGGGAGATTCCCCGGGCCTGCGCCAAAGCCTTCGCGCCTGCCCAGTCGTTCGTCGTCGGTCCCTCCCAGTCGTAGCTGTAAATGCGTCCTTCCGACGTGGTGACCTGGTAACTGTCGATGGTCTTGCGTTTGCGACCCTTGCCCTCTACCCGCGACTTGGTGACAATCCGCGAGGGGCTTGCCAGCGGTGCGGTGTTGCTGGTCGATTTGACTTCGACTTTCCCGGTGTCCTTGAGCGTCTTCCAGTCGCGCAGCAACTCGGCCGCTGGGTATCGCTTCTCGCGTTCATCGGAGAATGTGTGCAATACCTCCTGGTAGGTCTTACCGAAGGCGGATTCATCGGCGGGTTCGGGCGCGGGCGCGGCCGAAGGAGCCGCCGGTGCTTCTCCCGCCGGGGTTGCCTCTGTCGGCGGCGCCTCGGATTCCGGCTCCGCCAGTTTGATGTTGAGAATGGACTCGATCGCGGCCTTCGCCGGGGCGTTCAGCGTCCGCTGCCACGCCTTGATCGATGGCGTCCAATCGAATCCCTCATCGCGCAGGCGCGAGAGGATCTTCTCCGAGGGCTTGGTGTCGAAGTGAAGCTGATAACGCGCGGCCCGGGTATCGGCGTCGATATGGCCGCCGGCAAACGCCCACCGTGAGCCGTATTGATCCTGTTTTACGAGCTTGGTTTCGCCAACCGCTGGCTTCTCCGCCACTGGTGCGAAAACTGGCGCCGGACGGTCCGGGGCAAAGACCGACCATAGACCAGCGCGGATCGCGGCTGCGTCGGTGACTTCCGGCGCGGGTGCGGGTTCTTCTTCACGTAGACCTTGCAAGTAGGACTCGTAGGCGGCGGCATATCGCTTGTCCGCCTCTCCCGAGGTCTGCTGTCCGCGCCACTTGCGGCTTTCTTCGTCGTGAGAGCGCTTCCACTTTCCGATCGCATCGTAGCCCGGACCGAGTTGCATCAGGTCGAAACCCGCCGGTCTACCTTTGAGCGCATCCGTGCCGGCGTCGGTGATCGCGCCTGCAGCGTTGAGCAGCCTGCGGTCGATTAGCGCCTGCTTGGCGGTCTTCCACTCCGGCCAGGAAATGCCGGTGTCTTCCATCGCCATCTGGAACCGGTTGCGGCCGTTGTAGGAGGATTTCCGCGAATGTGTGGTCAGCAGCACCACCGCCTCGGGCCAGGTCAGGCCGGGATAGGGGCTGGCTGGGCCTGCGGGCGCTGCCGCGGTCGGTACGGCCGGCGCTGCTTCCGAGGGCGAAGAGGCTTCTTTGGCAGTTAGCTCGGCGGGCTCGCCCAGAATCTTGGTGAGTTCCAGCCGCTCGGCCTGCGCCACCATGTAGGCGATTCCCGCCCACGGGCTTTCGGAGCCATCGGCTTCGAGGTCTTTGCCGTCGCCGGGCTGCTCCGCTTTTCCCAGCAGGTAATCCATGTACGCCTGGGCGTAGGCGCGTCTCTTATTGTCGGAAATGCGCTTGACGTGAGCATCGGCGGAGCGGATCTTCGTAGCCCTGGCGTTGTGCTCGGCCGCGGTGAGGGGCGCGGAACTGGTCGCCGCCGGCAAGTGGATAACCGGTAGTCCCGTTGGTCGGATATGCGCGATTGGGACGGTGCGGATCGCTCCCGAGTTGGTATCACGGACCCGCACGGTGCCGCCCGTGATCTCTTCCACGGTCCCGTTGCCCCAGGCGCCAGCGCCGAGGCGATAGGCTACCGTATCGCCGGGACCGGGGAGCGGCGCCGGTTCCGCGGCGGACTCATATTTCGCGTTGTTGAGCGTGTTGATCCGGTTGTATACCCGCTCTTTGAGGCGCTTGATTGCCGCAACGGCTTCCTCGCCGATCTCGCTGTACGGACTGCCGGTAGCGTTGGTCAGACGGTCGCGCAGTTTTTCCAACTCCTTCCCGTCCGTCATGCCCGCGATTTCCTCGGGGCTCATGCGGGAGAGCGCGAGACGCCGGGCGTCTTCGGCTTCGATGTAGATACGGTTGCCAATGGCGGAATTGATGGCTTCCTCTTTGGTCTTTCCGCTCGCTGCCTGCGGGTACTTGCCGTCTTTGAAGGTGATCGAGTAGCGGCCCCTGCCGCCCTTGTCCCTGCCCATCAGCTTGATCGCATCTACTTCGGCTTCAGTCACCATGGGCGGCATAGCGACCGTTGCCGTCGCGGGCGCGCCCATCTCCGCGTCCATCTGCGCGTTGATGGCGGCCTCGATATCCGGATCCAGTTCAGGCTCCGCCTCCTGCGGAGTAACCGCTCGCCCGGAAGCGGCGGGATTCGTGATTGGGGATTCGATTGTGTATGCCCTCTCGGCGTCGAACTGCTTGGCAATTTCCGTGGATAGCCGGATTACTATGGTGCCCGGGTATTTCGGGTCTTGCGGATTGATGGCTTCAACTGTCTGGTAACCGTACTGGCTGGTGAAGATGCGGTCCCCAACTTGAATCTGCTTACCGAGCTTCTGCTTTGGAAGACCATATTTCGCCTCGGACGCCGCGGCTGGCTCTTCGCTGCCCCACGCCATCATGCCGTCGTTCACCAACGTCTCGGCGGCCAGGCGCTGCGCGTCCTCCAGCGTCATCGGCCTGCGATCGAGGGTGGTGCGCTCGCCTTTGTTGATGATCTCAACGGCGAAGCTCTCCCCTTCTGCGTCCACCATGCCGGTAAGTGAGGGGTGCGGCACCACTTTGACAGACACGGCGCCGATCCGGGCCTGGCCGCGGCTTTCGATCTGTTCCAGCGCTTGCGGAAACGTGATCGGTCCGTCCGTGTGCGGCGGTTCGTCCTTTTCGCCAATGCTCTTCCAGGTGTCGGCCCCATCGTCCCAGCGATAGGCTACCGGGTCGGCAGTTTCCACCACTCGCACGTCTTGCGCTCCCATCCAGTTGTCGAGCTTGCGTTGCCCGGCCTTGTCGGCCTCCGCTGCCGTTGCGAAACGCAAATCCGTCAGATGTTGCCATTCGTTCTCGGCCTTGATCTGGTAGGTGAAGCTCTTCGCCGCCGGTTGGGGCTGGCCCCAGTCGCGCGCCTGCTGCGTCAGTTCCACCGGCGGAACACCGCCCAACTCCTGCAGGAAGGCCTCCGCGTCGATTCCCTTCTCCTTGGCGTGCTTGCGGAATTCGGCGAGCGTGTCTTCCGCTTGCTCGATTTTCTTCTCGCGATCGTGGATGTTGCCCCACGTTTCCCACTCGTACCGCCCGTGGCCGTTGAACTTGTCATCGGCGGTGCGGGCATGCTTCAGTGAGTCGGAAATCTGCTTGAGCGAGTTGAGTGCGATCTGTACCCGCGCGCGCACCTGCTCCGGCACTTGCTCAGCAGTCGGAGCCACTGGCCGTTTGAATCGTTCGTAATTGCTGCGGGCGCTGTCCTCCGCCCAGGCAAGTGCGCCCTCGGGGTGTTCCGGAACGCCATCGTAGAAGTTTCCTTGACTCCGCTCAATCGGCTCATCATCGCCGCCGGGAACGATGGCCCATTTCAGGGAGCCATGGTCTTTGATGATGGCGTAGGCATGCAGCAGCTTGTTGGTATCGATGCCGACATCCACCCACTTTACAAAGTCGTCCCGTTTTTCGAAGCGGTTCCAAATCGAGTTAGCGTGCTCGTAGGTGCGCGATTCCGGCCGGTAGGGTTGCGCTTCCACTGGCTTGGCTGCCGGCGTTTCCGCTTCTTCCAACTTTTGCTTGGCCAGGTCTACCGCATCACGGCGCCATCCCAGATCGTCATAGCCTTCTTTCTCGGCATACGCCAGATTCCGCTCGGCCGATTTCAGTTCCTTCCGCCAGTAATCCGCTCCGGCGCGTTCGCCCGTATTGCGGAGTGCTCCGCCGATGCCGCCGGGCGCGAAGTAATCGGCGTGCTTCTCGTAGCCCAACTCGTGGCCGTAAGGCTCGCCGTCCGCGATCTCGCGCACGATGGAACGGTTCCCCTGGTGGTCTTCGAGAATGTCTCCCGGTGCGACCGTGGAAATGTTGAGCCGGCCGTACTTGTTTTCAAAGTCAGATTTAGATTTTTCGTCCGCGTCGCGTTCGGCTTGCTCTTCTGCGGCGCGGGCCTGCTTCTTCGCTTCAGCCTCGTCCGCCCGCCGCTTCAACTCAGGGTCGCCCTTGACCGTCCAGGAGGCATCCAGCGGCATCGTGCGCCCGGTTCCCTGGACGCTGCCGATCATCGCCGCTCCGCCCGTGATCCGCACCCGCAACGGGGATCCGGGTTTCGCCGGCTGATACGCCTCGCCATGGACGTAGGCCGGCATTCCGCCGAATCCACGGACCGTCTGGAATACGGCATCTCCCGCAAGCGGGATCTGCCGCCCATCGGGGCGGGTCTCATGTTTCGAAGTAGTTGGGGATTCGGGGGAAGCGCCGAGCGTTTCGGAAGCGGCGGAGTCAGTTTTCTTCCCCTTCTCAATCTCCCCGCGCGGCCCGGCCTCCAACTCTTTTGCAATTGCTTCCCACTTCTGAGCTTCGGGAAGCGCCTGGTTCACTTTGTTCTGGTAGCCGGTCCTGGAGTCGGCAGGCACGTTCATCCGGCTTGCCATCTTCCGCGCCGCTTCGTAGTCCGCCCGCCAGTTCTTGGCAAGCCGCCGCACTTCGTTCAGGCTCACCGGCAGCCCGGCCAGTGAGCGATCCACCAGCCACCGTACCCAGCGCTCAATCTCGGCAGCGTCCGGCCGCTTCTGGTAGGCGCCATCCAGTTTGATTTCTACCTTGGGATCTGCCACCGGTCCATCAACCTTCACCGCGGCAACGTCTTCCCCCTCAGAATCGAAGACGGTCGCGAACTGGTGGCGCGTATCGTTCATGATGCTGCCGCTCAGGCCGCCGAAATCGGAAAGCAACTCCGCCACCGTGGCGGCCTTCGCCGGTGCGGCGGCCGTCTCCTGCTTCGGCTCGGGTTTGGGGTTCTTCCGCCTCTGGATCTCCGCGCGTACCGCCGGCAGATCCGCAATCATCTCCTTGGGATGCTGGCCGTTTTCGAGTTGTCGGGCGTAAAGTTCTAGTTGGCGATCGTCGAAGTCCTTCCAATATTCGGGATCCGCCTGGGTCAGCTTGGCGCTTGGCTCTACTTCGGCGGTGGGGATGGCGTCCTGAAGGTTTGCAAGCGCTTGCCGCGTCAGCTTCACGTCCACGCTCGAAGCGGCGAAGGGCTTTCCGCCCCTAAAGGTAATTTGCACACGAGCGTTTCGAGGATTCTGCGAGACACTGGCATCCACGTCTTGCGGTTTTCCCGCCTGAACAAATGCGCCACTTTTGGCATCAACGTAAGCCGCCCCGTTGCTCTCCCTCAAAGCCTCCAGAGATTCCGGGTCCGCCAGCCAGTCGGAGATTGAGCTGATGGCAGCTTTGCGAGCTTCGGGGGATTGAGCTTCGGGCTCATGCTTCGCCTTCAGTCGGTCCGCCTCGGCCAGGTCGGCGGCCTTCGCGTCCGCTTTGGCCTTGGCAATCAGGCCGGGCAGGTACGGAGCCGCATCCGCCACCATGGCGCGGTTCAGGTCCGTGCCGACTCCGGCGCCGTTCGCATTCTTCAGCCAGAAGTCGTTGCCGGATTCCGCCCCGATGCCTTCCGGGTTGTTCGCCTTGTCGAACTGATGCAAAAACTTGAGCGTTTCCTCCGGATTATCAAAGTAGTCGGAATAAAATCCGCCGTCGCCGCTCCGCTTCGACTCCTTACCCGCCACTCCGCTGCTCATGTGCGCCATGAACCCGGCGTGTTGAACCAGGTGCTGATATAGCCGTTCGCTGAAATCCTTCGGCTGCAGCCCGCCTTTTAGGAAAGCGATCCACGCCTTGAACACCTTCTGCTTGTCCACCGCGGACATGAACTTCTCATCCGTGAATGCGCGCGGCGCCGGTGCCGGAATCTGATTATGCTTTGTGGGAGACTGGGGCTCTGCCGCTTCCGCCGGCATCTCAAACCCATTCAGCTTCGCCGCCGCCACCGCGTACTGGAACATCTTGCGCGTAACGGCGTTTGCCTCCTGGTCGCTCTTGCGCGCCACCCACCGGATCACGTCTCCGGCTTCCTTCTCGATGGCCTCCCGCCAGGCGTCGAACCCGGCCACTCCGTTAGCAATCTGCCGCGCGCCGATCTTTGCCAGGCGAACCAGATACTTCTGGTCGATCGCCTTGGACTCTTCCCCTTCGCGCGCGAACGCCGGTTTGTCTTCGTCCTCGGCCATCATGGCGCGCAGCTCCGCCAACGCCTGGTCGGCCGCCGCGTCCATCCGCGCCTTGGCTTCCTTCATGTCCGGGCCGGATGTCTTCTTCTGTGCGGCTTGCGCCTTTTCCGGTAATCCCTCGGGACCGCTCTTCTTCTTCGGAGCCGCGGCGCCCTTCGGCGCGGGCAATCCCATCTCCTTCGCCAGTTCGGCCGCCGCCAGGCGGATGATCTCGTCGTCGTCGACGCCTTCGAAGGTCGCAATGCCCGGTGTCTCCTGCTCGGCCGGTGCGGGAGCAGGTGCCGGGGCGCGTTTCGGTGCAGGTGCCGCCTTCGGCACCTTCGTAGCCTTCAGCGGGTCGATCCCGCCCTCGCCGCCGATCATGACGCCCATGCGTCCCGCCGGCAAGCCTTCCTCTTTCTCGATGCGCACGTGCAGCGTCGGGAGCATCTTCGCGCCCGTCGCCGTCTTCCCGGCCGCCGTCTTGCGTTCCACCACGCCCGTAATCGTGCTGCCGAACGTTCCCGGGAAGGTGACGCGATCGCCGACCCGGAAGCCCTTCAGCGCTTCGTCGGCGGTTTGGGGGACTGGGGCGGCCGGCTGCTGATCCGCCTGGCCGGTCGGAGCGGCACCCGCCTGCTGCTGATAGCCCTTCAGCCACTTATCGAATTCCGTCCGGTCATCCATGCTCGGGATACCGAGCCGGTTGCGAACGGAGCGAATAAGAGTCTCCCGGTCGGACTTGGTAAAATTCCCCTCTCCAATACCCTCCAGGCGGTCTCCGAGCTGAGCCGAAATTTCGCCTGCAGTGAGACGCTGCGCCGCAAGTCTTTGGATTTCATCGACAACGCCCAGACGTTGCGCCTGCTCCACCAGGCGATTCTGCTCTTGGACGTACCACGGCTGCGGGTTGGCGGGCTTCCCTGCCAGTGGGATCTCAACCTGCTTCCCGTCCTTGCCCGAGAACGTCACCGAGTGCAGCGTCACCGTCTGCCCGGTCACGCCGGGAACATCCCGGCCGTCGTACTGCGCGCCCTCTCCTGGCTTGAGGTAGGCGATGGTCACGTGCGGTTTGTACTCGGGGAAGGTATTGCCGGTGTGTTCTACCGCCTTGCCCACCGCTGCGTTCAGCGCGTGCAGTTGCGGAGAATCCACATCTACCTTGAGCACGTCGCTCGCGCCCGCTCCGCCGCGCGCGGCCTTCGTCTCATCCGCCGGAAACACGCTGGCCTTACCGAGCGTCACCGTCACCGGACCCATGCTTTCGAGCGCTTTGCGAATTGGCTCCGGGTCCGCGCTCGGGTTCCCATACTTCACGGTGATATGCGGAGCGGTCTCCCGCCCATCTTCAGCCAGTTGTGCGTCGGGGATCGCCGTCGCGAACTGGTAGACCGGTTCGGCAATTGATTCCGGCAGGTTCACCTGCGTGGAGGAATACTTGTGCTGCTCTTCCTTGGGAGCGGCCGGCGTCGCCTGTCCGCCAGGTCCAGGCGCCAACGGAACTCCACCCGACTGCTGCGCCAGCGCCGCGTAATCGATTTGGCCGGTGGGAGGTTTGGAGCGCTCGCCGTCGCCTGTGGTATCTGCCGGAGCTTCCTGCTTTTCGTTCCATCGATCCTGGGCTTCCGCCATGGCGCCGCGCACCGACTCCGCAACATGCTCCTGAATCTGGCGCTGGTGGAAGTCCCGCTCTTCCGGGGTCTGTGCCTTTGCCATCTCACCACGGAGATATTCGAGCTTTTCGCTAAAGAGAGGGTCCGCCTCGGTCGCCGTAGGCGGCTCTCCGGAGTAAATGTGCCCCGGCCGGTTAGTGAATCCCGGGTGCAAATCTTCAACTCGCAACGGAACTTCACCAGCCAGGGTTTCGGTAAACGCCTGATTGTGTGTCAGCCAGTTTGAAACGTAGTCGGGTGTCCCACCTACAACCCGATTTCCATTGGCATCGATGACTTCCTGATAGAACGCTGGGCTCCCGGCCACCGAACCAGGTACCCGCCGTTGGGGTGTAACGTAGAGTCGCCGCCCGTTCACGTTGATTTCCGCGGGCCGCCCCGAATCGAGCGTCTTCCAGACCTCCGCTGCCAGGGTATGTCCGCTTGACTCCAGCGCCTCGGCTGTAGCACGGGCTTGTCCGGAACTGTACGGCTTTCCGATTCCACCCACGTCCTCCGGCGCGATCGGCGCTCCCGTAACTGGGTTGATGGCCTGCGGTCCTGGCTGTTCTTTTGGGAATAGATCCGCTGTTTCCATGCCGCGGCTAATTGCATGAATTCCGGTAAACCCACCGAGAATGAGCCCGGCGGCGCCGCCGGCAATCTGCTCGTTATTCCCCGTCTGAATACCTTCCTTCAGCTCTTTTATGCCCGAGTAGAGGGCAGATCCCGCAAAATACCCCGGAACCGCGCTACGCGCCGCAATATCTAACCCCTTGGCCACCATCGGGTACTTGGCGAGTTCCGCTGCCCACCGGGCATTGTTCGCCAACTCCGGCAACCAACTCGCGAATCCTGCTCCCAGCGCCCACGTCGCTACGGATTCTGGTGTACTCAGCCTGGACGCGAACCGGAGCACGCCATTGATAGCCGATTCCATCTTGGAGTCGGACTTGAGCGGTCCGCCGTCCGCCGGGGAGTACAGAATCTGGCGTAACTCATGCGCCGCGGCGTACCCGGGCAGGTGGCGCTTGACGGTCTCGTAGGCGCCCTGGTCCGGCGGTGTCTGGTTCATCAGCTCGCCGTTCGGGCCGCGGTAGACCTGCGGCGTTTTCGGCTGCTGCATGTACGTGGTCAGAATCGGCGGGCCGGTCGGCTTCGGCTCTTCCTCGAGGATCTGGGCGTTGGCAACCGGCGTCGCCGGTCCCGAGAGTTGCGACAACTGCCCGCTTGCCGGCTGTGGGACTGGAGGAGCCTGCGGCACCGGCGCCGGCTGCGCCGGCTTGTCCTCCTCCGGCGGTAACTCCAACTTCGCGTCCGGAACCTGCGTCACGCGCAACGGGCTTCCGCCCGCCTGTTTTGCCAGTGCGGCGTAGTCGATCCCGGGAGCCTGCGAATCGCTGAGCGAGGTTCCGCCCGCCTGCTGCGCGAGCGCAGCGTAGTCGATCTCTTGATTGGCCATGGGGCTATTGGGTGGGTGTGGTTACGCGGGAAGTGGTGCCGCGGGCGCGCTTGACGAGAGATTCAAACTCGGCCGCCTTCGTTTCATTCGGAAACCAGTGCTGGGAACCGTCTCCGGCGCGAATGGTAATGCCCGACGCCAGGCCGCCGGGCTTCGGGGCGGCCGACGTAGACGGTGCCGCGCCGGGTTTCGGTGGCGTTGCGCCTGCGGATGCTGGGAAATTCACGTGCATCTTTCCATCCGGGCCCAGTACGAACTGAGGTGTAGATTTCCCTCCGGTTCCCCGGGTATCCGCATTCTTCAGGTGCAGCAGCATCTTACGCGCCTGCACCTGGTACGCCTGGTCTTCCGGATCCTCGGAGCCCGCGAGGCCAGTCATGGCCTTGTCGTAATCGCCGCCGGCCGCCGCAAGATACTTATTCGCCACCGCCAGCGCCGCGTCCTTCTCGCCCTGCGCGGTCGGGTGCTTCGCGCGCTCCATGTTAGCGTTAGCGTTCTTGTCGTAAATGCCCAGATACCTGCGGTTGGATTCCTCCGTCGCTTCGGCAGCCCGGTCCCGCGCGTCCGCCGCGTCCTGCTGCTGCGGCGTCATACCGATTTGGCGAATGGCGTCGATCATGTCCGGAATCGGCTTTGCATCCTTACCGAACACCTGTTCGGCGTCGGGGAACTTGGCCGCCGCCGCCCGGCTCTTCGCCGCGAGCGCGATCTTTGCCGTCGTGTACTGGTCGGGATTCTGCGATGCTGCCAGCGTTGCCGCTCCGTTGGTTGTCAGCAGGTCTTCGGTCTGCTCCTGCGTCTTGCCCAAGGTCGATACGAGTGTGTCGTATCTTACCTTCCACTCCGCGTCCTTCTGAATCTGCGAGTGCTGCTGCAAGGTGGCTCGATAGTCGGCGATCTGGTCCGCATCGGGCGGATTGTCCTTCGGGTGCAGTTTCTGCCAGTCCAGATACTGGTCATCGCTCATCAGGCCATCGCTGTGCAACTGTCCCAGGAAATTATTGAATTGCGCCGCCTGCTGGTCGGGGCTCTTGGTCTGGAAGTTGTCTAGCCGGCCCAGAATCTTGTCGTTGAGCGCGTTTTGCTTCTCGTCGTTGGCGCTCCACGCTTTCACCGCCGCCGTTACCGCATTGCCACGGGCCGTCTCAAACGCCGAAATTGCATCCGGCGTCACGCCCGCCGCAATCGCCAGGCGCGTAGTTTCGTTGAGATCTCCCTTGGCCTGCTTATAGGAAGCCGCCAGCTTCTCCTGGTTGCTCTGTGCCTGCTGCGCCTGCTGTGCCTTGATGGCCGCCTTCTGGGTCTGTGCCCGCTGTTGCAGCATCGCGTCCGCCTGCGGACCAAGGCCGGCCGCGTTGGCATTCTGCCGGAGCATCTCCTCGTAAGTGGGAACTCGCGGCGCAGCCGGAGTCGCCGCCGCCGGAGCTGCATTCGCCGCCAAAGCGCTCGCCGAAACCGGCGCGGAGGCCACCGGGGAATACCCGGTCACCGGCGTGAATCCCGCTACGGGCGTCGCCGCCGGACCCGCCGCTGTGGCGGCTGCTGCCACCGCGCGATCGTGCGCCGCCAATACGCTCGCCGGGACGGGAGCCGCCGAGACCGGTGCCGGTGGGAGTGCGGTCGCTCCCGGGGCGGCCGTCACCGCCGGATTCGGCGGTGCTGCAGAGGCCGAAACCGGTGCCGGCGCCGCCTGCTGCTGCGCATATTGCGCATCGGTGTCCCGGTAGACTTGCGCGGCTTTGGCCAGGTTGTCCGCTTTCCGCCGTTCTTCCTCCACCTGTGTCTGTAGGAGTTGCTGCCGCAAAGGCGCCATCTGCGCCTCTTGCGCCGCCTGCTGCTGCATATTCTGCAACGACTGGTAGCGCCCTGCGATCACGGCCGGGTCTTCGATCTGAGGATTGCGATAAGAGAGTGCGATAGAAGGGGTTGACATAGCGAACTCCAGCGGCGCTGACTATCCGACTCCGGAGGCCCAGGCGTCCGGCTCGTACTGCATATTCTGAACACCACCTGTAGCCGCGAGCGTATTCAGATACTTCGTGTTCGCGGCCGAGTTGGTCCCCGCCGCGTATCCATTGGCGGCATTCGCTACCCCGCCCACCGCGCCGCTCCAGGCGTTGGCCGATCCCATCTGTCCGGCCGCCGTGGCGTCGGCCGATCCCAGGATTGCCCTCCCCGCCGCTTCCGCTCCCTGCAGGCCGACATTGCCCACGTACTCATTTCCCTGCATCGCCACGTTCGCGCCCAGCCCCGCGCCCTGCATCGCCGCGCTCGTGCCGAGGCCAGCCAGCGACGTAAGTTGCCCGCCGTAGATGCTGCCCGCCTGGATGTTCTGCGAATTCGCGTTCTGCCCCAGGCTGGCCAGACTCTGATACCCCGCCTGGTTCGCGTTGTACGTGTTCAGCGCGTTGTTGTACGTCTGCTGGTAGGTTGTTCCCGCCAAGCCCTGCCCGAACGAATTCAGGCTCTTTAATGTGGCGCCGGATTGCAGCATCCCGCGCGCCGCCATGGCCGACTGCAGCGCCTGCGTGCCCTGCTGCAACTGGAACTGATAC
>Ga0114951_10005246_pt1 | contig 12065 bp, 11 predicted proteins | sample AM7aDNAmetaG_FD_88677 | JGI IMG/M metagenome (GOLD analysis project Ga0114951, IMG submission 88677) | Freshwater microbial communities from Finland to study Microbial Dark Matter (Phase II) - AM7a DNA metaG | ecosystem: Environmental > Aquatic > Freshwater > Lake | place: Finland: Lake Alinen... | reverse complement strand
AAGCAAACATATTTCTTTTCTACCTCTCTATTTTTAAACTGTTTTTGCAAAAAAATCAAGGCCTCGGTGTTTTTTGCTACCAATAAAATTCCCGAAGTGTCTTTGTCTAGCCTGTGAGCAATTCCAGATCTTGGAGTTTCTCCGGTATTTTTAAGCTCGGGATATTTTTCTATCAGATAATCAATTAGAGTTTTTTCGCCACTTTTTAAAGTCTGACCTTCTGGAAAAACCACAATTCCCGCAGGTTTATCAACCACCAAAACATCCTTGTCTTCGTAAATTATTTTTATATCCATGTTTATGTGGGCGGTATAGGACTCGAACCTATGACCCTCTACACGTCAAGTAGATGCTCTACCAACTGAGCTAACCGCCCATTTTTTGTGGTGTGGGCCTGGTAGGACTCGAACCTACAACCTTGAATGTATAAGATTCCTGCTCCGCCATTGAGCTACAGGCCCATAATCCCGCTAAACGGGACTATTTTGACTTAATTATTTTTTCAAATTCTTCTCGCTCAATAATTTCTTTTTCCACCAATTTTTGCGCAACTTTTTCCAGCAAATCTTTGTGTTTTATCAAAATTACTTCTGCTTGTTTTTGCGCGCCTTTTATAATCATATCAACCTCTTCGTCAATTCTTTCGGCAATTTTTTCAGAATAATTTCTTTGTTCGGAAATTTCTCTTCCCAAAAACACCATTTCTTCTTTTTCGCCAAAAGAAATTGGTCCCAACGAAGACATTCCATATTCTTTAACCAGTTTTCTTGCCATTTCTGAAGCTCTACCCAAGTCATTTGAGGCGCCGGTTGTCATTTCTCCAAATTTTATTTTTTCTGCACAATATCCTCCAAGTAATGTCGAAATTTCCGACATAAAGCCGGTTTTGGTTTTTAATCTTCGCACTTCTGAAGGCGCCTGCAAAGTGTAGCCGGCAGCCATTCCGCGGGCAATAATGGAAATTTTCCTGACAGGTTCTGTGTCGGGCATAAAAGTTGAAACCAAAGCATGGCCGGCTTCGTGGTAAGCGGTGATTTCCTTTTCTTTTTTAGATAAAATGTGCGACTTTCTTTCCGGCCCAAGTAAAACTTTTTCAATGGCATCTAAAAAGTCTTTTTGTTGAACTTCTGTTTGATTGTATCTGGCGGCAAGCAAAGCGGCTTCGTTGGCAACATTGGCCAAATCAGCCCCGGAAAATCCTGGAGTTCTTTCGGCAACTTCTTTAAAGTTTATATTTTTTGCCAGAGGTTTTGTTTTTGAGTGGATAATTAAAATTGCTTCCCTATCGTGAACATCTGGCGGATCTAAGACAATTTTTCTGTCGAATCTTCCTGGCCTTAAAAGCGCAGGATCTAAAATGTCGGGCCTGTTGGTGGCAGCCAAAATAATAACTCCGGTTTCTTTTTCAAAACCGTCCATTTCAACCAAAATTTGGTTTAAGGTTTGTTCTCTTTCGTCATGGCCTCCGCCAATTCCAGAACCTCTGTGCCTTCCAATTGCATCTAATTCATCAATAAAAATAATTGATGGAGAAGATTTTTTTGCCATTGAAAACAAATCTCGCACGCGGGCTGAACCAACTCCCACAAACATTTCCACAAACTCCGAACCTGAAATTGATAAAAATGGAACATTGGCTTCTCCTGCAACCGCTCTTGCCAGCAAGGTTTTTCCAACGCCGGCTCCGCCAACCAGCAAAACTCCTCTTGGAATTTTAGCTCCCATTGCCAGATATTTTTTTGGAAATTTTAAAAAGTCTACAATTTCAACCAGCTCTTCTTTGGCTTCTTTTAATCCGGCAACATCTTTAAAGGTTATTTTTTCTTTGCTGTGGCCCTCGGCTCCAAAAATTCTTGCTCTGGCTTTTGTAAAGTCAAAAGCTTGCATGGCTCCAGTTTTTGCATTTTTAAACATCATCCAGAAAATAAATCCAAAAAATACCAAAGGTAAAATTCCAAAAACCAAAAGCGGAGTTGCCCACGACCAGAAATCTTGCTTGGCTGTTTGTTCAGAAATGTTTACTTTTTGCAAATTATCTTTGTTAACTCCCAAATTTATCAGCAATTCAGCCAAGCTTGTGCCATTTTCTTTCATTGAAGTTGCTGTTTTTCCATCGGCATACAAAACATCTAGCGCATCTCCTGAAACGGTTACTTGTTTTACTTTTCCGTTATTTATTTCAGAAACCAATTGCGTTGCCGATATTTGGTTTGGAGTTGAAGAAGGAAAATAAAGCAAGCTAAAAATTCCTCCAATGACAAGCAGGATTAAAACTACTAATATAAAATTTTTAAGTAAGGGATTCATATTTAATACTTTAACATAAATTAGTACGTATTTCAAGGAAAAAAAGAAGGCGTTGCTTCTTGCACAGAGTGCAATTTGCAACGCCTTGTTGACAATTGGCGCTTACGCGCATTGGGCCCGGTTTTTCTCCTGGCTGTACAAGGCCTTCATCAGACCCTGCAGAGGCTGTTCGAGACCCCTAAAGAATTCTCCATAGCTGGCGAACTCCATGTTCGCCTGGGTGAAGAACTTGCCGTCGGTCAGCCAATCTGGCGCCTTCTTGACGCGAATCATTGGCTTGCCGTCCACGACCTTCTGTTCGCCCAAGAAGAAGAGCAACCCCTTTTTGGGGGCGTTTGCGATGCCCTTTGGGTTTTTCCACTCTTGGAGGAACTCGCCGTAGAAAGTGCCCTCCAAAGGTTCCATCTCCAGAACGATGCGGTCCAAGGAAATGGTGGTTTCCTTTGCGTACTCTTCCTTGAGTTCGGCAGTCGCAGAGAAGGCCTTTTTCAGTTCCGCCTCTTCCTCCAGTTTGCGCTGTTCGACTTGAAGCCTGCGCTGTTCGGCCTGCTCCTTCTCGCACTCGCGGCGTTCGCGTTCGGCTTGAACGTGACGCGCTCGGTCCAGGTAGCCCCAGAAAGCCTGGAGCAACTTGGAATCGTCCTCGGAAAAGCCCTTGTTGACTAAGGTCTCGATCCGAGGCGGACGCGGGACTTCCAAAGTTGGGAGCCACAGGAAAAGCTTGCCGTCCTTGATGGCCATTGCATTGTTCTTGTCGGGACCAACTGCTTCCAGAATGAAAGCCCGGTCGTCGCCGTCGCCTTCCACAAGGAGGAAAACTTCGCTGAGCTTGAAGCTCCCGCGCATTTCGCTGGGTGCGTGCACGAAGCACTTGCCAGCCTTGCCTGCCAACAGCTGGGAAAGCTCAATGTCTCCCTTCTTGCAGAGCTCTTCGGCCTGCTCGCGGACGTCGTCCTTGTAGCTGGCGTTGAGCCTGGAGACGTGGTGGCCGATAATCTCGGCAATGAGCCGTTCGTCGTCTTCGCCAAGTCCTCCGAAGGACGGGCTGTCGGACAGCATATAACGTCGCTGCCAGACGCGAATGTACCCTTCTTGGTTGTCGAAGAAGTAGTTTTCCTTGACACAGAGGTTGACCAACTCGAGGAGCTGGTCGCGGTCCACTGCTTTGCTGAAGCGGTGCTTCAACAAAGCCATGTGCGCCGCGCGTCGGGTCTCCATTGCCGGGAGCATGAAAGCCCCCTTGCCGCCAGCCTTTTCCCCAATGGGGAACGCAGCTTCCAAGTAGCTCTCGTTGAGTTCCCGGTATTGCTGCTGTTGCTGACCAAAGGTCATCTCTTGGCCGTCGTTGTCTTCGCCGGCAACCAGGTCTAGAACGTCCTGGCCAAGGCTGTTCACCATCTCGGCGATCTCGTCGAGGGTGGGAAGCGAATCATTTTTCATCCACTGGCCAACGGGGCCAGCAATCTCGTGGTCGCGCTCCAAGGCTTCCGCCTTTTGGAGCTTCAACAACTCAATCGCCGTCATGTCGGGCCGCTTTGTGGGCGGCAGTTTCAGTTCGGGCGGCTTTTTGGAGCTCGCCACTTTTTTCGCTGCCTCTGCAAGAGTGCTCGTAGAATTGTTTCTTCCAGCGAGTCCTCCCTTGAGGCTTCCGTTGGCGACGGCTTTTCCGGCGTCTTTCACTGCACTGCTCATTTAAAATCTCCTCGGCGTATTTTCGCGCCTGTTTGAGAAGGTTTAACCGGCCGTTAAGCCGATTGTCAAAGAACGTAAATACTAATAGTAATATATCAAATATAGTAAATCTTGTCAAGATAAAAATAAATTTTTAGCAAACAAAAAACAGCGTGACCCAAAGGGTACCTCCGCTGTCTAAATCTCGGGTGAAAAATAATGCACCATTTTTTGTCCTGTCTTTGGACTAACATCGGCCATTTCTCCCAACTCTTTTGAAAAAGACGGGTGGTCGGGATCTTTTGACAAAGCCGGGTCAAACCCAGAAATCATTACCAGTAGTCCTCTGACCTTTCCTTTTTTTAAGAGCGGGACAAAATCTGAATCTCCTGACACTAAACAAACATGAGTTAGGCTTGGATGAGTAATCCATTTTGACCCTTTTTCTATTAAAATTGGATCAACGGTATCCCTTTTTTCAGCGGATCCAAGCGGAACTTTTGGGCAAGTAATTGGCACTAAATGATTATCGAAAAGAAGCTGGTAGTCTGTATAGGTTATATACAGAGGGGCAAAAAGAAAGGTGTCGAAAACTTCGTCAACCTCGCTTTTTATCCACGCGAACAGCTTTTTTAGCGCAACCTCATAGGAAAACTTTTCCGGTATATTTTTTTGCCGGCGAATGTCTTTTGTTATGTTTTCCCAGTCTATCAAAACTAAAACCGATGAGTTCATGTCTTTCTCCGATACTTTTTTGTTTTCAAGGTGCCCATCCGTGAAGTATTCTTATAATATTGGAATGTTGATATTTTGTCAATAGTATTGACATAATCTAATAATATGATATACTCAACATAGTTTTTTGATTTTAGCTTTTCACTTTTTTTACAAGGAGAATCTACAGTGAAAAAAGGTTTGTTGGATGGAGCGGTTAAGCTGGTGTTATTGCAATTCATGTGCACCACCAAAGCTTTGCCGTCTGGACTGTTCGAAAAGAATAAAGAGTCGGTTGACGAGCTTATTGCTCGGAAATCCGGGATCCAGGGGGTTCAATTTTTTGAACCCACTCAGAATGTCTCGCTCCTGAAATTTCTTGAGGACTTGGCCGAGGCCGGTTATACAATTGTGGATGCGCATTATCAAATGCGCGCCAATACGCGCGGACAAGAGAATCCGGTGGTGAAATTCGTTTTTATTAGCGAGGACAACCTTCGCAATCCAGGCGAGTTCACAACTCACAAGGTGGCTGCCACTAAGTCGCTCGAGCAGATGTGCTCGCAGGCTACGTGGTCAGCCATGGGATATCTCAATCCATTTTTCCAGAGTGGGCATGAGGTTGATAGAGCTCATTCGGTCTCCATTAATCTGGCTGCGCGTATTCCGTTGGTTGGACCCGATGGTAATCCTCTGCTTCGCTGGCAAAAAGACGAGGCCGGCGAACGCATTGGCGACGCGCCAATTCCGTTGGAACCCAAAAAGTTCCTTCGCATCCAAGAAGACAATATCTGTATCGTCGAAGAGTAACAAAAAAGCCGGCATTTGCCGGCCAGTCCCCGTATCAAGTTGGTGCGGGGAATTTTTTTTGTATAGGATATACTTTTTTATTTCGTAACCAATTTCAAACTCATCCTATGATCTTTTGGTTCTATTAACAAAACTGTAAAGTTATAGGTCACGCCCACTTTCAACTGTTCTTCCATTTTTTCTTTCGATTCAAATTCAGAAATGTGGCAAAGGCCTCTAATTTTTGGTTTTATTTCCACAAAAGCTCCAAAGGCCGAAAATTTGCTGACTTTTCCTTTTATCACATCGCCCTTTTTAAATTCTTTTTCAATTTCTTCCCAAGGATTTTTCTTTAAAGATTTTAAAGAAAGGAAAACCTGGTTGTTGTTTATGTCGATAATTTGGGCTTTGACGGGTTCGCCAACTTTTACAACTTCAGCCGGGTTTTCAACAAGTTGCCAGTCTAATTCAGAAATGTGAATTAAGCCTTCAATTTGCTGATTTTTGTCTTCAATTTCGGTTGGGAATTTTATGAAAGCTCCAAAGTCGGCAATGCCTGTGATTTCTCCTTCAATAATATCGCCCTTTTTGTAATTTTTCAGAGTTTCTTTGGTTTTTTCCTCGGATTTTGCTTTTTCAGACAAAATTAATTTGTTTTCTTCGGCCAGCAAGTCCAGAATTTTTACTTCCAAAGTTTTGCCGATAAATTTTTGCAATTCTTTTAAGATTTTTTGCTTGTCGGCATCAATTACACGAGGATAGTGCTCGGGAGCCAATTGTGAAACGGGCAAAAATGCCTGAATGCCGTCTAAAGCTGTTAAAAGTCCGCCTTTGTTTACGCCGGTAATTCTGACGGTTACAATTTGTCCGCTGGTTTTTAAATCTCTCAACCTTTGCCAGCCAATTTCTTTTGTGGCATCTCTTAAAGAAAGTTCACGGTAGCCATCGTCGTTTTCTACTTCAACAATTTTAGAGAAAACTTTGTCGCCTACAGCAAGGTTTTTTATCACGTCTTTTACAGCATAAAATTCCCTTCCATATATGATACCGGTTCCGTGGATTCCCAAATCAATAAAAAGTGATGACCTATCTCGGGCAACAACTTTTCCTTCAATTGTGGCTCCAATTTGAAGAGGATTGTTTGAAATCGTGTCTAGTTTTTTTATAATTTTTTCCATAAAAAATAACCTGTTTATTTTTCTCCCCCGCCTTGGCGGGGTTCTGCTGCAGGCCAGCAGTGTTAATTACTAATATATCCAATATACACTATCTTTATAAATTTGCAAGGCTTGAAACCGGATTTTATTTGTGGTAAAATAGGAAAATAATAAGGAATTTATGGCAAAGATTTATTGGGCAGGACAATCCTGCTTCCAACTTGAAGTTTCTAATTCACGAGACCATTCAGCCGACATTGTGATTAACCCTCTCAAAGAAGAGAAGGCTGATGTTTTGTTGCTTTCTAATAAAGACAACAAAGTAAAAACAACAAAAGGAGAATCGTTTTTAATTGATGGACCTGGCGAATATGAAGTTAAAGAGGTTTTTATACAAGGAATTGCATCTTCTCAAGACACAATTTATGTTTTGGAAGCCGAAGAAATAAGATTTTGCTATTTGGGAGATTTGGGCCAAAAAGAATTAACCGATGAGCAGTTAGAAAGAATTGGACAAGTTGATGTTTTAATGGTTTTTGCCGGAGACGACGTTCAAAAAATAATAGGGCAAATTGAACCAAAAATAGTTATCCCAATGGGTTATGAAAATGTTTCTAAATTTTTAAAAACAATGGGAAAGCCATCGATTGTTCCTGTAGATAAATTTGTTGTTAAAGATTCAACCTTGCCAAAAGAAGGCGCAATGGAAATAGTGGTTTTACAGCCGTAAAATGAATTTTAAAGAATATTTAGAAAAACTTCAGAATATGTCCGAGGGTAGGAAAGAAATTGTCCTATGGACAATTGTTGCTGTTTTAGGAATAATAATGGGAGCTTTTTGGGTTGTGGGAGCGCTTAATAATGTTCAGAAAATAAGCCAAAGTGTTGGTCAAATTAAATTTCCCGAAATTAAAACACCAGAAATTCCTAGCGTTGCAACGCCAACCGAACCACCTAACCAAGCCGTTGAATGGAAAATATATACAAATAACGAAGGTAATTTCCAAATAAATTATCCTGCAGATTGGCAGGAAGTTTTTGTAAATATAAATAATGTGTGGGATACTGTTGCATTTTGTCCACTCATAGATAAATCCTGTTCTGGAATAAATCAAGTTTACCTTGTCTCATATAAAGAAAATCCAAGTACTGTGAATGCAGATTCACATTATTTAGGAACTCAAAATGGGATTTATTACTATTTAGATAGTTTTCCGCAAACAGATGAGGTTATGTTTAATCAAATGATTTCAACATTTAAATTTATAAATAAATAAAAATGGCAGACGAAGAAGAAAAAGACGAGGAAATTGAAGAATCCTCTGACGAAGAAGTAGAAGAAACTCCGGCAGAGGAAAAGAAAAAAACAAGATCTCGGGCGCAGGAAGATGGAAAGCACGGCGACAGCATGAGAGGAAACGTGGCCGGAAGAGAAATCGTAACCGAGCTTAAAGAATCATACATTGATTACGCAATGTCGGTTATTGTTTCGCGCGCATTGCCCGATGTAAGAGACGGATTTAAGCCTGTGCACAGAAAAATTTTGTATGCTATGAACGAGCTGGGGCTTTCGGCTGGCGGAAAATTCAGAAAGTCTGCTGCGGTAACCGGAGATGTGTTGGCAAAATATCATCCGCATGGAGACACGGCTGTTTATGAGTCTATGGTGAGAATGGCGCAAGATTTTAACATGCGCTACCCTTTAATTAATGGTCAAGGAAACTGGGGCTCAATTGATGGCGACGGCGCTGCTGCCATGAGGTACACAGAATGTAAACTGACAAGAATTGGAGAGTTAATGTTGCAAGATATAGACAGAGACACGGTTAAATTTATTGACAACTACGACGGCACACGCCAAGAGCCGGTTGTTTTGCCAGCTCCTTTGCCGCAACTTTTATTAAACGGAACTTTGGGAATTGCAGTTGGAATGGCAACAAACATTCCTCCGCATAATTTAACAGAAGTTTTAGACGCGTCTATCCATTTGCTCGACCACCCAAAAGCCGAAACCGAAGATTTGTTTGAATTTATTCAAGGCCCCGATTTTCCAACCGGCGGAATAATTTACGACCAAAAAGAAATTGTTTCGGCTTATTCGCAAGGAAAAGGTTCAATTTTAATGCGTGGAACAGCCGATATTGTAGAAAAAAAAGATGGCGCCGAACAAATTATTATCACCGAAATCCCCTACCAGGTTTTAAAATCAACTTTGGTTGAAGATTTGGCAAATTTGGTTACAGAAAAGAAAGTTGAAGGAATAAAAGATATTCGCGATTTGTCCGACAGAGAAGGAATGAGAATTGTAATTGATGTTAAAAAAGGATTTGAGCCAAAAAGAATTTTAAACAGGCTTTACAAATTTACAAACCTACAAAAATCTTTCCATTTGAACTTATTGGCATTGGTTGACGGCATTCAACCCGAAATTTTGGGTTTGGCAGATGTTTTGAAATATTTTATAAAACACAGAGAAGAAGTTGTCATTCGCCGCACAAAATTTGATTTAGAAAAAGCCAAAGACCGCGCTCACATTTTAGAAGGTTTGAAAATTGCCCTAGACAATATTGATGCGGTTATCCAAACAATCAAAAAATCTGCCGACAAAGAAGAAGCGCGGGCAAATTTAATCAAAAAATTCAAGCTGTCAGAAAAACAGGCAGTGGCAATTTTGGAAATGCGTTTGCAAACATTGGCGGGCTTGGAAAGAAAGAAAATTGAAGAAGAGTTAAAAGCCATTTTAGAACTCATAAAAGAATTAATGGCCATTTTGAAAAGCCCCGAAAGACTGAAAGCCATTATAAAAAAAGAATTTGTAGACCTAAAAGAAAAATTTGGCGACAAACGAAGAACAAAAGTTGTAAAAGGAAAACTGGGAGAAATTACCGAAGTGGATTTGGTTCCTTTGGAAGAAACAATTGTTACTTTGACCACCGGTGGCTATATAAAAAGAATAAATCCTGCAACTTACAAAATTCAAAAGCGCGGAGGCAAAGGAATTATGGGAATGAAAACAATGCAAGATGATATTGTTGAGCACTTTTTGTGCGCTTCAACTCACGACAACCTGATGTTTTTTACAGACACGGGAAAGGTTTTCCAAACCCAGGTTTACGAAATTCCCGAAGGCACAAGAGTTGCCCGCGGAAGAGGAGTAGCAAACTTTTTAGAAATTTCGGCCGAAGAAAAAGTTTTGTCTTTGGTGCCCATGCAAAAATCTGCACCCGGCAAAGATACGGAGAAAAAAGACAAATATTTGGTGATGGTTACAAAAATGGGCAGAATTAAAAAAACTTCTTTGGCAGAATTTGAAAATGTCAGAAAATCGGGGATTATTGCCATTAAGCTTGAAAAGGGAGACTCTCTTAAAAAAGTTGTCAAAACAACCGGCGAAGACGATATAATTTTGGCAACCAAAAATGGAACTTCAATAAGATTTAAAGAAAAAGATATTCGACCAATGGGGCGCTCGGCTGCCGGAGTAAAAGGTTTGCGCTTAAAGGGCAGCGATGAAGTTATTGGAATGAATGTAATTGAAAAAAATCCGCCAATTGACGAAAAAACAAAAAAACCAGCCAAGCAATATTTGCTTGTGGTCATGGAAAACGGCTATGGCAAACGAACAGAAATTTCCCAATACAAAACCCAGGGCCGCGGAGGTTCGGGAATTAAAGCTGCCAAAATTACAAGCAAAACCGGTCCAATTGTGATGTCTTGCATTTTAGAAGATGTTGCCGACGAAGAAGACTTAATTGTAATTTCACAGCAGGGCCAGGTTATTCGCACCAGCGTAAAATCAATTTCTGTTTTGGGCAGAGCAACGCAAGGAGTTAGAATTATGCGGCTTGAAGATAAAGACAAAGTTGCATCGGGTGCTTGCTTAAAAGATTAGCGCAAAAAAGTTATCCACACCTTGTATCTTCATATTTTTGGTATAATGAATTTATTATGAATAAAAAGACGGCCATTTTAGTTGTATCGATTTACTCGCTTTGCATGGCTTCAACGGCTTTTGCGCAGTCGATTCCAAATCCTTTGGGCGGGGTAAACAGTTTTCCGCAACTTCTCAAAAATATAGCAACTGGTATCGGTCTATTAATAGGGTCATTGGCTACAATAATGATTGTATGGGCTGGAATACTTTATTTGACTTCTGGCGGAAATCCTCAAAAAATACAAACAGCCAAAACCGCACTGATATATGCAGTAATTGGAATAGTAATTGCCTTGGCAGCGTCTGCAATATCTCAAATAATTATGGGAATTTTAAAGTGATAATAAAAATTTTAAAAGGTCGATTAAATGAAAATTACAATTTAAATTTTAAAATGAATAAAACAAAATTAACATTAATTTCTCTTGGCATGTTGCTTTTGCCGGTTTTGGCATTGGCCCAGCCTGCAGTTGGTTCGCTTAATTTATGCATGCTTATCGGCAAAATTGAGACCGCGGTTTGGGAAGTTTTTGGTCTTATTGCTGTTATAGCTTTCGTTACGGCTGGAATCTTATTTCTTACAGCAGGAGGTTCTGCAGAAAAAGTTGCTGCAGCCAGGTCAGCTGCTATTTGGGGAGTGGCAGGAGTTATTGTTGGGATCATCGCATTCTCAATAATAGCGATAGTCGGAAGCGGTATTGGCGTGGGTGTGGGATCGGGTTGTCAGTAAATTATATTTTGCAAAAATTATCTGGCCTGCCTTCTTTAGCCAGCAAGGCGGGCCAGATTAAAAAAGTTTGATGATCAGTACAATAAACGATTTATTTAGAACGATTACAATGGGGGCAGTTTGGATGGTTTTTGGAGGAATAGCAGTTATTTCTTTTGTAATATCTGGTATAAACTTTTTGACTGCATTTGGAAATCCGGCAAAAATTGCGCAGGCAAGGCAAGCTTTTTTGTGGGGAGTGGGTGGCGTTATTGTGGGCATATTCGCCTATTCCGCCATTTCGGTAATATCGAAAATTTTTTAAAATTAATTCTATGAATTTAAAAAAAATATTATTTTTAATTTTACTGGCTGCCGTAGCTGTGCCGGTTGCGGCTTCGGCGCAAACAATTACGGGCATGATTGCAAACGTTGAAAGTATAGTGGTAAGTGCAACTCTTTACATAGTAATTATTTTATGGATTGTTACGGGAATTTTATTTTTAATAGCTCAAGGAGATCCGGGAAAATTAAATATTGCAAAAACTGCATTATTTACTTCTATTGCTGGAACAGTAATAGTAATTTTAGCGGAGTCGGCGCAAACAATAATAGGTAATTCATTAATATTGGGTCAATAAAAAGTATGAACAAAAAAATATTATTTTTAATTTTATTAGCTGCCATTGCATTGCCGGTTGTTTCTCAAGCAATTAATCCACCCGGTGTAATTGCTGATAAGGTCAAAGATTTGGCAGTAACTATTGGTATGGCGATTGTAGTT